>Ga0335074_10010741_pt1 | contig 12806 bp, 10 predicted proteins | sample Lox_Sample_23_FD_206715 | JGI IMG/M metagenome (GOLD analysis project Ga0335074, IMG submission 206715) | Soil microbial communities from Loxahatchee National Wildlife Refuge, Florida, United States - Lox_Sample_2.3 | ecosystem: Environmental > Terrestrial > Soil > Wetlands | place: USA...
GCCGAAACTCTTGGCCATCTTGATCCACTGGCGGCGCTCGTGGGGGGAGAGGTTGGTGGCGTCGACGTAGTTCCAGGGCATTTTGGCGATGAGGCGGGCACGCAGGAGCGAGCGGAGGGTGGAGAAGACGAGGCCCTGCCAGCGCTGCTCGGTGATGTCGTCAAAGAGCAAAGAGCGAAGAAGGTCGCTGGAGAGCGGGGTGACGCCGCGGCGTTTGAACCAGGTGGTTTTGCCGGAGCCGGGAAGGCCGATGGTGAGGACGACGAATCCGCGAGCGCCTTTAGCGGCGCCGACGACCGGCTCGGGGGGCGGAGTGGAAAGCGACTCGGGCTGGGTTTCGACGACCATTTTGCCCGCAGGTTCGGCGGCGGGGGCGGGGGCAACGGCAGCGGCGGCAGGCTGGGGCGCGCTGACAGCGGCCTCCGTTTCCGGTTCGGGTTCTTCGCCGGGTTGGAGAGCCGCGGGCTGGCCGCCGTGATAGGAAGGCTGCAGGGGGGCCGGCTGGTTCTGGGGCAGTTCCTGCCCGATTTTGCCCGTGGACTCGGAATTATTGGGCCCACGCTTCGAGCGACGTTTCATGCGATCGCGCATCCACAAGCGCATATCCAGGGTGTAACACAGACGCACACGCGGGGCAAACACCTCGACGGGGGTATGTGCCGGATAAGGCACGTTTTTGTGTGAAAAGGCTGTGACCTTGGTACGGAAAAATGGGGGCGGGGCATGAGGCTCAACCGTTTTTCCCTTGACTACGGTGCTAGCATCGGTAATTGGGTGGTTCCGGGCGTTGCCAGACTGTCAGGAAACAGAGAGTGACCCGGATCACATCGAGTTGTGGCAGGCATGCTGAAAAATTGAGGCAAGGAGACGAAGCAAATATGGCCGTCAAAGTTGGCATCAACGGGTTCGGGCGGATTGGACGCAACGTGCTGCGGGCGTCGCTGGGGAATCCGGACATCGATTATGTGGCAGTCAACGATCTGACCAGCCCCGCAACGCTGGCTCACCTGCTGAAGTACGACTCGATCCTGGGAAATCTGAAGAACGACATTCAGGCGGGCGACGATTTCATCTCGGTCGACGGCAAGAAGATCAAAGTCTTCGCGGAGAAGGACCCGGCGCTGCTGCCGTGGGATTCGGTGGGAGCGCAGGTGGTGGTGGAGTCGACGGGGCGTTTCACGGATGGCGCGAAGGCGAAGGCGCATCTGCGCGGTCCGGTGAAGAAGGTGATCATCTCGGCGCCGGCGACGAACGAGGACATCACGCTGGTGCTGGGTGTGAACGAGAAGAAGTACGACCCGGCAAAGCACAACATTATTTCGAACGCCTCGTGCACGACGAACTGCCTGGCGCCGGTGGTGAAGGTGCTGGTGGAGAAGTTCGGGATCGTGTCGGGAATCATGACGACGATCCACAGCTACACGAACGATCAGGTGATCCTGGACTTTCCGCACAAGGACCTGCGGCGGGCGCGCGCGGCGGCGCTGTCGATGATTCCGACGTCGACGGGCGCGGCGAAGGCGTTGAAGCTGGTGATCCCGGAAGTCGAGGGCAAGCTGGACGGATTCGCGATCCGCGTGCCCACGCCGAATGTGTCGGTGGTGGACCTGACGTTCCTGGCCGAGAAGCCGGTGACGAAGGACGCGATCAACAACGCGTTCAAGGAAGCAGCGGCAGGCGAGCTGAAGGGCATCCTGGGGGTCGACTCGAACGAACTGGTGTCGAGCGACTTCAAGGGCGACGACCGGTCGTCGATTGTGGACGCGCCTCTGACCAAAGTGGTCGGCAACATGGCAAAGGTGATCAGCTGGTACGACAACGAGTGGGGCTACTCGAACCGGGTGCGGGACCTGATCCTGTTCCTGGCGAAGAAGGGTCTGTAGTTCAACTGCTGCTGCGCATGGGGTCCCTGGCGGGACCCCGCGCGCTGGAGGGTTCCATGCGGCAGAATATTCCGGGCACGAGTCCATATGAGCCGGTGATTGGATTCTCGCGTGCGGTGCGCGCGGGAGAGGCGGTCTACGTTTCAGGGACCGGGCCGGTGGGCGCGGATCTGGCCGATGCGGCAACGCAGACACGTCACATTCTGGAGATCATTCGCGGCTCGCTGGAAAAGGCGGGAGCGCGGCTGGAAGACGTGGTGCGCACGCGCATGTATCTGACCCACGCGGAAGACTGGGAAGAGGTGGGGAAGGCGCACGGCGAGTTTTTCGGAACGATCCGACCGGCGGCGACGATGGTGGTCGTGGCGGCGCTGCTGCAGCCGACGTGGCGGGTGGAGATTGAGGCGGACGCGGTGGTGCATTCGGCTCCGCGCGAGTAGAGATTGAACGAAGGAGGATGGCAATGGCGAGCGCATTGGAGACTGAGGCAGTTATGACGAAGCTGTCGATACGCGATCTGGATCTGGCGCACAAGCACGTTTTCATGCGGGTTGATTTCAATGTGCCGCTGACCGAGGATGGCTCGGAGATCACCGACGACACGCGCATCCGGGAGACGTTGCCGACCATCGAGTACGCGGTGCGGCACAAGGCGAAGCTGATTCTGGCGTCGCATCTGGGGCGGCCGAAGGGCAAGGTGAACCTGAAATACAGCCTGCGGCCGGTGGTGGATCGGTTGAGGACGCTGCTGGATCATCGCCTGGGCGAGAAGACGAATGTGGCGTTCGCGCCGGACTGCGTGGGCGACGTGGCGAAGGAGCTGGCGCGGCAGCTGGAGTCGGGGCAGGTGTTGCTGCTCGAGAATCTGCGTTTTCACGCCGAGGAGGAAAAGAACGATCCGGAATTCGCTAAGCAGCTGGCGTCGCTGTGCGAGCTGTACGTGAACGACGCGTTCGGATCGGCGCACCGTGCGCATGCCTCGACCGAGGGGATCACGCATTTTGTGAAACAAAGCGCGGCCGGCCTGCTGATGGAGAAAGAACTGACGTACCTGGGCAAAGCGCTGGAGGCGCCGGCGCGGCCGTTTGTGGCGATCCTGGGCGGGGCGAAGGTTTCGGACAAGATTGAGGTGATCGAGAACCTGCTGAATAAGGTGGATGCGCTGCTGATCGGCGGCGGCATGGCCTACACGTTCCTGAAGGCGCAGGGGCAGGAGGTTGGCCAGTCGCTGGTGGAGGCGGACAAGATCGACGTGGCGAAGGAAGCGCTGGCCAAGGCGGCAGCGAAGAAGGTGCGATTCCTGCTGCCCCTGGATCATGTGCTGGCGGACAAGTTCGCGGCGGATGCGGCGACGAAGATTTTCGAGGGCGATGGGCCGTTCCCGGCGGAGTGGATGGCGCTGGACATCGGACCGAAGACGGTGGCGCTGTTTGAAAAAGAGGTTGGCGCGGCGGCGACGATCGTGTGGAACGGGCCGATGGGGGTCTTCGAGATGCCGGTATTCGCGAAGGGGACGACGGCGATTGCGAAGGCGGTGGCGGCCAACAAGAGCGCGATTTCGATCATCGGCGGTGGGGATTCGGTGGCGGCGGTGAAACAGGCCGGGGTGGCGGATCAGATCCGGCATATTTCGACGGGCGGCGGCGCGAGCCTGGAGTTTCTGGAGGGCAAGAAGCTGCCGGGGGTGGAAGCGCTGACCGAGAAGTAGAATAGCCAACACGCACCGGCCAGGACGTCGGAGAGATCGTGACGATCGGAATGGCAATCTCGTTGGTGGCCATCCCACTGGTACTTGCGGTGATTCTCTCAACTTGCGGCGTAGAGGTGGTTCGCGTCCTCACAGTGCCCAACCGGAATATGCGAGAACTCTTCGGCGCTGGGGCGGGACTTCTTATTGGCGGCGTGGTTGGCTTCATGGGTTCGGCGCTGGCGGCCTTTGCATACGGGTGGGTGCCGTTCCTGGGGAGCAGGGGCAATCCAGCCGCAATGGCAGTGGCGATCTTGGCGGGAATAGTTGGATTGGCGCTTCTCGGCGGATGGCTCGGCGGAGCGGTCGGCCGCTATGCTCCTCAGTGGGGTGTCAAGGGCTGCCCTTCCAGACGACAGGGGCTGAAGCCCGAGTGTTTTGAGCCCTTTCGGCACGACCGAGGTCGTGCCCTGATACAAAGCTTGTCCTCCGCCGAGTTCCTCCACAGCCTGTAGCTACTCGTAGGCGAGGGCGTCGATGGGGTCTTTGCTGGCCGCCTTCCAGGCGGGATAGAGGGCGCCGAGAACGGATCCGATGAGGGCAATGATGGTCCCATAGATCCGCCAGTGGCTGGTCAGGAGGAAGGCGACGGTGGGAAAGCGGACATCCATCAGCAGCTTGAGGCCCTGGGTGACCAGCATGCCGAGCACGATGCCGGCGATCGAGACCAGGGTGGCTTCGCGCAGCACAAGATTCATGACGTAGAGCTTCGAGGCGCCAAGGGACTTGAGGATACCGATCTCGCGGGTGCGCTCCATGACCGCTGTGTACATGGACTGAAAGATGACGAGGAAGCCGACGACAACGGCGATGGCGATGATGACGTTGAGGGCGACGTTGAAACCGGGGAGGTGCTCGGGGGTCATCATAGACATCCACTCGGCGAGGGTCTGGACCTGATAGGTGCCGAGGCCGGGATACCGGTGGATCTCGTCGATGACGGCCTGCTCGTTTTGGGGATTGTCGCTGCGGAGGTAGAAGACGGAGGCGTTGCCGGGGGAGCCCATGAGGGCGCTGAGGGTCTGAAGGGGAACGAAGACGCGACTGCCCTTGCCGTGCTCGACAATGCCGCAGACGCGGAAGTTCTGGTTTGAAATCTGGATGGAGTTGCCGACCTGGGTGTGGTGGCTGCGGGCGTAGAGGTCGTCGACGATCACGTCATTGGGTCCCTGGAAGGGACCGCCGGCGAGGAAGTTGAAGGGCCGGAGGGCGTTGTAGCTGGCAAAGTCGATGCCGTAGATCGACTGCACGGCTCCGCTGACGTTGAGCTGGACGGCGACCGGGGCGGCGACGGCGACGTGGGGCAATTTCGCGAGGACGCCGGCAACTTTGGCGGGCACAGGGGCGCCGCCAATGGACTGGATGAAACTGGAGTTGGGCGGCCGGACGATGATGTCGGCGCCCACGCCGCTGGTTTGGGTGGCGGCTCCCTGGACAATGCCGACCATGATGGCCACGATGGAGAGGATCATGATGACCTCGATGGCGACCGCCAGAACGCTGATGGCGGAACGGACGGGGCGGTAGAGGATGTTGCCGACAACGAGCTTGTTCATCTTGAGGGTTGGATGAAGCAGCGGACCTTTCGCGGTGGAAGGAACAGAGTAGCAAAGGCAGGGCCGGGGGTTGGGAATACGACGGGAGATTAATGGGACGGGTAATGCCGGGGGCGATATAGCCCAAGGGGATACCTCATCTCCCCCAAGGGGGGGATTTTCGCGAAAAGTTACCTTGGTACCATGATTTTGGAAACACAAAAAAGTAACCGGAACGGCGAATTTCCTTTGACGTATCGCGGTAAGTAGACGTATCTTGTAGTGGCAATTCCCCCAATTAACTGGAAGGGGATCCTGAACGTGGGGCAGTTCGGCGAAGAATTGCGGCGGGAACGGGAGACACGGGGTGTCGCGCTGGAGACCATCAGCGAGAAGACCAAGGTAATCACGCGTTACCTGACCGCCCTCGAGAACGAGAAGTTTGAAGCTCTGCCTGGTGGCATCTTGAGCAAGGGCATCGTGCGCGGCTATGCGCGGACGGTGGGGCTGGACGAGGCCGTTTGGGTGGACCGCTTTATCGCGGCGAGCCGGGAACACGGCCAGGCCGACGGCAACTGGTCGGAATTCGTGGAAAACGTTGGCAAGGCGCGGGTACGGCCTCATCGGCGCGGCAAGCGGCTGCGCAGAGCGGGCCTCGCGGCCGTGCTTCTGCTGCTGGCCGGAGCCGGATGGGCGGTCTGGCACTACATGAGCGGACGGGTGATCGGCGTGGAAGCGCAGCAGAGCGTGGTGAGTTCTGCGGCAGCGACGGCCACCGGCAGCTCAGCCAGCCGATAGTCCAGGCGGCGAGCCAGCAAACTCAAATCAGCAGAACAGTACTTCTGTGACCTGTCGCAGGCGCGGGTTTTCTTCTTAGCCTGCAGTATGACCCCTCGAAAATCTGGTTGGCGGATGGCGCTGGTCGTTGTCCCGGCGATGGCGGTGCCTTTGCTCGTTTATGGAGCTCCGAAGGCGCATGTGGTGGCGCTGGGAGCGGCTCGGCGGGAGCCTTATTCAGTCCAGGGCGATCCGGCGGGAGCGAAGAAGGACGAGACCGAGCTGAAGGTGCGACCGCTGTCGGTGGACGGCAAAGTGAAGGAATGGACGACCGGCGAGGCTCATGACGTGACCGAGCGCAGCTTTTTGGTGCGCCGGGCGGTGCGTCTGAACGACGCTCTGCCGGCGGACAAGGCCGAACGGTGGGTTTGGCAGCGGGGTCCATGGCTGCTGGTGGACCGGGTGACGGGCAAGGTGGCGGCACTGCGGCTGCCGTACTTCGATCCGGCGGTTTCGGAGGCAGTGTGGTTCCGGGACTACGCGGCGTACTGCGGGATAAGCGCCAGCGGAAAGCAGCTGATGGCAGTGGTGGCGCAGGTGGAGGCGCGGCGGCCTCTGCTGGCAAAGAAGCTTGCGGCGTGGGACGCGGCGGATCATCCGGCACCGGCGTGCGCGGCGGCGGTATGGCAGCGGGAGCCGCTAAAGGTCAGCTTCCAGCCGACCGGCGGCGCGCTGGTGAGCTTCGATCTGGTGGGTACATCGGCGGTCCTGGTGGAGGATGATGACAGCAACGAGTGAGGGGAAGCGAGCCGGTAGCCGGTAGCCGGGAGCTGGGAGCGCGGCGAGTGAAGATACAACGAATCGCCATCGGAACGCCGGTTGTGGCATTCGGCGGATCGCTGGGAACAGGAATAGCATGGCTGCATGGAATCGCTGGACGATTTGCTGAAGCAGGCGGAAATTGCGCACGGACATTTGTGTGCCGGGCAGGTGCTGGGCGTGCGCATGGCGATGCTGGGATGCCGGCGTCTGGGGATCACGGAGCCGCGGGGGACCGACCGCAAGCGGCTGGTGACCTACATCGAGATCGACCGCTGCGCGACGGATGCGATCGGGGTGGTGACCGGGTGCCGGCTGGGCAAGCGGGCGCTGAAGTTCCGCGACTGGGGCAAGATGGCGGCGACGTTCGTGGATCTGGCGACGGGGCGAGCGATCCGCATAGTGGCGCGGGAGTCATCCAAGCAGCGGGCGCGGGAGCTGTATCCGGGGGTCGCGGACAAGAACAAGCAGCAGATGAAGGCCTACCGCGAGATGGAGGATGGGGAACTGTTCGGGGAGGAGTGGGTGGTGGTGGAAATGGGTGCGAAGGAATTGCCGGGATACAAAGGCGAGCGCATCGCGTGCGCGTTGTGCGGCGAGGGGATCAACTACGAACGCTTTGTGGAGCGGGAGGGAGAGATGCTGTGCATGGCGTGCGCGTTTCCCGAGCAGCGGTATTACCGCGCGGCGGGGAGCGAGGCGAAGGGCGAGCACAATGCGGGCGAGCCGCAATGCGAATGCGCGTAGACGGGCCGCTTAGACAGGGCGCATAGACAGGGCGCTCGGACCGAGCCTGCACATTTACAATTGCAAAGCCGGTGGTGACGGTATTGCGCCGGACGACGACTCTTGCGGAGCAGAACATCCATGCTCAATCTGGAAGGGCGGGTAGCGGCGGTATTTGGACTGGCGAACAAGCGCAGCGTCGCCTGGGGGATTGCGCAGAAGCTGCATGAGGCAGGCGCGAAACTGGCGATCAGCTATCAGAATGAGCGCATGAAGGCCGAGGCGCTGGGGCTGATCGAGGATTTGCCGGGTGCAGACCCGTTCCAGTGCGACGTGTCGAACGACGCGGAGATCGAGCAGGTCTTTGCGCAGATCAAAGAGAAGTACGGCAAGCTGGACGTGCTGGTGCACGCCATCGCGTTTGCGCCGGCCGAGGACCTGAAGAACGACTTCCTGCAGACGACGCGGGAGGGATTCCGGATCGCGCACGACGTGAGCGTGTATTCGCTGATCGCGCTGAGCCGCGGGGCGGCGCCGCTGATGACCGGGGGCGGGTCGATCCTGACCCTGACGTATTACGGTGCGGAGAAAGTGGTTCCCCACTATAAGGTGATGGGGGTAGCGAAGGCGTCGCTGGAGGCGACGGTGCGGTATCTGGCCTGGGATCTGGGAAAGCAGAATGTGCGGGTCAATGCGATTTCGGCGGGGCCGATGAAGACGCTGGCGGCGCGCGGGATCGGATCCCTGGGCGACATGCTGAAGTACCACGAGGACCGCTCGCCCCTGCACCGCAACACCGAGCAGACCGAGGTGGGCAAGACGGCGGTGTACCTGGCATCGGATCTCGCCAGCGGGGTGACGGGCGAAGTGATCTACGTGGACAGCGGCTACAACATCATGGGGTTCTGAGGACGGGTTGGGTTGACGCCGGGCCGGTAACGTTCCTTCCCATTACTCTCTCCTGGTGCCGGGAGAAGGGGCATATTACTCCAGCGTGAACTGTGCGCTGCGCAACTTTTTGGTTAGAAACAACCAGAAATAAACTGTGTTATGCTCTATGGCCAGTTCCCAGGGTGACTGACCCGCTTCGTGAGGCGTTTTGAGCTCGCGAAAGGCCCGTTTCGCCGGATTCGGTGCTGGCCGCGACGTGTACGTGTGGAAGGAGAGCTACGTGCCCACCCAATCTGTTCTGGTTTTCAAGTCAGGTCGTATCCTCAAGACAACGTTGTGTATCCTCGCCCTCGCCGGGCTTCCCTGCATGGCGCAGAAGAAGAGCGCGCCGCATTATTCAGCGCCGTCGCGGCCGGCACCGCGTAGCAGCACGCCGTCACGCCCGAACACCGGCGGCGGCCGGACCTATGGCGGACCCACGACGGGTTCGCACGGGCCGACGACGAGCGGGCCGCGGACGACCGGTCCGCGCACGACAGGACCGACGACGGGCGGACCGCGGACCTACAACAGCGGGCCGCGGACGACCGGTCCAAGGACGACCGGTCCGACGACGGGGCCGCACAACTATTCGACTGGACCCCGCAGCACCGGTCCGCGCAACAACGCTGTTGGTCCTCATGCGGGTCCAACTCCGGGCAGGTCGGCAGGGGGCATGCACCCCCCGAGCGTCCCGCGGAACGCAACGCGCACTCCGATGCGAAACGGCGGAGCAAGCTACCGGACGGCGGGTGGGGCGACCTACAGAACCAACTCGCGCGGGCAGGTGACGCATTACCAGGATGCGAATCACACGGTGCGCTATGACTCGAGGGGCCGGGCGTCGTACGTTCAGACGCGGCGCGGAGGCGTGACGACGACGGTGATGCGCGGCCGCACGGGACGCACCATCGATACGCGGTATCCGAACGGCATGCGGGTGGTCAGCTACGGCCGGGGACGCGGGTTCGTCGAGCGGCCGATCGCGGGGCGCGCCGGATTCGTCCAGCGGACCTACGCGTTTGGCGGCGTATCGCACGTGTACGTGTACCACACGTACATGTATTACGGGCATCCTTATTACGCATACGTTCCGGGGTTCTACTATCACCCGATCTTCTACGCGTGGGCGGTGGCGCCGTGGCAGGTTCCGGTGGTCTATAGCTGGGGCGTGTATCCATGGGGTCCGTACTACGGAGCGTACTTCGCGCCGTACCCGAACTACGTAACGGCTGACCTGTGGCTGACCGACTACATGCTCTATACGTCTTTGCAGAATGCTTATGCGGCGCAGCAGGCCGCGGCTCAGGCACAAGCCAATGCGGCGGCGTCCGGGCAGGGCGGAGATCAGGGATACGGCGATGAGGGGCCGGATAACGGAGATCAGTCCGGCGGCGCGCAGCCGACGAGCATGACCAACGGCAGCGGGCAGCTCGACCCGGCGGTGAAGGCGCTGATCGACCAGCAGGTGAGGACCGATGTAGCGCAAATGCAGACGGCTGCGGCTGATCCGAATGCGCCTGCCGGGCCTGCCCCGGCCGTTCCGCCGGTGTTGCAACCCGACCACACGGCATACCAGGTTTCCACCGACACACAGCTCCAGTACGGAGACGACGAGACGTGCAACGTCAGCGCCGGAGACGTTCTGTTCCGGAATCCTAACGCCACGGCCGACGCCAATGGAGACGTGAGTGTGACGGTGGTGGGCAGCAAGCCTGGGGGCTGTCCGGTGAACACGCAGGCGAAGGTCGAGGTGGCAACGCTGCAGGAGATGGACAACCAGTTCGAGCAGCAGCTGCAGGGGGGCATGCAGGAGCTGGCATCCAAGTCGGGCAGCGGCGGTCCATTCCCGCCGGCTCCGGGCACGACACAGCAACAGGTGGCCTCAGGCCAGGCGCCACCGGATCTGAACGTGCAGTCGGTTCTGAACCAGAATCAGCAGAACGGCAACGAGGCTGAGTCGGATGCCCAAACCGCGGTTTCGACGGCGTCCGGATCAGGCACCTAGAGAAAACACGGCGCGAGCCCAGGAGCAGAGTCAACGATGCAGGATCAATGGTGCCGGGCGCTGCTCCGGCGCGCGCGCGTAACGTCGAGGGGCTGGTTGAGGAGCCTCGAGGCACAAGAGGCAGCATTTCTTCCGAGAGTGCGCCGGTTTCTCCAGGGAGCCGGCGCGATGTGTTTCTGCGCCGCGGTATTGACGGTGGTTTTTCTGGTTTCGCCGGTGGCCGCGCATGCGGCCGATCAGGCCAGCAACAAACCAATCAGCAAGCATGGGCTGGAGCAGGCGGTGAAGATTGGCGGTCTCTCGACCGCCGAACTGGTGGCGATCATTCAGAAGCGGGGCGTGGATTTCCAGGTCACGAAGGATGTGGAGATTGAGCTGCTGCGCGACGGGGTGAAAGCGGAAGTGATCGACGCGTGCCGCGCGAATTTCAAAGGGACTCCGGCGTCGCCGGCGAGTTTGCAGGGAGGACTGAACGGAAACTGGACGGGGACGTACAAGACCTGCGCGGGCGGGCAGAGCACGATGCGCATGAGCGTGAAAGAGAGCTCTCCCGAGGATATCGATGCGACGGTTTCCATCGATATGCCGTACGGAACGCCGGCGACGTTCACGGTGGAAGGAGTTCTGAACACCATGAACAGTTTCCTCGTGCTGCATCTGCAGGCATGGCAGCATCAGCCGCCAGGAGTCGAGATCGGAAACATCGGGGGCTATGTGACGTACAACAACCAGCAGCCGAGCGGGTTCTCGGGGATGGTGAGGGCGCCGGGTTGCGCGGCGATATCGCTGACGAAGCAATAGAACCCGATGGCTATTCCGAGCGCAGGGCCTGCATGGGATCAACGGAGGCGGCTCGGCGGGCGGGGATGTAGCAGGCGGCGAGCGCGACGCATATTAGGACGGCGATGACGCCGATCATGGTCAGCGGATCCCAGGGGCGGACGCCGTAGATCATGGAAGAACGCGCGATGGAAATGCGGCTCATGAGGCGCGTGACCAGGAAGGCAGCGATGATTCCCGCGCCGATGCCGATGCCGGCGAGGGTGGCGCCGCGGCGCAGGACCCAGAGCAGCACTCCGGAGCGATCGGCGCCGAGGGCCATGCGGATGGCCATCTCCTGGGTTCGCTGGCTGACAAGATACGAGATGACGCCGTAGAGACCGATGCTGGCGAGTACGAGCGCGAGCGCGGCGAAGGCGGCGAGCAGGATCATGGAGAAACGGCGCGCCGCAAGACCTTCCGCGATGAACTGGTCCACGGTCTCCGGACCGTAAGCGACCTGCTGCGCGTTCATGCGGCGCAGAGCGCTCTGGATGTCGGGGAAAACGGTGTCGGGGTGGTCCGCGCGGACAACGATATCGGAGGTGAAGCCGGCGGGTGAGACGAGCGAGTATTTGGATATTTGCACGAGCGAGAGGTAGGTTTCTGCGTGGAGCGGCTCGCCGGCGTCGTTATCGAGCCCCCACTGCATAACGTGGCCGACTTCACCGACGATGGTGGCCTTCTCTTCAGGGTCGGTTAGATTGATGGTTTGGCCGATGGGATTGGCCTCGCCGAAGAACTGGTGGGCGAAATCCTGGTCGACGACGACGGCAAAGGGTGCGTCGAAGCGGTCGGCGTCGGAGAGAAAGCGGCCGCGCAGAAGCGGAATCCGGAAGACATTGAGGTAATCGGGCTCGACGATGTAGCGGAGCGCCCAGTGCATATCGTTGAGGTCGGCGGGCTTGGTCTCGCCGGAGAGCCAGAAAAGCTGCTCGTCGTCGTCGCCGGTGAGAGGCAGCGAGGCCCAGGTGAGTGAGACCGCGCGGACACCGGGGACGCTGCGGATCTGGCGGTCGATTGCGCGGATGTACGCGCGCGCGCCGTCGTCGGTGGAGATGGCAGGTGAATTGGGAACCGCGAGGCTGAAGGTAAGGATCCCTTTGGGCTGGAAACCCGGATCGGTGCGCGAGAGCGCGACGAGGCTGCGGATCGTGAGGCCGGCACCGGCAAGGAGCACGAGTGCCGCTGCCATTTCAAAGATGACGAGCCAGTCCTGGGCGCGGTGGCGCGATCCGTGAACGGTGCGGCCGCTTTCGCGCAAACTTTCCTGGGGCTGCTGCCTGGCGGCGCTCCACGCGGGAAAGAGGCCGAAGAAAATGCCGACCGCGAAGGAGACGAGAAATGTGAAGACGAGGACGAGCGGGCTGAGGTGAATCTGCGACGCGCGCGGCAGCGCGGCCGGAACGAGTTTGAGGGCTGCGCCGGTTCCCCAGGCAGCCAGCAGCAGGCCGAGGAGACCGCCGGTGAGCGAGAGGAGAATGCTTTCGGTGAGAAGCTGACGGACGATGCGTTTACGGCTGGCGCCGAGAGCAAGACGAACGCCGAACTCCTGCGCGCGG
>Ga0335074_10010743_pt1 | contig 12805 bp, 10 predicted proteins | sample Lox_Sample_23_FD_206715 | JGI IMG/M metagenome (GOLD analysis project Ga0335074, IMG submission 206715) | Soil microbial communities from Loxahatchee National Wildlife Refuge, Florida, United States - Lox_Sample_2.3 | ecosystem: Environmental > Terrestrial > Soil > Wetlands | place: USA...
CCGCGATCAGCGCGAACGACGGCCATGCCGCGATCACCCGCCCCATCACGGCTGGCTGCGCGACCGCGACGTTGGCGGCCAGGCTTGCCACACTGCCCGCCACCAGCAAGACCCACGGCAAGAATCCGCCACGGCCACCGGAACGGGAATCGGCCAGCAATGTGGTCGAGGCGGCCACGATCATGCCGTCCACCGACAGCGGTGTCAGCGCTGCCACCCAGCCCGGCTGGCCGTGCAGTTCCACAAGCAGATGCATGTGCAGGTAAGAGACCGTTCCCGCGATCAGCGCCAGGAGCGCCACGCACCCGGTTGTCGTCCACCGGATCCACCGGTCCGGCGCCGCGCTCACAACGTGCTCCCAACTGGGAAAACACCAGCCAGGATGCATTGGTTTTTAGGTGCAGTCCCCCCTCGGACACGACTCACAATGCCCTGAGCTGGGATTGTGCGGTGCACGCGTTGCTCAGGCGGGACAAAACCGCAGGTCACGAGCATGGGGGTTCAACTCGCCTTCGGACACCTGCGTAAGCCCCATATCTGCATCTCCGCGATCCACCTCCCGCTATGTGGGCGCGCCGGGGAAGGTCATCCCTTCGCGGTTCCCGGCCATTGCACGGGCAGCCGTTCGTGTCGGGTATCGGTCACCTTTGGCTCGCCGAGCGCGCTCACCCGCGCCCGGACGGGCGGCAGTTCGCAACCGCAAAGTAGGCCGCGCCCGCGTTACTCGCTGCCGATGCACCTAACAGAAGGAGGATCAGAGGAACCGCCAGCACCAAAGCTGTCGCGGACAACGCCTCTCTTCTTCACCGCCGAGGAGCCGAAGGAAGGTTAATGGTCAGCGAGCGGCCCAGAGCCTCGTCAGACGTCCGGATCGCCGTCGCGCCCTCGCCCGGCGAGCGGCGCGATTTCGTCTGTGACGGCGAGCTTGGCGCGAACCTGCCCAGCGTCGGGATGGTCCAGCTCGTTGAGGATCTCCAGCGCCTGCTGCCACGCCTGCCGGGCCTCGGCTGGCTTCCCGGCAATTTTGCGGGTGTCGCCGAGGCGGGCGAGGGTTTCTGCTTCGTGGAAGCGGTCGCCTGTTTCACGGAAGAGGCAGAGCGCGTGCTGGTAGCAGGTGGTGGCTTCAGCGAAACTGCCCACGCGGTGCTCGGCGTAGCCCAGGCTGTCCCAGACACTTCCCTCAAGTCTGCGGTCGCCGGCTTCCCGGCACAGGGTGAGTGCTTGACGGCAGAACGCACGGGCCTGCGGGTAACTGGCACCGCGACGTGTAGTGGTGAGATGAGTTGGACCGCCATCCGCGACGACCTCGCCCCGATCCGGGCCAGCGGCTGGCTCGCCCGGCTGACCCCCGTCCAGCAGTCGGCGTAGCTGGATGATCCGTCCGGTGCCGGGGACGATGACCAGGATCGCGCCGCTCGAGGTCGGCAGCCAAGGCCGGCCTGCTACCGGCCTGATTATCTGGCCACGAATCGATGATCAACGGCAACGCTCACTAGTGACGGGGCGGCCAGGAGCTGCCTTCACCGCCAGGCAGCTTGTCACGGAGGTGATTGGCTTGGCTGGCCCGGCGATGGGTATTCCGCGCCGACCCGGCGTGCATCGTCATGATCTTGGATAGCACTAGAACGGGGTGCAGGTTATCCTTTCGGCCTGTTCACCGACTCTGTCCAGGTCGATTACACCTCGTTGTGGGGCGGCCAGCCGCAGACGCAGACCGGCGTCGGCCTCGTCGCTGGATGGCGGCAGACGATCGGCCACCTGGACGCGACGCAGCACCTGGTCGGCAACCACGTGGTCAACGTCGACGGTGACCACGCCACCTGTGTCGCGAACATCCAGGGCACCCACGTGCTCACCAATCCGTCCGGCGGCCCCACCTGGACCGTTGGTGGCCGCTACGACATCGCACTGGACCGCTGCGCGAACCGATGGCGCGTCAGCGCCGTCAGCCTGACCGTGCGGTGGACCGCGGGCAACCAGCACATCCTGCAGCTGAACCGGGGTGTCCTGGATAATGGCAGAGCCACTGATTTGCCCGCAGTTTGGTGTCCCGGCGACAGCCGTTCCGGCCATTGAGATAATGGTCTGGATGGGTTCATCCCGCGTGTCACCGAGGCTGCTGTTGCGTGGCGAGGACTGATGAGGTTCAGTGTTCTGGGTCGGCTTCAGGTAGTCAGCACAGACGGTGCCGAATTGCGCATACCGCAGCCGCGGCAGCGGGCGCTGCTGGCGGTGCTGCTGCTGCACGCCAACCAGGAACTGAGCGTCAGCCGCCTGGCCGAGTCGCTGCGGGACGAGCACGAGCCGGCGGTCGGTCCCGGCGCGCTGCGGACCCAGGTCTGGGCGCTGCGCAAGCTGCTCGGCCCTGCCAGGCGGCTGCACACCGGGGAAACCCGCGGTTACCAGCTGGAGGTACGCGCGGGCGAGCTTGACGTGGCGCAGTTCCGCCAGCTAGCTGGGCAGGGACGGCACGCGCTCGAATCGTCGGACTTGCCTGGCGCCGTGCGCTGCCTGACCCGGGCGCTTGCCTTGTGGGCGGGACCGCCCCTGGCCGATGTCCCGGCGACCGTGGCGATGGTTCCCGTCGCGCAGCGGCTGCTGGACGAGCGCGCCGCCGTCCGGGAACTGCTGAACGAGGCCCGTCTGGGCCTTGGGGAGTATGCCCGTCTGATCCCCGAGCTCCGGGAGAGCGCAACGGCCGACTCCGCGAACGAGCGGCTTTGGGAGCAGCTGATGCGCGCCCTGCACGGCGCCGGCCGGACCGCCGAGGCGCTGGCGGCCTATCAGCAGGCACGCAGCGTGATGCAAGCCGACCTGGGCCTGGAGCCCGGGCACAGCCTGCGGCAGCTGCACCGCCGCATCCTGGCCGGCGACCCGGAGCTTGGTCAGTTCAAGACCTCACCCGCCGCGCGGAAGCGCCCGGAGTTCATCGTCCACAATGACCAGGAGCCGGACGGCGCTCAGGCAGGCCGCCGGGCCGCCCGGCCAGACGGCCCGGCGCCCGCCGGTGACCGCGGGCATGGCGTGCCTGGCCAGTTGGAGGCCCGGGCGTCGGTGCCGCGGCAGTTGCCGGCAGCGGCCGGGTACTTCATCGGCAGGCAGGACGAGCTGGAGGCGCTGACCGGCCTGCCTGGTGCGAGCGCCGGCGCGGTGGTGATCGCAGCGATCGGCGGGATGCCCGGGATCGGCAAGACCGCGCTCGCGGTCCATGCTGCCCACCGGCTGGCTGGACAGTTCCCCGACGGGCAGCTGTTCATCGACCTGCACGGATACACGCAAGGCCACCAGCCCCGCACGCCGGGCGACGCCCTGGGCTGGCTGCTGCGCCTGCTGAGCGTCCACCCGCAGAGCATCCCGACGGACATCGACGAGCGCGCCGCCCTCTACCGCCAGCGCCTGGCGGGCACCCGGACCTTGATCGTGCTGGATAACGCGATCAGCGAGGAACAGGTCCGCCCGCTGCTGCCCGGGACGGCCGGATGCCTGGTGCTGGTGACCAGCCGCCGCCGCCTGAAGGGCCTGGACGACGCCCGCGCCCTGGCCCTGGACGTCCTGCCCCGGGCCGACGCGATCACGCTCTTGCGCACCGTGACCGGCGCTGAAAGAGCCCCAGCAGGCGATCCGGTGCTGGGCGATCTCGCCGAGCTGTGCGGCCGGCTGCCGCTCGCGCTTCGGATCGCCGCCTCGCTGCTGCGCCACCGCCCCGCCTGGCCCACGGAACACCTGGTCAGCATGCTACGCGCCCAGCAGCAGGGGATCACCGCGCTATCCGACGGGGACCGCGACCTGAACGCCGTCTTCGGCATGTCCTACCATGGCCTCACCCAAAGCCAGCAGTCACTGTTCCGCCACCTGGGGCTGATCCCCGGCCCCGACATCGACGCCTACGCTGCCGCCGCCCTGACCGGCACCGACCCGGTCACCGCCAGCCAGCTCCTGGAGAACCTGCTCGACCACAACCTGCTCATCCAGCACGCACTAGGCCGCTACCGGCTCCACGACCTGATCCGCGCCCACGCTGCCACGCTGGCCGACGACGACCCCCCTCACGACCGCCAGGCCGCGCTCGACCGCCTGCTGGGCTACTACCAGCACACCGCCAACCACGGCGATAGCCTTATCGCCCCCTATCCCCGCCCCTCACCCGAAGGGCCCGTCCCAGCCCACCAGCCGCCCCTGCCAGATCAAGAGGCTGCCTGGGCGTGGCTGCGTGCCGAGCGCCCCAATCTGCTCGCCTGCCTCCAGCACGCCATCGCCCACCAGCGCCGCGAGCAAACCATTGCCCTGGCCCACGGGCTCGCCACGCTGCTGCTCACCGAAGGCCCGTGGGCTGACGCCATCACCGTGCATGCGGCCGCCGCCACCGCCGCCCACCACCTCGGCGATCGCCCCGGCCGGGCCAACGCCCTGGTCTACCTGGCGGACATCCGGAAGCTGACCGGCGACCATCCGGGCGCCGTGCATGACCTGCAGGAAAGCCTGCGACTGAGCCGGGACCTGGACGACCGGCGCGGCCAGGCCAACGCCCTGAACTATCTGGCGCAGATCTGGCTGCTGACCTGTGACTTCGCGGGCGCCGCCCGCGACCTGCAGGAAGCCCTGCGACTGTACCGGGACCTAGGCGAGCGACGCGTCCAGGCCAACGCCCTGACCGTGCTGGCGAAGCTGCGGATACTGACCGGCCACTACCCAGACGCGGCACGCGACCTGCAAGAAGCCTGGCAACTCGGCCGCGACCTGGACAACCGGCGTGGCCAGGCCTGCGCCCTGTGCAGCCTGGGTGAGGTCGGCTTGCTGACGGGCGACTACCCGGGCGCCGCGCGCTACCTGCAGGAAGCCCTGCGACTGTACCAGGACCTAGGCGACCCCAACGGCCACGGTGTCGTCCTCGGGACTCTCGGGCAACTGGCCAGGGTGACCGGCGACTACCTGGGCGCCGCACACTATCTGGAAGCGGCCCTGGACCTGCATCGCCGCATCGGCGCCCGCGGCAACGAGGCCTGGGCACTGAACCATTACGCGGCCGCCATCAGCGCTACTGGCGACCACACCCGGGCCATGAGCCTCCACCAAGACGCGCTCCGCCTAGCTCAGGAAATAAACCACCCTGACGAGGAGGCTCACGCGCTCGAGGGAATCGCCGAATGCCACCTGCACACAGGCGGCACCGAGCGCAGCATCGCACACTACCAACAGGCCCTGGACATCTTCCAGCGCCTGGCCATGACACCGGACACCAACCGCGTCCAAGCCCGTCTCACCCAGATTTCAGCACCGAGCGCGTAGACTGGCACCGCCGTCGGCGCTGGCGCGCTGATCCTGCTAGCCCCCCTCAGCGGCGGTACCCCAGAACGCGGCCAGCCATGATCCGGAGTTAGCTGCTCGTTACGAGCCGCACTCGGAGGGATTCGACGAACAGGTTCGGGTGGCCGTCACCAGGGGCGTTCTGGCTGTCGTCACCGGCGGAGGCGGCATTGCGCAGGACGTTCATCCCGCCGGTGACCACGCCGAACGGCGTGTAGTCCGGAGGGATCAGCGACGAGTTCTTCCAGCAGAAGAAGAACTGGCTGCCGTTGGTATCAGGACCGGCGTCGGCCATGGCGACGGTGCCTGCCGGATATGTGGCAGTGTCTGAAGCGATAGGTCGCCCGTGAGGTCTATCCCGCCTGCTGGCCACCGCGTCACCGCAGGCCGGGGCCACCTAGTCACCCGGCTACGAGGAAGCGATCGTGGTCGCTGCCTGGGAGTGACCGACGGCGATCGCGCGATGTCGTCTGCGCCCTGCCGATTATTTACTGGTACGTGCAATCGAATTCAAGTATGAAGAAGCGCGCAGGTTCTCTGTTATGAGTGCGGATGCGGACGTCTATCCGCTGTGACGTTATTGTGCCGCGGCCTGGGCGGTGGGCTGTTGGTGGCGGGGAAGCTGACCTGGATGTGGAGGCCGCCTTCGGGTTGGGGGTGGGTAGTGATGGTGGCGTGGTGAGCGGTGGCGATTGCGGCGACGATGGACAGGCCGAGGCCGTGCCCGTTGTCGCTGGTAGTGCGGTTGCTGAGCCGCTGGAAGGGTTCGAAGAGGCGGCTGATTTGTGCGGGCGGTATGACCGGGCCGGTGTTGGCAACCGAAAGGACGGCGTGGTCATTCTGTTTTGCGGTGGTGAGGGTGATGGTGCCGCCGGGGATGTTGTGTTGCACGGAGTTGTCTATGAGGTTGGCTGCTAGGCGGCCGATGAGGTCGGGGTCGCCGTGCACGGCCGCGGGCTGCAGTGAGGTGTCGAGGTGGAGTTGCTGGCTGTCGATCTGGCCGCTGGCGGCCAGTAGCCGGGCGGCGGTGATCTTAGCCAGGTCTGTGGGTGTGCGGCGGGTGATGCCTGCTTGGCTGGTGGCGAGGGTGAGCAGTGCGTCCAGGATGCGTTCTTGCTGCCTGCTGGAGTGGAGTACGTCTCGGCCGCATTCGCGCCAGGCCTTGGTGGTGGCGCCAGGGTCGCGCAGTGTCAGCTCGAGCAGGGTTTGGTCGAGGGTGAGTGGGGTGCGCAGTTCGTGGGAGGCGTTGGCCACGAAGTTGCGCTGGGCGGTGAAGGAGGCTTCCAGGCGGGACAGCAGGTCGTTGAGGGTGTCGGCGAGTTCGTTGAACTCATCGTCGGGCCCGGCGAGGGGGAGCCGTTCGTGCAGGCTGGTGGCGGAGATCGCCCGCGCGGTGGCGGTGATGGTGCGCAGCGGGCGCAGGACCCGCCCGGCTACCAGCCAGCCGAGGGCGAACGCGAGCACGGCCATGACGGCTAGCGCGATGCTGGACTGGAGCAGCAGCGCGTGCAGGTCGAAGGTGTGCCGTGCCGTCTGGGCGCCCAGCAGTTGCTGCTGGCAGCTGAGGTCCTTGGGCGGGCACCCGGCGATCCTTGTTCCCGGCGGCGAGCCCGGGGGGATTCTGGCGATACTTCTTCCCGGCGGCGACCTCAGGTGGGTCTTCGTGCTTCCCGGCTGCGGTCCCAGGAGGGTTGTGTTGCCGGCGGTGGCGTGGTCGAACAGCCCGTAGGTGAAGCCGAGCAGGGCGGCGCCGGCCAGGGTGAACAGGGACTCGTACAGCAGGGTCAGGCGCAGCCGCGCGGTGGGGCGGGGCAGGCGCGGCCGGGAGGCCGGATGCCAGGGGCGCATCAGGGGGCCTGGGTGATGCGGTAGCCGCCGTCGCGGACGGTCTGGATGAGCGGCGGATCGCCCAGCTTGGCGCGCAGCCGCCCGATGGTGGTCTTGACCGTCCGGGTGAACAGGTCAGCGTTCTCATCCCACACTCGCTCCAGCAGGTCCTCCGCGGATACCAGTGCGCCCTGGGCGCTCAGCAGGCATTCCAGGACGGCGAACTCCTTTCTGGTCAGGGCCAGGCGGCGCCCGGCGCGGGTGGCGGCCCGCTGGGCCGGGTCGAGAGTCAGGTCGCCGTGGCGCAGCACCGGGGGCAGTGGGAGCCCAGTGCGGCGGCCCAGGGCCCGGATGCGGGCGACCAGCTCGGCGAACTGGAACGGCTTGGGCAGGTAGTCGTCGGCGCCTAGGCCCAGGCCTTCCACCCGGTCGGCCAGGGTGCCCGCGGCGGTGAGCATAAGCACCCGGGCCGGGTACTGGCTGGCGGCCAGCGCCGTGCATACCTCGTCGCCGTGGACGCGGGGCAGGTCCCGGTCCAAGACGATCACGTCGTAGCGGGTGAGCGCGAGGTGGTCGAGCGCGTCCTGGCCGTCGAAGGCCACATCCACAGCCATGCCCTCGCCGCGCAGCCCTCCCGCCAGCGCCTGGGCGAGCCGCTTGTGGTCTTCGGCTATCAGCACTCTCATCGTGTCCCCTGGTCCGCCGGTGAGCTTGCCGCAGGTCAGACGGCCTGCCGCTGCCAGCCTGCCAGACCGCAGGTCACAGCCAGGACACAGATTCTGTGTCCGTGGTGTGAACCGCAGCGGGCTACACCTGGCAGAGCAGGCCAACAGCCCTGCCTGGGACGGCAGCCCTGGCAGCGCGGGCCCCGGCGGCGCAGAGCAAAGGAATACGTGACGAAATGAAGTCGGCCTGACTTGAAACGAATGGAGTTCGGCATGAACCGGAAACCAGCAGGACCGCGGCCCGCTGGCCCGTTCCGCGCAGCCCGCCAGCGCACTCGGGTAGGACGAGGGCTGCAGATCGCGTGGGCCGCGGGACTGGCGGTGACTGTCTGCGGGTGCGCTGCCCCGCCTTCGGCGGCGGCCGGGCACCCGGTGACCGCCGCGCCGGCAGCCACGACCCCGTTCGTGTATGTCGCCGATACGGGCAGCAACGGGATCTCCCAGTTCGGCTCAGCCTCGAGCGGCTCGGGGGCGCTCCGGCCGCTCACCCCGAAGCCGGCAGCCAGCGGGCCGGGCCCTTACGACGTCGCGGTCAGCCCGCAGGGCACCAGCGTCTACGCCGTCGATGCCCCCGCAACGCCCCCGGTGAGGTCTCGCAGTACACCCTCAACCCGGCCACCGGGAAGCTGACCCCCAAATCGCCCAGGACGGTTCCCACCGCGAAGGGCCCCAGCGGCATCATCGCGCTCGCCCCCGACGGCAAGAACGCCTACGTCCCCGACTTCACCGGAAAGGCCATCTCCCAGTACACAATCAGCCCGGCCACCGGGAAGCTGACCCCCATGACGCCGGCGACGGTGGCCGACCCGGTCGGCATGAACGTCGGCCCCACCGGCATCAGGGTCGCCCCCGACGGCCGGTACGCCTACATCACAAACGTCAAGCTATGCATCGCGGTGAAGGGCAGCAATTGCGCCGCCACCAATGACCAGGAAAACTCCGTCTCGGTGTTCCGCATCAGCCCGGCCACCGGCGCGCTGAGCGCCAGGCCCGTGCAAACCGTGGCGACCGGGCAGAACCCGCAGATGATCACGATTGCCCCCGACGGCAAGAGCGCGTACGTCGCCGCCACCAACGACAACACGATCTGGCAGTACAGCATCAACCCCGGCACCGGCAAGCTCACCCCCATGTCCCCGGGCACGGTGGCCACCGGAAAAGGCCCGCACGACCTCGGGATCACCCCGGACGGCAAGAACCTCTACGTCGTTACCGTGGGGGCCAACACCATCTCGCAATACCGGATCAACCCCGATACGGGCGCGCTGAACACCAAGCCCGCCTCGACCGCGGCCACCATGTTGCACCCCGAGGCGATCGTCCTCGCCCCCGACGGCAAGAACGCTTACGTCACGAGCGGAAACGACCCCATCCTCGCCCAGTTCGCCATCAGCCCCGCCACCGGCAAGATCACCCCCCTGTCACCGGCCACCGTCAAACTCCCCAGCGGCTCACTCGGGCTGGCCATCACCCCCGCCACGGCAAAAGCGTGATCAACGCCGGCCCGCCCGGCAGCAGGCAGCAGCCCGGCCAGCCGCTCCTCGCTGGCCCGTTCAGCATCGCGAGCCCGGCGGGCTCGCCCTGCTGGCCCTGGCCGATGGGCTCACCCTGCTCGCCCTCACCGGCCTCGACATCGCCATCACCGTGCAAGTTTAGGGAGCCAGACATGAGACGCCATGGGTGCTGGCCTTGCACAAGCCGGGAAGAGCCACCCGGCGGGATACGACGCTCGACAGCCACGTGTCCCGGTGCACTTTGACGGAACCGGCCCGCGCAGCCGGTGCCAGGTGGTCGGCCCGGACACCGCCTCCATCGGGTCAGTGCGCGTGCGAGAGCCGTTCACCATCAGCACGCTCGACGCCTCCGGCAATCAGCTGCGCCCCAGCGTCGATGCTGACTCGGTCGACCTGACGCGGACCTTCCCGGTGACCGGCCCGATCGATATCGAAGGGGTCTCCGAAGGCGATGTCGTCGCAATCGAGATCCTCGACCCGCGCCTGGCGCCGGAGGCACATTGCTGGACGCGTCCTGGCCTCGGTCTGCTGGGTACAGATGACTACTTCGTCAAACAGCTGGAGACGGACGCGCCGACATGGCGTTTCGCGGGCCGCCCCGCCTCCGGGGTGCCGATCAGCCTCGACCCGCATGTCGGGACGGTGGGGCTATCACCTGCCAGGACACACGCGGCGCGTGATCTCGGCCGTCATGGTGGCAACCTGGACGTCCGCGCGCTGGGCAGCGGGGCCACGTTGTGGCTGGTCGCGCAGGTGGACGGCGGACGGCTCTACCTGGGAGATGTGCACGCAGGGATCGGCGACGGCGAAGTTTGCGGCACGGGTCTCGAGGCAGCCGCGAACGTCACCGTCCAGGTACACCGCCGAACCGACTGGACACCCACGCTCCTCACGATCTCTACCAGCTCGCGGCGCTGGGTCGTCGGCGTCGGCGAGTCGGTCGAGCAGGCCATCGCTACCATTGTCTCCGCCATGACCAGCATTATCTCGTCGGCTCTGGCGATAAGTGTCGATGAGGCACGCCTCCTGGTCTCGCAGTCGCTGATCCTCAGGATCTGCGCCGTTGGCAAGCGCGCGGGGGCCGGTGATGGGTGCCGGACCGGGCCGACGTGCATGGTGATGAGGTCGTCGAGCTTGTCGCGCCGATATGGGGTGGCGGTCAGGCCGAGCCAGCGCCGTACCGGGATCTGCCGGACGCCCCGACCGGCCGGGGCATGGCGCTTTGGCCTGTCCGGCGCTAGGTCGCGGAACTGTACTGGCCCGGCCCAGTGCTGCGGCAGTGCGCGTGGCGCGTCGCGAAGGCGCTGAGATGCGGGTTGACCGGCAGCTGACAGCCAGTTGACACACGGGTGGGATCCTTGGCCCGTACCTGCGCGGCGGACGATCCGAAAGGAATTCCTGTACGATGCGCGGAAGAAACAGACCGCTGATAAGGGCGATTGCCGCAATCGCCGCCCTGGCGGCTCTCGGAGCCTCCCCGGGCGCCGCGGAGGCAACGACCGCTCACGCCTCGCCGATCGCCCGGGCAGCCGCAAGCCACAGCTCAGCTAAAGCGGGTCCCGACCGCCCCGCTCCGACCTGCGGCACATTTCAGCTGGAAGCCAGTTACTATGGTACGTGGCTGCTCAACTCCAGCACCGGCCTCACTTTCAACCCAGACTATGCGGACGAGCTTTGTCAGTTCGTGGTCTCGGGCAGCAATGTGGTGATTTACGACCTCTCCGCCAACCCCTCCGGCGGCGACTACTGCCTGGCCTACAGTGCGGCGAGCAAGCACGTTTACCTGCACTTCGACTGCCCCCTGCTCGGCGCGCCTTCCTACGAGCAGTGGAAATTCCTCCCCCTCCCCAATGCGCCGGGCCTGTACGTGCTGGAGAACGGGTACGAGATCAACGGCGGCTACTACTGCATGGAAGAGGACGGAAATAATGCGCCGCCCATGGGAGGATGTAGCCCCGAGAACCATCAAGCCGTAATGTATCTCCACACCTCCTGATCCAGAACTAGTGGTATGTAAGGACGTTTGCTTTAGTCTTCGCGCGGTCGATGCTGGCGAGGATCTCGTCGGCGTCCTTGGTCCAGGCGAACGGTCTTGGGTGATCGTTCCAGGAGTCGATGAAGGCGCCGATGGCCGCCACCAGCTCTTTAACGGAGGTGAAGGAGCCGCGGCGGATGGCCTGGCGGGTGATCACGGAGAAGAAGCACTCCACGAGGTTGATCCACGAGCATCCGGTCGGGGTGAAGTGCAGCGTTATCCGCTGGTTCTCCGGGCGGGCCAGCCACTTGCGGACGTCGGCGTGCTTGTGGGTTGCGTAGTTGTCGCAGACGACGTGCAGGTCCTGGCAGGGGTAGGCGGTGGCGACCTTCTTGAGGAAGCGCAGGAACTCCTGGTGGCGGTGGCGGGGATAGCACGCGTCGGTCACCTGGCCGGTGGCGGTGTTCAGGGGAGCGAACAGGCAGGTCACCCCATGCCGGACATAGTCGTGAGACTGTCGTTCTGGGATGCCCTGCCGCATCGGCAGGATCGGCTGTGCCCGTTCCAGGGCCTGGCACTGCGACTTTTCGTCAACGCAGATGACGACCGCGTTCCCGGGCGGTTGCAGGTAAAGGCCGACGACGTCGCGGACCTTTGCCTCCAGCTGCGGGTCGGTGGAGAACTTGAACCCCTCGGTCCGGTGCGGCTGCAGGCAGAACTTGCGCCACAGCCGGGAGATAGAGTCATGGCTGACCGTGATCTTCTTCGTCCGGCGCAGCCAGTCCGCCAGCCGGCGCGACGACCAGTGCGTCACCCCTTGCGCCTGCAGCGACTCTGGCGGCGGGGTGACCGTCGCGGCCAGGATCTCGCACACCGCCTCATCAGTCAGGACGGTCTTCGGCCCTCCCGGCCGGTGCGCGTCCTCCAGCCCGGCCAGCCCGGACTCGGCGTACTGGCGCCGCCATTTGATCACCGTCGGCTCGGTGCACCCGGCCCGCTCCGCGATCTGCGCGCCGGTCAACCCATCCGCGGCCAGCAGCACAATGCGGGCACGCTCCACCACCCGGGCGGGTGCCCCCTTCGACCGGGCCCGGCGCTCCAGCTCGGCCCGGTCACGATCGGGCACCGTCAGCACCCGCACGCGATTCGGCATGCGTCATTGTCCCGCGTTTCCGCGGAAACATTAAGAGAGACACGCGTCAGACCACTAGCACGCGTGGCAGGAGGATGGGACATCGCGCCTCCTGCCACGTAAGCATTCAGGCCCCCTTGGTGCAGGAACTGCGGATCGGTAAGCGATTCCGAATGATCATGAGTACCGGATGAGCAGAATCGAAATGGGTGCGGCTCGTCTGGAGGGACTGGCTGGCCTGCGGAGTTGATGGTTGGGCTGCTGCCGCCGCCTGCTGCCTTTTACTGTTGCGGGCAGGAGCAAGGAGGCGGGCTTGATGGGGTCGCTG
>Ga0335074_10010744_pt1 | contig 12804 bp, 17 predicted proteins | sample Lox_Sample_23_FD_206715 | JGI IMG/M metagenome (GOLD analysis project Ga0335074, IMG submission 206715) | Soil microbial communities from Loxahatchee National Wildlife Refuge, Florida, United States - Lox_Sample_2.3 | ecosystem: Environmental > Terrestrial > Soil > Wetlands | place: USA...
GGCGCTGGGGATGGTCGGGAGTCACCGCTCAAGTACACTTGAAATCTGCACGGACATTGAGCGGCCAATGCTGGGGATGGTCGGGAGTCACCGCTCAAGTACACTAGGCCGCGTGGAAGTCGCTGACGTTTAGCGACTTCCACGCGGCCGATTCACGAAAAGAGCATGATCTGCGGGGGCGGTTCTTCGGGTTGTCGTGGTTTTCTGCCATAGAACACCTCCATCTTCCCGAACTGATGGTCCGTGATGGCAATGAGCCGAACCTGTCCAAGTGGAGGAACGACACTGCGAACTGTTCGTCGATGGACTTCTGCCGCTTCCTCACTCGGAAGATACCTTGCATAAACGGAAAACTGCAGCATCATGAATCCGTCTTTGAGCAGAGCTTTGCGGAAGCGCGTGTAATCGCGCCGGTTTGCCGGCGTCTCTACCGGCAGGTCGAACATGGCAACCAACCACAAAGCCCTGTACGACGAGGGGAACGATAACTGCGATTGCTGAGTATTCGCGGTCATCATGCAGCGACCTCACCCCGCCGCTTCCCCGGCGCATTCCGCTCTCACCGCACTCACTGGCCGCTTCGCGAGGTCATGACCATCAAGTCCGCACTCGTCGGGCAGTTCAGGAATTGTAAAAACTTCGCCATCTCCCACAATGCAGCGCGCGAGGGAATTTGCGGTCCTCGAAAGAACGTCAAACAAGCCTCTCTGTTCGCCGTCAATCCAGTAGCGAGCCGTAAGAACGCCGAGGAGCGATTGCTTCGCGGCCGAGTCGAGCCGTTCTGCTGGGTCATGGCCCTGAATCCAGGATGCGACCCGTCGGTCCACGAGCGGCCGGAATGGCTCCATCACATCGGCTGCGAGACAGAAGGCGTCATAGCGGTTGCAGTGCCTGAGTCCGATGGAGGGGTGCAGACCGGCGGCGCACAGCGCGCGGGCGACGGCAGCACGGAGCACCGCATAGCCGTAGTCGAGATGCTGGTTCTGATCCGGGCCCTCCGACCCGCGCCGGAATTTCGAATCGCCGAAAACAAGAGCCCAATAGCGCCGGGCGGCCTGTGCCTCCAGATTATCGGGATCTCCGGAACGAACCCGAGCTGCCAGCGGGACTAAGCCGCCATCGGACCCATGAAGCTGCCTCAGCAACTGACCCTGGGCGACGATCTTCGCGCGGACTATCTTCTGCCACAGGCGTTTTCTCAGAACGAGCCCGAGTTCGATTTGTCGGGCGAAGCGCTCAGTCTGGACGAAGTGTGCCTGCACCGGCAAGAGCATGGAAGCCGGAAGGAAGTTGCCGTCTATCGTGACGACCGAGCCGCCCGTCTCGGCTATGCGCGAGAGCACTGCCTGGGTGAGTGAGACCTGCGGGTGGGCGATGAGCAGCACCGCAATTTCGCTGAGCGGGGTGGTGACCGCGCCCATGCCGTCACAGGCGATAACGAGCTGTGCATCGCGGACACTGAGCCGTGCCGGAATTGCGACCTCCACAATGCGGTCAGTCATTGGCTGGGTGCACCCTTCCAAGAAGATCAACGACGACTTTGCGACAGCCGAGTTTGCGTAGGTTATCCGCGCGGGGAGACCACCATTCCTTTGCGTCCTTGATGGATTTGATGAGCCGGGCATCTGTCGCAGTGACCAAGCTCAATTGCCCGTTCCCTGCAATCGTGCGAATCCGATACAGAGTCGGCAAGCACTGCCCGTTGGCGTGGTCGCATTCGCGATGGAGTTCGATGGTATCCCCACCCATCAGCGAGAATCGGAAAGTCCACGCAGGACCATCGGGATGCTCCCTGCGAATCACGGGTTCTTTCCTGCGTTTCCGCTCCATCGCCTCATAGAGGGATACCGGCAACCCTTCCCATTCGACATCGCGGTCATCCTTCACGAGTGCGAAAACGGCGGTGTGATGGCTGTTTGTCGCTGAAACGAAGCGCTGCCGGTCGCCTGAGGCAATCGCCGTCACGTCAAGCACTTTGTGGATTCGCGCACGCTTGATCGGCACGGAGGAGCCATGCTTCGCCGGCAAGACCGGCCAGTCGTTGGCAGATTCACATTTGGACAGGTCGCCGCCAAGGCTGTCACACTTCTCGCGGACCGCACAGCGAACCGCCGGATCGATGATATTGTCGATGTCTTTCGACGACAGGCCCGATACCGGCTTTCTAATTGCGACGACGGTCTTCCCGTTCAGCTGTCGTGGCGGTCCGTAATTGGTTTCATCGTGCATGGCGCCGCTCATTTTGTGTTCAGGCCGGTGCGAGACCACCATGTGTTCAATGTGTGGGCGGACCGAATCCACAAAAACTGGCCACGGCGATTCGATCCAGCGGAATGCGCGGACACCCAGCGGAGATTCCACAGCCAGCGATGCTGAGCGGCTCATCGACTGGATTACTGCGGGTTTCGACAGGGCGACGGTTATGGCATCGACCGCGTGATGGCGGTGATCGGTGCGAGGCTTTCCCTTGCTGTGTCCGTTGCTGGAGGGTGCGGCCTCCCGCAGAATTCCCTCAAGTCCCCAGGCACGGCGCAGAGTTGCCGTGACCGCTCCGCTCGACGCGAAGATCACTTGCCGGGTTCCGTCTGGCGTCACCACATCCCTTCCGCCATAGAGGGACTCCAAAAGTCGGCAGGCGAGAACGCTTGCATAGCGGGTGTCATTCATCTGGCGAGCGGTGAAATCCTCGAGTTCATCCTCGGTTCGCAGGAGCAATCGTTTCAACTTCCCCGGGTTACCTGGTTTCCATGCTCTCACCCGCGCCTGGATCGTTTCCCAACGTTCCGCATCGGTCCCGTAAGCCTCAAACGGGGTCTTGTTGCGCTTGATGTTGCGGTTCTCTTCGTGCCAGCAGAGGGTTTTGTTCTGGAAGGAGTCGTCGGGATAGCGGGCGAGCGGAATGATATGTTCCACATCAAACTGCGGGTGTTCTCCAAAAAGGTCTCCAAGCGAAATGCCCTTTCCGGTATAAGGGCAGATGCCGCCACATTCCGTGTGGAGGAGCGCCTTTTCGACGTCCGCCCTTGAGGGATTATGTATCCCGCATTCGCGCAGGAGCGCGGCCTTCGCGTTCTCGCGCTCCTTCTGGCGTGTACGATTCCTCTTCGCAAGCGACTGACGCTCTTTACGCGGTTTCTTCAGCTCGCGCGCAAGTTCGATGTGGATCTCCCAGGGCTTTCCATGTTCCCGGATAACGGCATTAACGACTTTGCGTAATTCAGTGAGGGCTCGCTCCACGGCTGGATTGCGGATCGCGCCGAGGCGGAGCTGACCAAGTAGACGCTCAGCCTCCACTGAGCCTGCGATTTTTCGGTGTACATGGAGCGGCGGAAGCAGATCGAGCATAGGTCCGCCACTGAACCGATTGCCGTAGAGCTCGGTTTCAGCCTCTTTGAATGACTTGCCTGAGTACATCAACGGCATCAGGCGCTGTATGGCCTTTCTCGAGAGCGCACAATATCCGTCTTCAGGCCTGGCTTTCACCCAGCTCCTTGCCGACTGCTCATCGAGACCCCAATGCTCAATTCCCCGCCGGAAGAGACCATCTTCCGATTCGCTCGCCCGCCACTCCTCCACGATCTGTTTTCGTGTTTCGGGAGGAAATGTGTCCCATCGTTGACCAAGTGCGGCAAGCATAGAGACATTCGTTCTGTTGCCGCGTAGTCGAGTTTCGCCTCCCCGTTCGAGGTTGAACTCGGATTTCTTGTCCAGCTTGAGCTTCTTACGCAACGCGGTGAACTTATGATCGCCTTCACGGTCCAACAGATCGAACACGAATCTTCGCTCTTCGGGTGTGAGTGGCTGTGCAATCGGGTCGCCCGGATAAATGACCTTAAGGTCATTCACCTTTTGCAGAATGCGAAAACGCTGGGCTTCGAGCGTTGCCCAGGCGGCGCGTCGCTGTTCTGCCTCAAGTTCGCATCTCCCGATGAGGTGCGACTGCGCCGCGATGGGCCGCTGGAAGAACAGCAACTGCGCAACCTTACGCCGCAGATCGTCCGTGAGCAATGCGGGATGGAATGCGACCTGCGCGCTCCATATCTGGGCGAACTCGTCCTCGTACATCGACCGAGCGGTCCAGCGCCTTCGTACATTCTGGCCGACCTGGTGGGGATCGAGGCCGGCGAAATATTCGCCCAGCGTCCGAGCGCCAGCTGCATTCATCTTGTGCTGGAGCTCGGCGATACCCGCCTTAACCTCACCAGCCTCCTTCTCACTCTCGGCGTTCTTCGCGCCCTCCCTTCTGTTGGATTTGAACCCACGGCGCTGGCTCAGATGGTAGAGGACACGTCCCAGTTCGCACGGCTCAAGCTGTCGATCAAGGGCGGCTTTCCTCAGATGATAGAGAAGTAATTGTGCGAATTCCGGGCCGGCACCTGATTCCCGATACTTTCGACCGAGGTTCTGATCGAAAGCGGTGAGGACCGCATTCCGCTCCTTGGAGGGAGCGAGATCTGCCGTGTTTTCGCATCGCGGCAGAAGGCTGTGATTCTGAAGCAGCCGGAAAAGCGTGGCCTGTCTATAAGCGCGGCGGCGGAGCTGTCGCCGGTGAAGGCGCGCCATACGCCGCGCGACAGCCTTCGACTGGTCCTTGCCCTCCTCGATTTCAAGGGTGCTGCCCTCCACGCCGGGCTCGAATATGCGGACGCCACAGGCAGGAATCGGCCGCGCGCTGTTCTTACTCGACAAAAGCCGATGCGGTCTGCCCGATGGGTCGAGCTCAATGAGAGCCCAGCCGAGCGAGGCGGACCCGAGGTCAATTCCCAGAATAAATCTCGGTCCTACGGATGATTCCTGGTCCATTGTTCCAGTTCCTTGACAGGAGTCTTTTACGGAGGTAGAAAGTATAGCAGTGTACTTGAGCGGCGATTGCCCGACTATTCCTAGTAAGCTTTCGTCGTAAGGCTCCGCTCATTGAGCGACCTTAGAACGCCCCGGAGACGGGGCGTTCTTGCGTCTGCACAAAAGTATGATTTACGTCATCAAAAATCGACGCCACGACGAGACGCAGAATGGATTAGTGGGCACGCAGTGGCGGAAACACTACACGTCACAACCGCGGCGAATTCATGCTAGAGACCACGGCTTCAGTGTTCCCACCGCACCCCCGCATAAATGCTGTACCGAACTTCGTTGGAGCTTGTGTTAATAGAGTGAATAACTACTGCCGGATTGAGGGGGATGCGGGCCGCAACGACACATGTCCTGAGCGCGGCTCGTAACCTAGCGATCTGCTCCTTCACCGCCGTTCGGCTGGTTCGTGGACGCGATGTTCTCGGCCCCTTCGCGTTCTCCGCGTGATGCACGTAGAAGGGCTCGTTGCTCAGTCCATGGGCAATCTGGGTCGCGGTCTGCGCGATTCCCCGATGGCGGCAGAGATAATCGAGGAGGATGAGATGCGTCGTTGAAAGTGGGATCTGGTACGGCTTACCCCGGTAGACAACCCAGGCAGTCGCGATCTCTTCGCCGGGAGCGCACCCTGCTGTTCGGGCGTAGCGATGCACAATCACGATGTGTACGCCTCGCTTGGTCATTCTCTCGACTGCCAGCGTGTCGAGATCGAAAGAGAAGAGAATGAGCGCCACATCGCCTGCCGGTTTGAACCGGGTCTCTTGTCGAGGATGCGTCACCGACAGTCTCCGAGAAGTGGAACGAATCGGGCTCCGGCTTCTTCGACCATTGCGGCAAGGCGAACATCGAGACACCGGGAGTATCCGATGACCGCTCTTATGTGGCCATTCCGACGGCGCTCACGGCACAGGTACCGCAATTGTTCAAGCCGCTCGCGTTGTTCGACCTCGAAGACAAGCGCACCGTCGATGTTCGCAAGAATTCCCTCCGGCGGCATGTCATATCCGAGATGCAGATGGAGTCGCGCCGGTCTGTGCAGGCGGAACCACTCCGCCAGTTCTGCAATGTCCGAACCGATAAAGAGGAGGCCAGCTCTGTGAATCAGTTCATGAGGGAAACAATCCGAGTGTTCAGCGATGGGGATGTGTGACATGCGATTCTCCGCCCGCGAAATACCGCGCGAGGGAACCAGCCTGATGGGAGGGTGAGGGAGGACTCATCCGCGTCACAATTTGCGCTGCCTCGGCGATGCCTTGACATTTCTGCCGCCCCGCCCACAATGAGAGGGCCGCGCAAACCCAGCACCACGAAGGCGTGGTGGTGACGCGAGTGGTGTCCATCTGCCTCTGTCAGGTGGATACCTGCCGCGGAATATCGCGGTACCCGAGGCGGTGTTTGCGCACCGCCTCGGGATACAGTCTCAGCATCTGTTGTCCTGCGCCCGCTGTAAACGGTTTGGAGAAAGGTGAGATTTCGGAGATTCCGCGGCACTATACTTATGGTTGGAAGGCTCGCGTCCCGCCCGCCCCTTTTCCTGCGGAAGCGGCATCCTCACACCGCATGCACCACCCGCGAGGACGAGTGGTTCTCAAACGGCGGAAAGCGACTCTGATCCAGAAGAAACGGCTCTTTGAATCGTTCTTCACCGTTCCGCCCACCCTTGGGTTCCGAAGCAACCGTACCCAGTCGGTGCCGGGTTCTCGGGTAGGGCTAAGGAGTAAGACCTTCCGCTCTTTAGCCAAGAAGAAGTCCCTGTTGGAGCAATCCAATGGCGGATCTATTCCGCGCTAAATGGCCCGTCGCCGAATTGTCGGCGCTCGGATTGGCAAATGGTCGTAGGTACCTGTCGGCGAAGGAAGTCGCCGGGCTCTACGACATGAAATACAGCACGTTTATGAAGCGGCTCAAGGATTTCGTGCAACATGGCGAATATCCGGCGGCTGCATTCCGGGTAGGACGAAGACTCGGTTCCCGAAAGCGGGAATACTGGTTGATCGAAATCCATCCGGTGCTGGGAGTGAAGGCCCTGAACCGGCATTTCTATCCCAGGCTGTACGTGCGATAAGAGCGGGGCGGGGAGGCATCCGCGCCCCGTCCCTTCCCCGCGCATCGAGGTGTATTCAGGTGGATTGCGAACAGAAGCGGCGCTTCTTCTGTGGACAATGGTCTCGCTCTGGGCGCAACTCCGCTTTCGCGGTACGATCCCGGGGAGAGAGCAACGGTCGGTTCTCGTAGATGTCTCTGCAGCATGACCCACTCTAGGCTTCGCCCGACAATTCCTCGACAATCTCTCCAAATACTTCTCCTGCGAGAGGTGCTTGCCGCCGGAGTCGGCTTCAAGGCGAGTACTCCTCCTCTCGAAAGTCTGTCCGCGCTGAGCGGCGAAGTGCGATACGACAAGTTCCATGGTTCGGCGATTTTCAGGGACTCCCCATGCTCCCTCGACCGAATCCGTCATCCCTCCACGTCGAGCCGCACATTCTTCATGGTCACTTCCGCGCCTGGCTTCGAAGCCGGCGAAGCGGCACCAGCGGCAGAAGGTGATGATAGGACATCCAATCTGCTCGCCGGTCCGGGTGTCAATGCAGGCCGAGAATTCGCAACTGCCTGTCGTCGAGATCCATATCTCCAGTGAACACGATGGACCCATGGCTTGCATCACCGAGGGCGAGCCTCACTTCGTCGCTGTCAGGGAGGGCGGCGCGGACTGCCTCCAGCAAACGTTCCGCCGTAGGGAAGTCGCTATGCCCGAGACGCCGATTTGCGCCGTACGCGAGGATGCGATAACTCTCCGTCTCAGAGGAACCGGTCCTCTGGACGACAATTCGTAATGAATGTCGATCAGACATCGGATGCGGCGGTGCGAGGTGCCGAGCCGGTGCGTGCGATTGCGTTGCAGTTGCAATTTCCGCCGGAGTGGAAGCAATTGGCGCTGCCAATCACGTCCAGCAGGTTAATACCGGAGGTAGCTTCCAGCTCGTGATATCCGTCACAGACCGCTTGCAGGATCTATGCAGCACCGTCGTTCTGGTTACAACGACCCGTCCTTTGCACCTGTGAATCCTTTCGTCGGCCTCCTCGGGAATTGTTGTTGTTTGGTGGGCTGCATGCGGCTATCCACCACTGGTGAGGAGGCCGGCGAAAGGATTCAGGGTGTCGTCCAGGCAGGATCGCCTTCGGAATCTGACAGAGAATGGCGAGCGTCCGGCTAGTTGCAGGCAACGACAGCTGCCACGGCGTCGAAGGCGATGAGGATGTGCGGTTCACGGTCCGTTGATTTCGGTTTTGGCGGAAGTTTCCAAAGGAGGTCTGGAAAGACTTCCGCAAGAGCCGAGGCAATCTCGTACCTGGTAGCTGGTCCGGAAACTGCGAACGCCAAAGTGATGTTATGCCAGTCGAAGGAAATGAACTGGGCGTCCAGAATATCCGCTTCGCGCCTGACCGACTCGATCAGGCGGGATGCGCGCGGATAACTGCCGCGCAGAAGGCGAGGAGAGCGGCTCACGATCACCACGTCCGGCCGGAAATGCTCGAAGAGGAACGCCGAGCGCCGGATGCCAACCAGATTGCCGGTTTCGTGGGATAAGATCTCCCCCGCACCCCAGTCAAGTAGCTTTTCCCGACCAGCAAACACTGCGTACCCGTACCGGCTTGCTCGGACAGCGAAGCTGAGGAACGTTGGGTTCCCGTGCTCCATCGGGATCAGGCGACGTCTGCGGATCGGCGCAGCGTCATCCACTCGAGTTTTCGGGCGACGAGTACCGCCGGGCGACCTTTTGCGGTGCTCGACTCAAGTTCGGCACGCAGAGCGGCGAGTTGCGCCTCCACGTTCTGCTCAACCGACTGGTATGGCTCAGGAAAGAGCCGGGCTAGCGGGATCTGAAAGAGGACTTCGTAGGCAAGCGCCATGAGGAACGTGGGGTGCGCCCTTGCTCGCTCGTGCCTCGACACCTGGATTTCGTTCACCATGCCGAGCACACGGGCCACCTCGTTCTGCGTGAGTCCCGACTGGCGCCGATGAGACCGAAGATAGCTCGCCATTTGGGGCGTCATCATCGATTGTCAAAGATCGGTTTGTTCGACTTTGCTTTAACTTTAGCAGGCGAACAGAACCCATCCAGTCGGGCGAACCTGCTTCGCAGGCAGGGTTTCCCGGCAAAATGCGATGCAGTTTTCCCCAAGCGATTCGCGAAATCAGGAAATACACGGCATAATCGTCATCTCTCCTGTGAACTTCGACGGGAAAGGTTCTGAACAACGCGCGCATATTCGCCCGCCTTGTGAGGCAGAAGAACCTGTTCGGAATATAGAAATCACGCGCTTTGTCGCAGGCTTCTCCTTTGAGGGTTCGGGATTCACATCTTTTCCCCGCATTTCCTCGAACACGTCGCATACGGGTAACGCGCAGCCAGTCATTATCTTCGCAGCCCCTTCCTCCTCAATTCCGATTCAAGATAACTGGCGACAGTCACCCTCATATTTCCTTGCCTCTTAAGGTTTGGCTGAGTACGCTGCCGACAGATCTGGTTCAACTTCGTCCGACGAAGCTGTTCCATGAGCCGGTCTTCGGGGATATCGCAAAGGGCAGCCAATTGCCGCCGGATACTTTGTATCAGGTCGCTTCCCGTGGCCGAATCCCATGCTTCGATGATCAGGAGCTTGTCAATAAATTCGGGCGAGCACCGGGAGAGGTATGCGAGCTGCTCTCGCTGGGAATCTGGCTTGGATACACCGCTCAGATCTGGGAAGAGGGGAAGCTGTTCAGACGTCATCGATGCCTCCTCTGTTGTGACAGAGCGTACACTATTGCTGTGTGAGTGTCAATGACATTTTTGTGCCTCGTTTGCATTTACTACATCGTTACGCTATAGTTTTCACAGTTCATGTGTTTCGGGTGGTGGTACACTGCCCTTTCATTTCCAGGCATATTGGAGGAACACCCTATGGGAACCGCTGCACTCGCGAGGCCGAGCAATTCGCGTGCTCGTACAAGGAGCTCGCGCGTTGTCCGGACAACCCTAAAACTTCCGGAATCCGTGGATCAGAACGTCGAGGTGTATTGTGCAAGCGCCCGACTGACCAAGAATGACGCGCTTCTTCAGCTGATTTCCAAGCAGCTTGAGGCGCAGGGCTACCGCCCAAACGAGATTCCGTACGTCAGCGTCAGCTACAAGAAGTAGGGAAAATTCAGCCACATCCGGGGCCAATGCTCACCAGCATTGGCCCTTTTATTCCGCTAGTCCATCCTCTACGTGAGGCTTTTGTCCTGTGCAAAATCGACGGCTTTGATGGGTCGGCGATTTTGTGCAGGGTGAAGCTCAGATGTCTCGCTCTTCGAGGCTCAGATCGAACTCCGGGTTCTTTCCGAAGAACTCACAAAGCCGGGCAAAGGTGCGGGCAGGAGTTCGAGCCATCTCCTTAGATGGGGCACCATCTGTTTCTTTTTCGCGTTCCGCGATGTGCCGGAACGGAATTTGCCACGAAATATCTATCGTTTTCCGCTCCGCGAGGCAGTTCGACATTGCCATTCGGAGCAATCGGCGCTTTTTCTCTGCGGATGCGTTCTGGTACAGCAAACACGCGCTTCCCGCGAGTTCGACAAATTTCTGAAGCTCATCGGGAACGGATGCCCGGCTCGCCTCGAAATCCGCAAGCCGGTCGGTGAGCGCCCGCTTTTCGCGGATGAGCCCCGCCTTTCGGTCCTCGAAGAGTTCCCGGTCGAGCGCTCCGTCGAGATACGCATCGGTAGCCCTCGTCAGCCGTTCCGCGACCTGCTCCATCTTCACCTTCAGGCCGCGAAGCTCCTCTTCCCGTTTGGAGATCCAGTTTCTCCTCATTTCTCTGATCTGTGCGGCGAAGCAGGCGCGCTCCGTTCCGTTTAGCTCCAGTGCGGCGAGAGCCTTCTGTACGGCGGCATCAATTGCATCCTCGCGAATGTTCGTCGGCGGACAGCTCTTCGTGTGGCAGCGGTAATACACGTGTCCCTTCTGGAGTTCTCCGATCAATGATCTGCCGCAACGGACGCACTTCACGAATCGGCGAAATAGGAAGTCATGCACGTACACGCGCGTGCCGACGCGTCCGTGGAGGATGTCCTGCACCCGGTCATACATCTGCTTTGTGACGAGCGCCTCGTGAATTCCCTCGAAGGTCTGGTTTGTGGCGCGGATACGGATTACACCCGTGTAGAAGGGATTGCGGAGGATCGTGTGCAGGCCGGTCCTCGTGACCTTGCCGCCCGAGTGGTTCCTGAGTCCCCGGCGCCATAACTCGTCCACGAGCGTGGAAATGCTCCAGCGACCGGTCGTGTAGAGCTCGAATGCAGTTCGTACCTGCGGCCCCTTCACGGGATCGATGGTCTTCGGCTTTGCCGCGCCGTTGTCGAGATAACCGATGGGGGCGCGGAGAGGGTAGAAGCCCTGCTTCAGCCGCCCGTAAAGACCTTTCTTTGTTTCCTCCCGGAGATTGCGAATGTAATCGGAGGCGACGACCGCCTGGATGTCGGCGGAGAGCCTCCCGCCCCGGGAATGGAGGTCGAGGGACTCATTCGCGAAGTGGACTTCGATACCCTGATCGATCAGTTCTCCGAGATCGGCCCAGTCCTTCAGGTTCCGGGCGCTGCGGTCGATCTTGTGGATGATGACGCCTCTCGCTCTTCCTCGCCGCAGTTGCCGCAGCATTCCGTTCCAGACGGGACGGCCCTGCTTTGCGGCAGTCTGCTGCTCCTCAAACCAACTGACGATCGCGAGACTCGAACGCGCGGCATAGCGCTCAATCGCGCTTCGCTGTTCGGGGAGAGATACGCTGCGCTCGCCCTGCCTGGTCGTGGAGACGCGGATATACCCAAAATATTCGTTCAGAGTTTTGAGTTGGGTTAGTTTGTGTGGGGAATCGACCTTTCCTCTGCATCCTGGCTTGGATGCACGGAATCGTCAAGCAGCCCTGTGCATCCTTCGCGCATCTCCTCCCAGATCTCCCATGCGAGCGCAAGATAAGCATCGAGGTTCGCGCCCGCGATCCGGAGCTCCTCATCGGTCAGATCCGCATAGAGCTTGCGCAGCGCGTCGGCATTCATCGGCTCACTCTATGGGATGCCCGCGGCGTATTCCAGTCGGGCAAACCTGCGCCTAAGGCAGGATCGCCCGTCTGGAAACCGCATGTGCCACGCGTATGCTGAGCGCGGGCCGTTCGACAGGTGCTAGCTGCCGAGGAGCGAAGGCAGCCGGAGGCGATTCCTCACCGAGGGGTCGCACAGACAATCCCCGTGCTCGGTATGGACGGATGGCCCGCTTTTATTTCTGCGCGTTCTTCTGTTTTGCCCAGCGCTTCTTTTGGGCGTCAGAAATCCGCTTGCGGGCTGCTGCGCTCAGGCGACGCCTCGGAGAGCGCCCCGCGAAGGTTGTGGTGCTCTGGGTACCGGCAAGCAATGCCCGCGCCCGCGTCAGGCGCGCAATCTCGGCGTCAATCGCGGAAATCAGGGAAGAGGTTTCCATAGACCCTCTGTGTATTCGTCTGTAGAAGTTTGCATTCTGAAGCCTCTGTCAATTATTCCCATACGGTCCAAACCGCGCAAGAAACGACGGGATGTGGAAGCTGTCGCTAAGAAATGGGAATGCTTCGGAGAACCGCTTGGAGATTCGACGGGGAATGCCTTCGAGTCCACGGAAAAAGTCGGATTCGATCACTGGAACGGGGTACTTGACAGTCGCGGATCGCGAGTGTAATCTCCTCATATTCCACTCGTAAGAGACAGCGAGGTCTCTGGTGAAAGCGAGGTGACCATGCATAGGGCCAGGGGTGGAACGCGGGTGGGCGGTCGCAAAACAGCTAGGGCGTGTTCACACTATTCGCAGAGTCTCGACGATGAGAGCGAAGTAAATGAAGCCCAGAAAAACCACGTCGAGTTTCTCAAACCGGGAGAAGATGCGCCTGAAGCCTTTGAGTCTGCGGAAG
>Ga0335074_10010745_pt1 | contig 12803 bp, 9 predicted proteins | sample Lox_Sample_23_FD_206715 | JGI IMG/M metagenome (GOLD analysis project Ga0335074, IMG submission 206715) | Soil microbial communities from Loxahatchee National Wildlife Refuge, Florida, United States - Lox_Sample_2.3 | ecosystem: Environmental > Terrestrial > Soil > Wetlands | place: USA: Florida...
GCGATCGAGGCGTAGACCGCGGCCCTTGTCTGCTGGCAGCGCGGCGACACCACGTTCTGATGCGCGTCGAGACAGCCGCGCAGCCGGCCGTTGCCGAGCTCGACGTTCTTGCAATATTTTGCCAGATCGGCGCGGCAGGCGGTGGCGAGCTGCTCGACGGCGTCGGCATAGCTCATCGTCTGGGCAGCCACGCCGCCGATTCCACCGGCCAAAAGCGCCGCAGCCAAAATAATGGTTGCCCGCAGTCTTGCGATCATTCCAAGCCCTCCCTCACCCGCCATCGCTACCGATGGTACAGCAAAGCCGTTATCGCATATTTCGCCGCCGATTGCACAGGCGGTCGGCGTGGTATCGAGATGCTGCGGCGGCCGCGGATTTTTCCGCGAAGGCGTTCGCTCAATCCTCGCCGACAAGGTCGCGGCGGCGGCCTTCCAGCGCCGCCGAATAGCGGCGCAGCACATAGGCCTCGGTGAGAATGCCGACCACCCGGCGGTCGAGATAGGAATCGACCACCGCGAGCGCCTCCGATTCGGCGCGGTCGAAGGCCAGCACGGCTTCCTTCACCGCCATGCTCGGCAACAGCATGTCGTCGGGATGACGCAGCAGCTCTTTGACCGACTTGTCGGCGGATTCGGCGGCATGGGCGTCCGCCGTAAGAATGAGCCCCACATAGCGCTCCGCCTCGTCGACGGCGATGACATAGGCGGTGGAGCTCAATGGAAACTGCTCGCGGAAGGCGGCCACCGTCGAGGCGGCATTCACCGTCTGCACGTCCTGGCGCATCATCTTCTCGACGGTGAGATCGCGCATCCAGCCGATATCGGCGGCGCTGCGAATGGTCTCGCCGCGCAAATGGAAACGCCAGGTGGCGAACGAATAACCGAAGACCTCGCGGGTCACCTGCGCCGATATGATGACCGCGACCAGCACCGCCGTCGTCAGCCACAGGTCGCCCGTCGACTCCAAGGCGATGAAGGTCATGGTCAACGGCGCGCCGATCACCGAGGCGGCGAGCGCGCTCATGCCGATCAGCGCATAGGCATTCGGATCGAGGTAGATCGTCGGCCAGAACGTGGTAAGCGCCACCGCGAACAAGTGGCCGCCGAGCGCTCCCATCAACAGCGACGAGAAGAACAGGCCGCCGCGGAATCCGGAGCCCAGCGAGGCGATCGAGGCGACGATCTTGAGCAGAAGGACGATGGCGACTGCGCGCAGCGAAAGATCGAGCGTGCCGATGATGCGGATTGCGCCGTGCCCCGACGACATGATCTGCGGCGACACCAGCGCCGCCAAGCCGACGACCAGGCCGCCGGCCATGGTGCGCAGCGCCGGCCGCAGCCGCATGCGCACGAACAATGCCTCGCTGAGCGCGACCCCGCGCATGAGAATAATGCCGAGTACCGCCGACATCAGCCCGACCGCGGCGGCAAGTACCAGATCGTGCGCCACCACGGTCATCTTCTCGGGACCGACAATGCCGAACTCTTCCGGCTCGAACTGCCGCGCCACCAGATAGCCGAGCAACGCGGAAATCCCGACCGGCGCCAGGCCGCTTGGCGCGTAGCTGCCGATGATCAGTTCGAAGCCGTAGAAGGCGCCGGCGAGCGGTGCGTGAAAGGCGCCGGCGATGCCGCCGGCGGCGCCGCAGCCGACCAGGACGCGCAAATCGCCGCGGCGCAGCCGGAACGCATTGCCCATGCGCGAGGCGATGCCGGAGGCGATTTGGGTGTAGCCGGCTTCCAGCCCGACCGAGGCGCCGACGCCGCTCGACCACACGGTCTGCGCCGAGACGATGAGGCTGCCGAGGAGCGACATGCGGCCGCCATGCAGAGCATTGGCCTCGATCGGGTCGATCTCGCGCTCCGGGCGCCAGCGCTTGATGATCTCGCTGACCACCCCGAAAAGCATGCCCCCCAGCGTCGGCACCGCCACCGCCAGATACGGATCGAGCCGCAGCTGCGCCGACAGGCGCTCGCCATGCGGGACTTTGAAGAGGAGTTCGTGCAGCAGATTGACCGAGCCGCTCATCGCCGCGACGACCAGGCCGGCAATGACCCCGACCAAAGCCGCCAAAACAACCAGGCTCGATTCACGCGCCCGGACGACCGCGCGCAGCCGTCGCGGAATTTCAAGCTGTGTCGCCAATCGCGCAATCAAGACGCGTCATCCGCTGAAGAAGCGAAGCGGCGCGAAAGGGACGCTGCGGATGAGAATGAAGAAAGCGCGAGATCGGCGGCAAAGTTCGCGGCGCTGTTGCGGGTCGCCCCCTTGCCAAGGCCCCGTGGCCGGCACAGATCGCTGAGGTCTGGAACCGCGGCAAACCGGCCTCGTTCAATGTCGGGGCCTTGCGAGGAGGACGCCGTGCGTCGCTCGTTCCCTGCAATCATCGCAATATCCATCGCAGCAATAGCATCACTCACCGCCATCCCGTTGCTTGCGCAAACGGGCGCCGGTCTCATCGAAGGTTCGGCCGCATTTGGCGACTGGCACGCCGACCGCCCCGGGACGCGGCGGCTGATCAAACCGCAGGATTTACCTGCGCCCGACCTTGCCAAATCCGTGCGGAATGTCGTCAGAACAGTGCACCGGACCGACCAAAAGCCAATCGTCCCAAACGGCTTCGAAGTCAACCTTTTTGCTTCCGGTTTGGCGGGGCCGCGCATCATTCGCACCGCGCCGAACGGCGACGTGTTCGTCGCCGAGAGCGAAGCCGGCCGGGTCAGCGTGCTGCGCGCCGATTCAGGTGGGCCGGCGCATGCCTCGGTGTTTGCATCCGGGCTGACTTATCCTTTCGGCATCGCGTTTTTTCCGCCCGGGCCCGATCCGCAATGGGTCTATGTCGGCGACACCGACGCGGTCGTGCGATTCCCTTACCGCAACGGCGATGTGACGGCGCGCGGCGCGGCGCAAACCATCGTGCCGCATCTGCCGCTCGGCGGGCATCACACCCGCGACGTCGTGTTCTCATCCGATGGGAAAACGCTGTACGTTTCCGTCGGCTCGGCGACGAATGACGGCGACGAGATGGAGAAGCGCGGCGGCAAGGCGCTGCAAGATTTCATCTCCAATCATCCGCTCGGGGCCGCCTGGGGACGCGAAGCCGGCCGCGCCGACGTGCTGGCCTTCGATGCCGAAGGCAAGAACGAGCGGGTGGTCGCAACCGGAATCCGCAACTGCGTCGGCATGGCGGTGGACCGAGCGAGCGGCACATTGTGGTGCTCAACCAACGAGCGCGACGGGCTCGGCGACAACGTGCCGCCAGACTACGTGACCCGCGTGCGCCCGGGCGCGTTCTACGGCTGGCCCTGGTACTATATCGGCGCCCATGAGGATCCGCGGCATCGCGGCGAGCGGCCCGATCTCAAGGACAAAATCACCGTGCCCGACGTCCTGATCGAGGCGCATTCGGCGTCCCTCGGCATGACGTTTTACGACGGCAGCCAGTTTCCGCCCGCGTACCGCGGCAACGTCTTCGCCGCCGAACACGGCTCATGGAACAGGTCGAAGCGCACCGGCTATAAAATCGTGCGCGTCATCGTCAAGGACGGCGTGCCGACCGGCGAATACGACGACTTCGCCACCGGCTTTGTCGTTAACGATTCGGAAGTATGGGGCCGCCCGGTCGGCGTCACCGTCGCCAAGGACGGGGCACTCCTCGTCTCCGAGGACGCGAGCGGCACGATCTGGCGCATTTCCTATACGGGTAATCCCGCACCGGGCCGCTAGACCGGCGAGGGGGACAAGCGGCGACGGACTAAAGCCGCCGGCAGGATCGCATTACCGGGAACAAGGCATTACCGGAACACATGGCGGCACGCCGCGTTATCGAAAAGGCCCCGGGCTAGGCGGCATTCACGATGGATTCTTATCCCAGCGGCGACTCTGCAACTCGCGCTTTCAATATTGTGCCCGCCGCCACGCCGAAACCGTCCCGGCATGAGAGACCTGATCGCAAGCCACCGCCGCCCCGGGACGACGAACGGGACGGCGTCGTTGAAACCGACGTTTCGGCGCGGCTCGATGCTTTGCCGTTCGGCCGATTTCACCTTCTGGTCATTGTCGCGCTCGGCATCACCTGGATTCTCGACGGGCTTGAAGTCACGCTCGCCGGCGCCTTGTCGGGCGAATTGAAGTCGCCAGGCGCGCTCGGATTAAGCAACGCTCAGGTCGGCCTTGCCGGAAGCGGTTACCTCGGCGGCGCGGTGCTCGGTGCCTTTTTTTTCGGCTGGCTGACCGACCGCCTTGGCCGCAAGAAATTGTTTACGATCACGCTGGCGGTGTATCTTTTAGCCACCGCCGCCACCGGCTTTTCCTGGAATGCATCGAGCTTCGTGGCGTTCCGTTTCCTCACCGGCGCCGGAATCGGCGGGGAATACACCGCCATCAATTCGACAATTCAAGAGCTTATCCCGGCAAGGTTCCGCGGCTGGACCGACCTGCTGATCAACGGCAGCTTCTGGATCGGCGCGGCGATCGGTGCGGGTGGGACGCTGGTATTGCTCGATCCCGCATTCATCAATCCGGCGATCGGCTGGCGGCTCGCCTTCCTGATCGGAGCTACAATCGGACTCGTGATTCTCGTGATGCGACTTTGGATACCGGAAAGTCCGCGCTGGCTGGTGACGCATGGCTTGCCGCAAGCCGCCGATGCGGTCGTGCGCGGCATCGAAGCGCAGTTTCCCCGGCATGACGGCGCCGCCAAGCCGACGATCCGGCTGCGCATGCGCCGCTATACCCCGCTCGCCGACGTCGCGCGCACATTGTTCAAGACGTATCGCCGGCGCACGCTGGTGGGCTTGAGCCTGATGGCGGCGCAAGCGTTCTTCTACAACGCGATCTTCTTTACCTACGCGCTGGTGCTCACCGATTTCTATCACACGCCGGCGGACCGGGTCGGCTGGTACATCCTGCCGTTCGCCGCCGGCAACGTCATGGGGCCCGTTCTGCTCGGCCGGCTGTTCGACACGGTCGGCCGCCGGCCGATGATCGCCGCGACCTATGCGGCGGCGGGCCTGTTGCTCGCGGTCACCGCGGATCTGTTCAGCCGCGGCCTGCTGACCGCCGATCTCTTGACGCTTGCCTGGATGGCCGTGTTCTTCTTTGCGTCCGCGGCCGCCAGCTCGGCCTACTTGACGGTGAGTGAGATTTTCCCGCTCGAAATCCGCGCGCTGGCGATCGCGTTCTTTTACGCGATCGGCACCGGCGCCGGCGGCATCGCCGGACCGCTGCTGTTCGGACTCCTGATCAGCAGCGGATCGCGCGGCGAGGTCGCCGTCGGCTACCTCATCGGCGCCGGACTGATGATCGGCGCCGGAGCGGTCGAAGCCCTGTGGGGCGTCGCTGCCGAACGCAAATCGCTGGAAACAGTGGCGCGGCCGCTTGCGCTTGTCGACTGAACAACAGATATCGGAAACGGATCAAGATGAGTTTCGCGCAGACAGACTTGGAAATTTCGGATCTCGATATGGAGCTTGCGGATACCTCCCTGGTGCCGGACTTGCGCCGTTGCGCCATCCTGCTCGATATCGACGGCACGATTCTCGATCTTGCACCCTCGCCACAGCAGGTCTGGGTGCCTACCGGGCTGCGGCAGACGCTGGCACGGCTCGATGGCTTGACCGGCGGCGCCCTGGCGCTGGTCTCCGGCCGGCCGCTTGCCGACATCGACCTGATTTTCTCGCCGCTCGAACTGGCGGCGATCGGCGGTCACGGCGCGGAACTGCGCGCCGCGGCGAACGCCAAGCCGGTGATGCGGGCAAGGCTGCTCGACCCGGCGTTCAAGCGCAAGCTCGCCGCCATTGCCGAGCTCGGCCCCGGCATTCTCGCCGAGGACAAGGGCTACTCGCTGGCGCTGCACTTTCGTCTTGCCCCGGAGCGGGCCGAGGCGGTGCAGGCGGCGGTCGATCGGGCTTGCGCCAGCCTGCCGCCGGGCGAGGTGGATATCCTGCCCGGCAAGCTGGTCATCGAGATCAAGCGGCCCGGCATCAGCAAGGCCAACGCCGTCAACGAGCTGATGACCCGGCCGCCATTCGCCGACCGCAAGCCGATATTCATCGGCGATGACTTGACCGACGAACCGGTGTTCGGGGTCATTGCGCAGTTCGGCGGCCTGGGATTTTCCGTGGGCCGGGTCGCCCCGGATGTAACCGGCCATTTCGACAAGCCGGAATCGGTGCGTGCGTGGCTTGCCCGTATTGCGGAGCTGGGCCAAGTCTCGGCATAAGATGTCTCGGCATAAGATGTCTCGGCGTAAGATGTCTCGGCACAGGACGCCTCGCCGGAAGACGCCTTGGCGGAAGACGTCCCGCATATCACGGTTAAGGCCGATCCCGAATCATGGCGCGGCGCGATGACTGAACATAAGCTTGATTTGGCCAATCTCGGACAGAGCCGCGCGGCCGGCACGCTCGATCACGGGCTCGATCTCGGCATCATCGGCAATGGCCGCCTGGCCGCACTGATCAATCCGTGCTCGCGCATCGTCTGGTGGTGCTATCCGCGTTTCGACGGCGATCCGATTTTCTGCCGCCTGGTGTCGGGACGGGAGGAAAAGGGCTTTTCCGATGTCGTGCTCGACGAGATGGTCGAGTTCAACTCCGAATATGTGCGCAACACCGCGATCATCTCGACCGTGCTGACCGACCGCAATGGCGGCAAGGTCAAAGTCACCGATTTCGCCCCCCGCTTCCGGCAGTTCGGCCGGGTGTTCCGACCGCCGCAACTGTTCCGCATCGTCGAACCGATCGCCGGCCTGCCGCGCGTCACCGTGCGCATGCGGCCGACTTACGATTACGGCAAGCCGATCCCGCAGCGCTCGCTCGGCAGCAACCATATCCGCTACGCCGGCGACAGCACGGCCATCCGCCTGACCACCGACGCGCCGCTGTCGATGATCGATGGCGAGGCGCCCTTCGTGCTGACCCGGCCGCTGTACATGGTGTTCGGCCCCGACGAGCCGTTCACCGGCGACCTGCAGAAAACCTGCCGCGACTTTCTGGAGCGTACGCACGATTACTGGATGGAGTGGGTGCGCCGGCTGTCGATCTCCTACGACTGGCAGGAAGCGATCATCCGTGCCGCCATCACGCTCAAGCTCTCCAATTTCGACGAGACCGGCGGCGTCATCGCCGCGCACACCACGTCGATTCCAGAGGCGCCGTCCTCCGGACGCACCTGGGATTACCGCTATTGCTGGCTGCGCGACGCCTATTTCGTGGTTCAGGCGCTCAACCGCATCGGCGCGACCCGCACCATGGAAGAATTCATCTCGTTCACGCTGTCGATCGCGACGAAACCCGACCAGGAATTGCAGCCGCTCTACAGCGTGGTGCCGACGTCCAGCATTGACGAGCGAACCGCGCCCGATCTGGAAGGCTATCGCGGCGACGGCCCGGTGCGGATCGGCAACGCCGCCGCATCGCAGGTGCAGAACGATACGTATGGCAGCGTCATCCTCGCGGCCATGCCGATGTTTTTCGATCGCCGCCTGCCGCGCCCGGGGGACGAGGGACTGTTTCATCTGCTCGAATCGCTCGGCCACCGCGCCGCCGCCAAAGCGCTCGAGCCGGACGCCGGCATCTGGGAATATCGCGGGCGGCAGCGCATTCACACCCATTCGGCGGCGATGTGCTGGGCCGGCTGCCAGCGGCTCGCCGCCATTGCCACGCGGCTCGGGCTCGACGGCCGCGCCAAATACTGGAACGGACTGGCCGACCCGATCCACGCCGCGCTGCTCGACGGCGCCTGGAATCAGAAGCGGGGCGCCTTCACCGCAGCCTTCGGCTCGGACGATCTCGACGCCAGCGTGCTGCTCTTGCCGGACCTCGGCGTGGTCGAGGTCGACGATCCGCGCTTCGTCTCCACCGTCGGCGCCATGGAGCGCGAACTGGTCCGCGAGAAGCACGTGATGCGCTATGCCAGCGAAGACGATTTCGGCATGCCGGTCACGGCGTTCCTGATCTGCCGCTTCTGGCTGATCGATGCGCTGTGGTCGCTCGGCCGGCGCGATGCGGCGCGCGACCTGTTCACCGACGCGCTGCAGCACCGCAACCGCTATGGGCTGCTTTCGGAGGACGTCGACCCGCAGACCGGCGCGCTGTGGGGCAATTTCCCGCAGACCTATTCGATGGCCGGGCTCATTCTTTCGGCGATGCGGCTGTCGCGCAGCTGGGAAGACCGCTACTGGCGCGGATAAGAAGTTTCACTGCGTCTGAAATCCGCGTCCCGAGCGCAACGACTTCGCCATCCGCGCCACGATCGGATCGTAGCTGTCCTTGCGCGATGCCGGATAAGAGATAACGAGGTCCTCGGTCATCTCGCCGCCATGCGACAGCAGATGCTTTTCGTAAAAAATCCTATCGCCCCGCGTTCCTGAAACCACGAACCAATTCTTGCCGCGCGCCTCATAGGTGATCGTGGACCCGGCATCGAGATGCTTGACGATGAAATCGTGGTAGGCGGCGGGCGTAAATTCGATGCCGCCATAGGAGGCCGACACGGCGAAGCTGGCGCCGTCCGCACTCTCGAACCGGCGGCCGTCGTCGGCGTCCGGCGGCGGCTGCATCTTGAAGACAGCCGGATAATCGATGGTCGTGCCGTAGCGATCGTTCTGGTAGATGAGCCAATCGTCGGCCTTGGCTGCGCCCACGGCAAACAGGGCCGCGGCCAGCATCGCCGTCAATGCCAATTTACAAGGCATGCGATAATTCCTAGCGTGCGGTTGTGTGACGTATCGCGGCGAAGCTCGGTTCAATCCTCTCGGCACCCAGCCCAAATCCAGGAGGTAACGATGTGTGAACGCTGTGCCAACGCCGGCGGCGATCATCCGCCTATCGCGCGACGCAATATCCTCAAGCTGGCCCTCGGGGCGGCGGCAAGTCTGCCCACGGGCCTGGCGATGGCGCCGCGGGCTTTTGCCGCACCGCCCAAGGCGCCGCCGAAGCCGCAAAACGTCGTCTCACCCGACGCCGCGCTGCACCGGCTGATGCAAGGCAATGCACGCTATGTCAGGGGCAAGGTCACCCGGCATGACTTCCGTCACGAGCGCGCGGCGCTGAGCCGCGGACAGAACCCGTTCGCCGCCGTTCTCAGTTGCGCCGATTCGCGGATCGCCCCGGAATTCTGCTTCGACACCGCCCGTGGCGACCTGTTCGTCTGCCGCATCGCCGGCAATTTCGCCAGCGACGAGATGACCGCCAGCCTCGAATATGCCGTGCAGGTGCTCAATACGCCGCTGATCATGGTGCTCGGCCATGAGGTGTGCGGCGCCGTCGACGCCACCATCAAGTCGATGAAGGACGGCAGCACCCTGCCCGGACACCTGCCGTCGCTGGTCGCGGCCATTCGGCCGGCGGTCGAGGCGGCGCAAGGACAGCCCGGCGACCTTCTGGAGAACGCCATCCACCAGAACGTCAAGCTCAATGTCGACAAGCTGAAAGCCTCCACGCCGATCCTGAAATCCTTCGTCGACGACGGCAAGATCAAGATCGTCGGCGGCGTCTATGCGCTGCGCACCGGACGGGTCGAATTCTTGAGCTGACCGGCTGGCGTTATTTGGCCGGCACCACGGCCGGCTCGCGCGGCATTTGCTCGTCTTTGGCGCGCTGATGCACCGGCTTGCGCACCCGCGTCAGGTTAAAGGCGCTGTTGACCAGCGCCAGATGCGAGAACGCCTGCGGGAAATTGCCAACCAGCCGCCGGAGCTTGGGATCGTATTCCTCGCTGAGCAGGCCGACCTCGTTGCATAGCCCGACCAGCCGGCCGAACAGCAGGTCGGCCTCGTCGTAGCGCTCCTGCAAAATATAGACGTCGACCAGCCAGAAGCTGCAGGCAAGGAACGCGCCTTCGCCGGGCGGCAGCGCGTCCTCCACCTCCTCGGTCGAGTAGCGCAGGACGAAGCCGTCGCGCAGCAGGCGTTTCTCGATTGCGGCGATCGTATTTTCGACCCGCGGATCGGTCACCGGCAGGAAGCCGACGCAGGGAATCTGCAACAGGCTGGCGTCGAGCTGATCCGACCCATAGGCCTGCACGAACGAACCGAGCTTCTTGTTAAAGCCGCGCTCGCAGACCTCGTCGTAAACCTCTTCGCGCAGCGTGCGCCAACGCTCGAGCGGTCCCTCGAGCCCGAAGGTCTCCGCGCTTTTGATGGCGCGATCGAAAGCGACCCAGACCATGACCTTGGAATAGGTGAAAAACTGCGGCGGGCCGCGCATTTCCCAGATGCCCTGGTCGGGCTGACGCCAGATCTGGCTCAGATGGTCGAGAAATTTGACCTGCGCGTCCCAGCCAGATTCGTTGGTCGACAGCCCACAGCGCCGCGCCTGGTGATGCACGTCCATGATCTCGCCGAACACGTCGAGCTGGAGCTGGGTATGCGCCGCATTGCCGATGCGCACCGGGGCGGAGTTCTCGTAGCCCGGCAGCCAATCGGCCACCCATTCGTTCAGCCGCCGCTCGCCGGCGATGCCGTACATGATCTGCAACTGGTCCGGGCTGCCGGCCACGGCACGCAACAGCCATGCGCGCCATGCCTGCGCCTCCTCGTAATAGCCGGCATGCATCGAGCCGAGCAGCGTCAAGGTGGCATCGCGCAGCCAGCAGTGGCGGTAATCCCAATTTCGCTGACCGCCGATCTGCTCCGGCAGCGACGTCGTCGGCGCCGCGACAATGCCGCCGGTCGGCGCATAAGTCAGCGCTTTGAGCGTGATGACCGAGCGCTTGACCGCCTCCGACCAGTCGCCGGCAGGACGGCATTTCGACGCCCAGTCGGTCCAGAATTTCTCGGTCGCTTCGAGCGAGGCGGTGGGATCGACCGCATTCGGCAAAGGCCTGTGCGAGCGCGAATACGTGAGCACCAACGGGATGGTCTCGCCCTGTCCGACGACGAACTCGCCGATCGTGGTCATGTCGCGACCGAAGAGATGCACGGGCGTGCGCAAGACCGCCATGTCCGGCCCGGCGATGGCGCGCAGCGTACCGTCCTCGAGCCGCGTCACCCACGGCACCACCGCGCCGTAACCGAAGCGCAGCACAAGCTCGGTCTGCATTCGCACGCGACCGCGGGTGCCGACGACCAGCCGCACGATCTCGGAATGATCGCTGCGAAACGGCATGAAGTCGACCAAAGTGGCGGCACCGTCCTTGGTCTCGAATTGCGTTTCCAGAATGAGCGTATTGGGCCGATAGCGGCGCGCAATGCGCGCCTCGTCGCTCGGCGCCACGCTCCAGCGTCCATGCTCGGGGGTCCCGAGCAGCGCCGCAAAGCAGGCCTCCGAATCGAAACGCGGCCAGCACAGCCAGTCGATCGAGCCCGCACGCGACACCAGCGCGGCGGTCCGGCAGTCGCCGATCAGTCCATAATCTTCGATCGGTGTAGACATGATCGCACCCGGTCCGCGCGAGACTCAGTCAGGAAAAATCCACGACGACTTTAATATCGTCCGGTTGCTGCTGCAGCGCCAGCGTCCATTGCTCGGGCGACACGCGCCGGGTGATGAGCCTGGCGAGCCATTGCTTGTCGGCCCGCTGCAGCACCTCGACGGCGTCCTGATAATGCTGGCGATTGGCATTGACGCTGCCGAACACCGTATCGTTGCCGAGCACCATGGTGCGGTTCAGGTCGCCGACATCGACGGGAAGGTCGTGGCCCGGAGCCGAGACGCCGACCAGGCAGACAATACCGGCGGAGGCGGTGTGACCGAGCGCATCGCGAACCACGCTCGGTACGCCGGTGCACTCCATGAGGATGTCCGGTTTCAAGTCGGCGAGCTCGCCGATGCTGCTGAGATGAAACGTGCCGCCCAGCGCCTCGACCAGTTCGCGCTTGCGGCCGCGGTCGCTGTGATCGAGCACGTGCACCTCGAGCCCGCGCTGCGCACCGATCAGCGCAGCGAGTAACCCGATCGGCCCGGCGCCGGTGACCAGCAGCGTTTTCGGCGACCAGGCGCGGGCGCGTTTGCCGATGCGCTCGGTGTGGTCCCACGCCTTGGCGACCACGCTGGTCGGCTCGACCAGGACGCCGTTCATGCCCAAGGCCGGATCGATCTTGATCAGGAAGTCGGGCTCGATGCGGAAAAGATCCGAGCCGTAGCCGTTGCGCTCCTTGATGCCGCGCTCGGTGTAGCGGCCGTTGCGGCACATGTCCCATTCGCCCACGGCGCAATAGGGACACGGCACCGGATCGGGCCGGCGCACGATGCCGACCACCAGGTCGCCCGGCTTGAAGCCGCTGCCGGCCGGCGCTTCCTCCACCTTGCCGAGCGATTCGTGCCCGATGACCAGCCGCTTCTGCCCGGGTGGCGCCCAGCCATAGGCGCCGGAGACGATCTCGCGGTCGGTGCCGCACACGCCGAGCGCCAGCGTGCGCACCAGGACGGCGCCGTCGGCGGCCGGCGGCTCCGGGACATTTTCGATTTTTGCCGAATTGGCGATGCCCGGCGCAACGGTCAGCGCACGCATTTTTCTATCCGCAAATTGCTTCAGCGCAAATGATCGCGACGCCGCAGCGCCGGCACCCCTTATTGCCTAACGGGCTTGGCGGCGGAAGGTTCCTTTTGTGGAACCGCCGCGCCGGTGGGCCGGTTGCCGCGGTGGGTGCGGCGCAAAACCCTATCGACCGGTCGAACAGGAGCGAACAGACAATGCATGATCTAGGACATCGCCGCTGGGCCATCGCCGAAGGCTGGATCCCCTCGCAAAGCTCGTTTGCCGACCGCGCCCTGCAATCGCATGAGAGCGCCTGCATCTTGAATGCAGGCGATGATCCGGCAGAGCTGCGCATCACCGTCTTCTTCGAGGACCGCGAC
>Ga0335074_10010746_pt1 | contig 12802 bp, 11 predicted proteins | sample Lox_Sample_23_FD_206715 | JGI IMG/M metagenome (GOLD analysis project Ga0335074, IMG submission 206715) | Soil microbial communities from Loxahatchee National Wildlife Refuge, Florida, United States - Lox_Sample_2.3 | ecosystem: Environmental > Terrestrial > Soil > Wetlands | place: USA...
CGCAGTGGCAGATGGATCCGTCTTCGTGGGGGCGGCCAACGGGCCCCTCTACGCGTACGACGCGGCAGGCGTAGTTGGATGTAACGGATCCGGGGAAGCCAAGTCCTGCGCGCCCCTGTGGACCGCCGTGACCGGTGGGACCGGTGGGAGCCCAGCGGTGGCAAACGGAATAGTTTACACGGTATCAGCAGGCGGGAGACTGTCGGCGTTCGACGCATCCGGCTCCGACCGTAACTGCACGGGTTCGCCGCCTACGAGGACGTGCGCTCCCCTCTGGACAGCTTTGGCCGGTACAGGGACTGGCTACGTCACATTCTCCTCACCAGCTATTGCGAACGGCGTCATTTACTTCTCTTCGACTGACGGCGCGACCTATGCCTACGACGCGGCAGGGTCGATCGGGTGCTCGGCCTCGGGCGGGGCGAAAACCTGCGCTGCGCTTTGGAGCGCGAGCACGGGTTTCATCGGCGGAGGATCCCCTGCGGTTGTGAACGGGGCCCTCTACATAAACGTTGATGGTGATAACGAGATCTACGCTTACACGCTCAAGGGCGCTCTTAAAGGCCTTTCCTGCCCCGATTTTACCATTATCGGTGCACGTGGATCGGGCCAGAGCGACATCGCGGCCACTAACGGTCTCGGGCCCGAGGTCGACATGGTGGCGCTCTCGCTCGAGAGCGACCTCCGTGGCCAGGGTGCAACGGCCCAGGTGCTGCACGTTGCCTACCCAGCCGCGGCCGTGACTGAACTGGCGCCTACGTCTCGGCAATTAGGGCTCCTGGCAACTGGCCAGTTCGATGCCTTTGTTAGCTCCTATTTCGCCACCAACGACTTTTTGGCTAGTATTAGAGTGGGAGTGACGTCGATAAGGGCCCTCGTCATGAGCACGGTGGCCGCGTGCCCGTCGTCACTGATCGTCCTTGTCGGGTACTCGCAGGGTGCAATGGTGGTCCATCAAGTCGAGGACGAACTCGCATCCACCGACCCGCCTCTGCTTGGTCACATAGCTGGAACAGTCCTGATAGCTGACGGCGACCGCGACCCACGTACGGCGGCCACCGATAAACTAGGCTCGGCGCCCGCCGGGACGGGTATCGAGACTTTTGTTACTCCCCGTGGCGATATCCCACTACCTTCGTCGACAGTGGACGTGTGCGACCGAGGCGATATTGTCTGTGACTTCGACGATGTGCTAGCTGCCCTCAAAAAAGGTTGCTTGGAGCTCGGGACAGTCTCTGTTGTTGATGGTCTCGTGTGTGCCGCCTTGATAGTCGATGAGGGCATCACTGTCCACACGAGTTACACCACAGGACCGCTATTGGGTGCTGCGGCCAGCCGGGTCGCCACTCATGCCTTGGCCAGGTGGCATTCGACCGGATAAGCGCGCAACGGAGGCGGGCCGGTGGCTGCCAGAACAGACTGGCAGCCGTCACCTCCCGGTCGGCGCGTAGGCGAGGTCGACGCTGTCCTGGTAACCCGGCCAGCGTAGGCTGAACTGCCAGCATCCTGATTGCGGCATATCGACCTCGGAAGGGCCCGGTCCGCCGATGACCGTCCGTTGAACAATCGGGCCGACCAATGTCTCGCCTACGAGCCGGCGAGCCGAGATCTCGAGGTTGCCGGACGTGGTCATAGGTACCCGCGAGACCCAAAGGATTTTATTGCTCGGTTCGGGCTTCGCCGGGGAGTGGAGCGGGTCATGACGTGCCCAGAGAACCGCCACAATTTCGCCATGGGCGCCCAGCACGTAGGGCATGGCCATGTTCGCAGGGTGGAAGCCGGCCCGTGCCCACACGGGGAGCGGCCCGTAGGTCATCGCCGATGCGCATGATGTAGCCGCGCTGAGCCGAGCAGCAGCGGCCGTCCGTGTGTTAGTACCGGGGCGTCCACCGGGGCCCCACTCGAGCCAGGTCGCCACGGCGCCCGCGACGAGGGCGGCCGATAGCGCGCCGACGGTCCAGCGGCGGCGTCTTCGCGCCCGGGCCTCGGCGATTAGAGCCTCCACATCGACCCCGGCGTGGTCACTCCGTTCCTTTGGGGCAACAAGCGTGAGCATCGGAACCCTCCTAGGAGACCGCTTTGATCATGGCAACGAGCTCTTCGGTGGCGTAGCCCTCATGGCGTGCGAATGCGACGAGTTCGCGCACTTTTTCGAGCAGAGCACCGCGCTGCGCCGTGCCAGCAACCGTGATACCGCGGCCCCTCCGGAACTCCAAGAGACCCTCGTCGCGTAAGTCGCTGAGAGCGCGTAGCACGGTATTGCGGTTGACGCCGAGGACCGCGGCCAGGTCTTTCGCCAGTGGCATACGCTCGCCAGGTCGGGCCTCGCCTTCGGCGATCGCTCGCCGCAGCTCGGCCGCCACCTGCTGGTACAGCGGCGCCGGGGCGCTCGGGTCTATCTTCATGGTACTAGTGATCCTAGACTCATGCGGCGGGTTTGGCAAGCCTCAGATGCCCTGAAGGTCACAATACCGGCCTACCGGTGGACTAAACAGAGGGCGTACGCGAGGCCACACCTGCCCGCTTGGTTGTCACAATCGGCGCGCTGGGCCCGGGCTCGGCTTCAGGCAGCTTGGTCAACGCGCTGGCCCGATCTGTAGTCCTGCGGTCTGACGTTTGAGGTTTAGCGTCTCGTAAGCGTCGTGCCGCGCGCTGGCCGGCGTCGGGAAGGTGACTTCGACCGAGAGCCCACCGCCGGGTGGGAGCCGAGGCGGTGACCCGAGGACCTCGGTCCCGTCCGGCATGGCCGGGTTTGTCGGCGTGATAAGCGATATCGACGGTGTGGTCCTCGTCTTCCCGAGCACGATCGACGAGCAGTCGCGGGAGTTCGTGCGGGCGGCGGCCGCCTGCGGGTTCTCGTTGCACAACCACTGATGCGAAGCGGCCTCGGGAGGTGCCTCGGGCCCAAGTGGGTGCACCGGGTGGACGGTGGCAGGGACTCTGCCAACTTCATAGGCGCGCGAGGACAATCAGCGGTCAGTCATTCGTTCGACTTCCGTTGGGTAACGGTCGCCCACGATCAGGATCTGCGACGCGGCGCGCTCGAGCCCGGCGAGGTCGTCCCTGGTGAGCTCGATGGTAGCGGCACCGAGGTTCTCTTCCAGGCGGCCCAGCTTCGTGGTCCCGGGGATCGGTACGACCCACGGCCGCTGGGCGAGGAGCCAGGCCAGCACGAGCTGAGCGGGCGTCGATCCCCTCCGCTCAGCTTCGCTGCGGAGCAAGTCGACGATCGCCCGGTTCGCTTGGCGCGCCTCGGCCGTAAACCGCGGCAGGGTACTGCGGTTGTCTGCACTGTCGAAGCTGGTGTGCTCGTCGATGGCCCCGGTTAGAAAGCCGCGCCCCAACGGGCTGTAGGCCACGAAGCCGATGCCCAGCTCCTCGCAGACCGGGAGCACCTCGTTCTCTGGGCGTCGCCACCACAGCGAGTACTCGCTCTGGACGGCGGCCAGCGGCTGGACGGCGTGGGCACGGCGGATCGTCCCGGCGCTTGCTTCGGACAAACCGAAATACCTGACCTTGCCTTGGTCGATCAGGTCCTTGACCGCCCCGGCGACCTCCTCTATCGGCACCTCGGGGTCGACCCGGTGCTGGTAGAGCAGGTCGATCGTCTCGACGCCCAGACGTCTGAGGGAGCCCTCGGTGGTCCGTTTGACCAGCTCCGGCCGACTTGAATGGACGTGCTGGCCGCTGGCGTCGACCTGCCCGAACTTTGTGGCGATGACCACCTGGTCACGAACGGGCGCGATCGCGTCGCCCACGAGCTGCTCGTTCGTGAACGGGCCATAGACCTGTGCCGTGTCAAGAAATGTCACGCCAAGGTCCACCGCCTTGCGGACCAGCGCAATCGCCGCGTCCCGTTGCATCGTCGTGCCGCGGTGGTAGTTCATACCCATACACCCGAACCCGAGCGCGGAGACCTCCAACCCGCTCGTGCCCAGCATGCGCTTCGGCAAACCAAGTTCTATGCGCCAATTGAACCACGGTCCAGGGCTGGGAACGGAAGTGTGCCGTGCCTTGGCCGATCAATTGCATGTCTGCGTCTTGGCGGTCTTTGGCCCTTCAAGTTGACGCCCCACAGCCAGCTCGCTGAAGTTAGCGACCGGACAGGCGCCCTCGTCACGACCGCATGCGGAGAAGTCGCAGAGCCTGCAGAGCCATCCGCCCGGCGGAGCCTTGGAGCTTGCCCGTTCGCTGAGCCGTGCCGCGGTTAATGCGTGGAGGAGGTGTTCCAGCAGTGGTGTGAGCCTCGCGCGCTCGTTGGCGCTCAGCCCCGCCAAGAGTGTTTCGGTCGCTGCTCGGCGGGCGGCCAAGACCCGCCGTGCTGCGTCGCTGCCACGACGGGTGAGCGTCACTGCGCGGGATCGCCCGTCGGGCCCAGGGCCACGCTTGACGAGACCAGACTCGCTGAGCTTGTCGATCAGACGTACGCCACCTGATGGGGTGAGCCCGATGACCTGTCGGAGCTGGTCGATCGAAGCGCCACCCAGGAACTCGTGCAGCGCCACCAACGCCGCCGGGGCGGCTGATCCGTGACCGGCCGCCGTCTCCTCGGCATAGCGGATGCGGTCGTTGAGCCCCACCGCCAGAGTGGCGAGCAGGTTCGCTTGTCGCGCCCCGGTTGACTCGTCCATAGAAGAGACCCTAGGTTCATATGTGTGACTCACTCAATAATGGCCTGGCCGACGACCGGCGCACGTCGTCTTCAAGGAGGTGTGCAATGAGCCCCAATGCCGTGGCGACCCTGTACATGGTCAATCTGGACTGCGCGGATCCCCGAGCCATGGCTGGCTTCTACTCGGCGCTGCTCGGCTGGGAGACGCCCTACTGCGAAGACGAGTACTCGATGGTGTCGGATGGGACGATCTCCATAGGGTTCGGTCACGTCGAGGACTACCGTGCACCCAACTGGCCCGATGACGAGCATTCCAAGCAGTACCACCTCGACCTCCGCGTCCCGGACGTCGCAAAGGCCGAGGCGGCTTCTCAAGAGCTGGGCGCCGATGTACCCGATTTCCAGCCCGGAGGAGCACGGTGGCGCGTGATGTTGGATCCCGAGGGCCATCCGTTCTGCCTGCTCCCCGAAGGAGCGGGGACCTGAGCGCCGCCAGAGACGTGACCGAGGGTACGCACGCGTCGCGGCGGCGCCGGAGCGCCGCCAACCCTACGCGGGTCTGCCTGGAGGTGGGCTCGACCTGGGTGTTCGCGACGGCGCTCGATTGGCCCGGGTGGTGTCGGCGGGGTAGTGGCGAGGAGCAGGCACTCGAAGGCCTCGCCGGCTACGAGGAGCGCTACCGTATCGTGGCCGGTGAGGAGTTCGTGCCCGGACCGATCGAGATCGTCGGGCGCAGCCGCGGGGACCGAACGACGGACTTCGGCGCGCCGCATGTTCAAGGCCCCTGGGACTTCGAGCCGGTGAGCCCCGACGAACGAGAACGGCTTGTCGGCCTCTTAGAGGCGAGCTGGGGCTACTTCGACCAGGTGGCCGCAACCGCGCCCGCCGCTCTCAGAAAGGGGCCCCGGGGCGGAGGGCGGGACCGCGACGCCGTCGTCGATCACGTGCGAGAGGCAGAGCGCGCCTACAGCGCCAAGCTTGGCACCCGCGTCGCTCCGCGCACCCCGTGGGTGCAGCAGCGCATCGTCCTCGCCGACGCGCTCCGAGCCGACAGCACCGACGGGGCATGGCCGGTCCGCTACGCGATCCGTCGCTGCGGCTGGCACGTCCTCGATCACGCATGGGAGATCGAGGACAAGTCGGAGCACGAGGGCCCGTAGGAAACGAGCCCTGGGGCTCCGCAAGGGCGGCAACTACAGCCAGACGACCTGGCAACGCTTCCGGTGGGCCGAGACACCGAAGCGACTCTCCCGCGGAGTTCGGCGAGTGGCTCCGACATACAGGACAGCAGCTCGACCAGCATCCGACGCGATGAGTGGCGGCGACGACATGTCCAGCTGCTGTCTCCGGGCACCTGTGACATCGATCTCATATTCTCAGGTACGAAGGCTACTTGGGCTACGGCCCGCCCTGACCCTTGAAATGAATCACTCCCTCAATCTAGGTCGCTTCTTGGTACCAGTCTGGGCCTGCCTTCCAAGTCCCTTCTTGACGCCTGGGTTCAGGTATGGTAACGATTACACATCAGACAGGCAGGTTGCTCACCCGCCATCTGCGCCGGATCAAGGGGCGGTTCAAGCCATCGCCTCCGAAGACCCATATGGAGCGATCAGGAGCCGTCTTTGATGCGACATGCAGTGCAGTCGTCCAGCAGAGGGGATAACGGCGCTGAGGCGCCTAGCAAGGAGCATCCAATGATGACAAGATGGGCACACCGCAGCCCTCGTGGTCCCGGGCTGACGACTCACATGGATATGGCCCAAACGCGACGCACCTGGGGCGCGGCACTGGTGGGGACACTGGTCGTGGCCGGCGCCACGAGCATCGGAGCGACCAATGCAAGCGCTGCGAGCTTCCGTACGGCAAGCAGCGTCGGCACCACTTTGACGATCGCATTGGCGCAATACCCCCCAAGCCTCGACCCAGCGTCGGGCCAGAACGCGTATAGCGACTACTTCGACCTTGCCTATGACCCGCTAATAGTCAAAGAGCCGAATGGCGCCTTCGAGCCCCGGCTAGCGAAGGCTTGGTCGTACGGGCCAGACAATGAGAGTTTTTCGATTACGCTCCGCTCCGGGGTCAAGTTCAGCGACGGCAGCGCGCTGACGGCTGAGGCGGTAAAGGCCTGGATCAAGCATGAGGTCGCGTTCCCAGGCGGAGCCGGCGCCGGCTACTTCAAGTCCCTCAGCGCTATCGACATCACCGGGCCGTTGTCGTTGACGATGCACTTCAGCGCACCAACGCCCGAGCTCGAGCTGGTGTTCAGCCAGGTCCTCGAGATGGGCGAGATCGGCAGCCCCAGCGCCATAACCGGCAACAAGCTGACGACGGCCACTGACGGCACTGGAGAGTACATGCTCGAAGCGTCCCAGACGGTGACGGGGGAGACCTATACTTACGTGCCGAACCCTTACTATTGGGACCCTGCGGCAGTGCACTGGAAAACAGTTGTCATCAAAGTCATCACCAACCCGTCGGCGGCCCTCGCGGCACTAGAGACAGGCCAAGTAGACGTTGCCGAGGTGCAGCCGATCACTAACGCGGCAGCAGCGAAAGCCGCTGGGTTGAAGGTCAACGCGCCGCTTACCCTCTATATGGCCCTCGCGCTCGAAAACCGCAACGCCAAACCACTCTCGAGCCTTCTCGTCCGTCAAGCCCTCAACTACGCGGTCAACCGTAGCGCTATCGCGAAATTGCTCGGCAGCGGCTATGGGCTCCCGATCGACGAGATGGCTGTCCCCGGTGACGACTCGTACGACCCAGCGCTGGCGAACTACTACAGGTACGACCCGGACAAGGCCAAGCAACTACTTGCCGAAGCCGGTTACCCGCACGGCTTTACATTACCCGTGCTCAGCCTGGCGGCTGCTCAGCAAAACACCTTGGCCGAGGCATTACAAGGGCAGTTGGCGAGCGTGGGCGTCACCCTGCAACCGGACATAACGTCGAGCGTGGACCAGTACGAGACCGACATCTCGGGCACCACCTATTCGGCTGTGACCCTCAGCTGGGGCAGGCTACCGGCCGTGACGCAGTACCAAATCCTCTGGGGCCCGGACGGCCAGTCCTCGCGTCCTTTCCACAGCAATAGCCCTGAGTTGGACGGGATCTACAACAAGTTGATCGCGGCGCCACCATCGCAGGTAGCAGCGTTCGCTCAGTCGATGCAGAAGTTCCTCGTCGAGCAGGCCTGGTACCTGCCCGTTGCGGCAACACCTCTAGCGGGCTTTTACCGTGCGGACATCACCGGTGTGAACGCGACCCCCCAACGCAATACCGACTATGACGTTGAGTTCGCTCCGGCAAGCTGACACGCGATCGCTCTGCGAGGGGACTCGCGACCGCGGTCCCCTCGCAACAGTGGAAAGGCCTCGACGTTGATGTTGCGCCTAGTGGCCCGCCGGTTGGTCCTGGCCGTCCCGTTGCTGTTCGTCGTCTCCACTTCGACATTCCTACTTGTGGCACTGATCCCGGGCAATATCGCGCGGACCATAGTCGGTGCACAGGCGACCGAACAACAGTACCTGTCATTGCGCAACAGCCTTGGCCTCGAGCTGCCGCTCTATACACGATATTGGCACTGGCTCGAAAGAGCCTTGCACGGCAACCTTGGCGTGTCGCTTTTCAGCCAGCAAAGTGTTACTTCTATGCTCGACAGCCGGCTCGCGCCCACGCTGTCCCTGGTAATTGGTGCCACGGCAGTTTCGGCGCTCGTCGGAGTTGCTCTTGGGCTCGTTGGGGCACTTCGGCCGGGCGCTATCGATTGGCTCGTCGACGTCACCGCCTTAGTCGGTCTCGCGGTCCCATCCTTCTTCCTTGGTCTCGTACTCGTGTCCTGGACGGCCGTCTCGCTGCGGGTTCTCCCCGCCATTGGCTACGTCCCGATGGGCACCTCGTTATCGGGCTGGCTAAAAAGCCTTGTCCTGCCTGTACTAACCCTTTCGGCGGGCGGCATTGCCGTTGTCGCTAAGCAAACTCGGGACGCGATGCGGGACGTCCTTGAGCGGCCGTTTATACGGACCTTGCGGGCCAGTGGGCTGTCCTCGCGCTCGATCGTCCTCAAGCACGCCTTGCGGTGCGCAGCCATCCCGATTGTCACAGTTATCGGTCTCGTCTTCATTGGCGTCCTGAGCGGCGCCGTCGTGGTCGAGTCGGTGTTCGCGTTCCCAGGTCTGGGCAGCCTCGCCGTGCAAGCGACGTCGGAGTCCGACCTCCCGCTTATCCAAGGTATAGTCATCTACTTTACTATTTTTGTCATCGCGGTCAACCTCTGCGTCGACATCGTTTACGGTCTCCTTGACCCGCGCGTCCGAGCTGCATGACAAGCATCATCAACCCACTAGCCGAGCGCCAGCCGGTACCGCTTGCTCGGCCGTCGTTCTCCCGACATTTACTACGGCGCCCGGTTGCCTTATGCGCTGTCGCCTTCCTCGGTGTGCTCGTCGTCGTCTCAGTCGCAGCACCGCTCTTAGCGCCCTACAACCCCCAATCCCAGGACCTCACGCGCGTACTCACAGGGCCCACGGGGCACAACCTCCTCGGCACGGACACTCTCGGGCGAGACGTGCTGTCTCGTCTCATTTACGGCGGCAGGAGGAGCTTGCTCTCGATCGCGGAAGGGCTTGGCGTGGTGCTTCTCCTGGGTGTCCCGCTGGGGCTCGTCGCCGGTTACGTCGGTGGCTGGACTGACCGCCTCCTCAGCCGCCTCGGCGAGCTCGTAATGGCCATTCCGGCGATCATCTTGATCCTTGTAGTCCTTGCTGTGGTTCCCCACAACGAGGACATCGCCATGTTGGCTTTTGGGCTGCTGGGCGCGCCGACCATCATGCGCGTGGTCCGGGGCGCCACGCTGGCGGTCCGCGAGGAGCAATACATCAAGGCTGCACGCGTCTCCGGCCTCACTCACCTGCGCATCGTCACCCGCCACGTCCTCCCGCGCGTGCAAGGCCCGGTCATTGTCCAGGCCTCGCTTTTCGCTGCCTATGCGCTCCTGTTTGAGACTGGGATCGCATATCTCGGCCTGACCGGCAACGCTGCTTCTGCCACGTGGGGTGGCATGGTCGCTGAGGCTTCGACAGTTATAGAGCAGCAAAGCTGGCTCTTGTACCCGCCCGGTGCCATCATCGCGCTCACGATCCTGGCCCTCGGCCTGCTCGGGAGCGCCGTGCGCGACGCCGCTGTGATGGACGAAGGTGGAGCCGCCCTGCGTACGGTTCCTCACACCCCGCGAGCAAGAACACCTGCCACTATGGGCCGGTGCCCAGACGGTGACGCACCCGCCTTGCTTTCGGTAGTTGATCTCGAAGTCACACTGTCTCGCCACGGCGGCGCCACGCCCGTTGTCGATGGCGTTAGCTTCGCCGTCCGCGCGGGCGAGACAGTCGGCTTGGTAGGGGAGTCTGGCTGCGGGAAGAGCGTGACTGCCCTGGCAGTCCTTAGGCTCCTACCAAGGGGTATGCAGGTGAGCGGGGGTCGCGTCCTCTGGGAGGGCACTGACCTCCTTGGTCTTCGAGGGCGCGATTTTGACCGCTTGCGCGGGACAGCCTTCGGCTATGTATCACAAGAACCCCTAGCCAGCCTGGACCCGACCTTCACCATCGGGAGCCAGCTCGCCGAGGTCCTGCGTCATCATGACGATGCCTCGCGAAGGGCAGCAAAGGTCCGCGCGCTCGAATTGTTGAGGCTCGTCGAGCTGCCAGAGCCAAAACACGTTGCCAGCTCTCGATCATATGAGCTATCGGGCGGGATGGCACAGCGCGTCGCGATAGCACTCGCCCTCGCAGGGCGGCCGAGGCTCCTTGTCGCAGACGAACCTACGACTGCGCTCGACGTCACAGTCCAGGCCGAAATCCTCGCTCTTCTGCGGCGCTTGCAAGCTGAGACTGGTATGTCAGTCCTCCTGATCACGCACAATTGGGGTGTAGTCGCGGACATATGCGACCGAGCCCTTGTTATGTACGCGGGCCAGGTAGTGGAGTCCTCACCAGTTGAGCTCATGTTCGATGAACCACTCCATCCCTATACCAGTGGTCTTATGAATTCGCACCCTGCACAGGCGAGGGGAAGGCCCCGCTTGGCGACCATCGGTGGCAACCCGCCGTCTCTCGGGGACTGGCCACAGGGGTGCCGCTTTGCACCTCGCTGCCCTTACTCAGCTGCCAAGTGCCGCGCCGGCGACATCCCCCCGGATTCGTCCCGGACCGGCCGTATGTCGCGCTGTGTGCGTGTTGACGAGATCTCCTTAGGGGGACATGGTGACCGAAGCGCCCTTGCTTGAGGTCCGCGCGCTCAAAGTGGTGTACGGCAGCGGGCGGAAAAAGCGTGTCGCCATTGACGATGTCAGCGTCACCGTTGTTGCCGGCCAAACGCTGGGACTGGTTGGCGAGTCGGGGTCAGGCAAGTCAACGCTGGCCAACGCCATCCTCGGCTTGGTCCCGGTCGAGCGTGGCGAGATCCGCCTGGCCGGGCAGGACATTTCTCACGCGTCATTCGAGCAGCGGCGTCCCTTCTACCGCCAGTTGCAGGCGGTCTTCCAAGACCCATATAGTTCCCTCAACCCCGTTCGCACGGTGGGCCAGACGTTGGCTGAGCCGCTTTGGGCCCTCGGTGAGCGCAACCGGGGCGTTATTGGGGACCGGGTTCGGGCAATGCTTGCGAGCGTTGGCCTGCCGCCCGAAGCCGAGCACCAGTACCCGCGCCAGTTCTCCGGCGGGCAACGCCAGCGCGTCGCGATCGCTCGGGCGCTGATGCCTTCACCGCGCTTGGTCATTTGCGATGAAGCGACGAGCGCACTTGACATGTCTATCCAGGCCGGGGTCCTCAACCTCTTGCAAGATCTCCAAGCCAGCAGGCGGCTTAGCTTCCTGTTCATCTCCCACGACCTCGAAGTCGTCCGGCATCTGTGCGACTGGGTAGTGGTCCTTTACGGGGGCCAGGTTATGGAGCAAGGCCCCACCGCGACCGTATTTGATGCTCCAGCGCACCCGTACACCCGGGCGCTCCAATTAGCGTCCCCAGTGGCTGACCCGCGGCTCCAACGCGATCGACGTCGTCAAGCCGAGAACTCTACGAGGGCGGGCGGCCCGAGAGTTCACGTGGGCAAATCATGCCCTTTCGCGCCTAGATGCCCGTACGCACAAACTCGCTGTTGGGACGAAAGGCCGTTGTTGAGGACATCAGACGGCCCTGGCCAAGTCGCATGTCACCGGTTCCCTGAGTGGCGCTCGGAGCCCGAGGAAGGCCCAGTCCCAGTCCACTCGAGGGTGAGCACAGCCACCGCCAGCGCCGCCTACCAGCCCCAAGCCTTCCTAGATGCACGGTCTATGGCATGAACGACGAGCGCGAGGCGCCCTCTGCGACCTCCCCGACATTGGCACCAATCGACGGGTACGTCGCGCCGGGTTTTGAGCCCGTGCTTGCGCAGTTCGAGCGCAACTTCACCGAGCACGGGGAGGGTGGCGCCGCCTTTGCCGTTGTCTTAGGAGGCGAAGAGATCGTGGACCTTTGGGGTGGTTGGGCCGACCGTGCCGGCGCCCGGGCGTGGTCGGCTGACACCCTGCAGATTATTTTCTCGGGGACGAAAGGGCTCGTTGCAGCCTGCGCTCTGCTCTTACTGGACCGAGGTGCTCTCGACCTTGCTGCCCCGGTCGCTACGTACTGGCCCGAGTTCGCCATCAGGGGTAAGGAGAACGTGACTGTCCGCGACGTCCTGACTCACTCCGCTGGCCTTCCTGGGCTCGATACCCCAGTGACCTGGCAGCAAGCCATGGACGGCCGCAGAATGGCCAACCTCCTCGCGGACCAGCCGCAAAGCAAAGATGAACGCGCTGTGCAGACTTACCATGCGCTGACTTACGGGTGGCTGGTGGGAGAGATCGTGCGCCGCATCAGCGGGCGGAGCATCGGCCGTTTCTTTGCCGAGGAGATCGGAGCCCCGCTCGGGCTCGACCTCTGGATCGGCTTGCCTCCGACTGAGGAGCACCGCGTGTCAAAGGTCGAGTTGGCAGAGACCTGGGGCAAAGGTGCCACCCACACCCCTGAGGACCTTGACAACGACGTGCTCCTTAGCTCCATCGCAGCCAACCCCGTGCGTTACCGGCCCGAAAGCTTCCCGTGGAACAAGCCGGCGTGGCACAGCGCCGAGGTGCCCGCAGTGAACGCCATCGGGACGGCGCGCTCGCTCGCGAAGAT
>Ga0335074_10010747_pt1 | contig 12802 bp, 8 predicted proteins | sample Lox_Sample_23_FD_206715 | JGI IMG/M metagenome (GOLD analysis project Ga0335074, IMG submission 206715) | Soil microbial communities from Loxahatchee National Wildlife Refuge, Florida, United States - Lox_Sample_2.3 | ecosystem: Environmental > Terrestrial > Soil > Wetlands | place: USA: Florida...
ATAAACGACAAGCGACGAGCCGGCGACGATAAAGAGATCGGCGGCAATCGTTTCGGTTTCGGCGCGGCGCATCGCCTCGGGCGGCATCGCCTGGCCGAACGAGATCGTTGCGGTCTTGACGAAGCCGCCGCAGGCATTGCAGATCGGAGCGGTCTCGTCGCGCTCGAAGGATCGGCGGATCACCTCGATTTCGTAGCGCCCGGCACAGTCAAGGCAATGGGCATAGGTCGTGTTGCCGTGCAATTCGATGACCCGGTCCGCCGGGACGCCGGAGGCCTGATGCAGCCCGTCGATGTTCTGGGTGATGACTGCTGCGGCCGTGCCGCGACGGACGAGTTCGGCGACGGCACGATGGCCGCGATTGGGCGCGGCGGCGCGAAACATCTCCTCCATCGCAAAACGGCGACGCCAAGTCTCGCGTCGCGCCTCCTCCGATGCCAGGAAATCGGCAAAATCGATCGGCGCCATACGGGTCCAGATGCCACCCGGGCTGCGGAAATCGGGAATGCCGGATTCGGTGCTGATGCCGGCGCCGGTAAAGACGACTGTATGATGCGATCTGTCGATCAGCCGGGTGAGTTCAGCGAGTTGCGGATCATCGGCCATGATGCAATCGTCGCAAAAAGGAGCCGATCCGCCAAGCCTGCCGTGCGATATCGTGCCGTTCAATGAGCTGTCGAACCGCTTACCTCGCCGCCGAAGGCTATGTCGACGAACTCGCTGCGGAATTGGCCCGGGTCGAGCGAGTTCACGAACGCTTGCTGATCGCTGGCGGCCCACCGCGTCCGGCAGCATGGGCCGCCAATGTTTGGCTCGACCCGCAGAAGATTCCGATCAGCTCGATATCCGATGCGGCGACGAAATTGTACGCGATCCAGCGCAACTGGGCAGTCTATGCGCCGGTGCTACATCGCCGGGCGGTATTGATCCAACAGCGATTGCCGGTGGTATCGGCGCGCCCGCTGATATTCGGAACGCCGGCACCGGCGGCGCCGCTGGGGTCGTGGACCTTGCTCGATCCCGGAACGGTGCTCGCCTCGGCGCACTGCACGAGCCCGTTCCGCAATGGCGAAGTGCACTTTGTCGAAGACCGGAGCGGACCGCCAAGCCGCGCATATTTGAAATTATGGGAGGCGCTGACCCTGATCGGCGAATGGCCGCGGCCAGGCGAGGTGTGTGTCGACCTTGGCAGCGCTCCGGGCGGCTGGAGTTGGGCCGCGGCGCAATTGGGGGCGCGGGTGGTCAGCGTCGACAAGGCAGCACTCGCCCCCGATGTGGCCGTGCTGGCGGGCATCGAGCACCGACGAGAAAGTGCCTTTGCACTCGACCCGCAGAGCATCGGGCCAATCGACTGGATGTTTTCGGATATCGTGTGCTATCCGGCCCGGCTGTTGGCGTTGCTCGAGCGCTGGTTCGCCGCCGGCACCTGTCGTCGCTTTGTGTGCACGGTCAAATTCCAGGGTGCCACCGACCACGCCATCGCCCGCCGCTTTGCCGCGATCCCCGGCTCGCAACTGCGCCACCTTTACCACAACAAGCACGAACTGACCTGGATCAAGCTCGGCTGACCGCCGCGGCCGGTCCGAGTAAAATTATCCTCGTCGCTGCGGTTCGCGGCCAAGGGTCAGCCGGATCTGCCGCATGCCACACCGGCGGCAACGATGGTGTTTGCGTTCCGCTTGCCGTCGATCAGCGGCTGTTGAACCGGGGCTGAGATCGGTCGTGCTCAGCGATGTGCGGCGTTGAACTGGGCCAGAGCCGTCGGGCCAGGGCACAGCTCGGTCTCGCCGAGCTGGTTGAGCGGAGCCTCGACGGTGCCCAACAGCTCGTGCAGATCATCCGCCTCCGGTTCGACATATAACAGCCCGGTGACGATCTCGCCCTGCCCCTGGCGCTGCTGCAAAAAGGTCATCGCCGCGACCCGGTCGTGCGGATCATAATCGGGTGCGAGTTTGTGCAGCCGCAGGATCGACCCGTCGTGCTGAACGACGGTCTCGATCGTCCCCGGTGCGTAGTCGGCGGTGATCTCGTCGCGCTCGAGGATCATGTCGAGGCGATTGACCGCCTCGTTATGGGCGCGGACATAATCAAAGCTCTTGGTCGATTCGGGGTTGTTGTTAAACGCGACGCAGGGCGAAATCACATCGATAAAGGCGGCGCCGCGGTGTTCGATCGCGGCTTTGATCAGCGGCACGAGTTGCCTTTTATCGCCGGAAAAACTGCGGCCGACAAATGATGCGCCGAGTTGCAGGGCGAGCGCCACGAGGTCGATCGGCTGGTCGGTATTGACAGCACCGCGACGCGCCTTTGAACCCTTGTCGGCGGTTGCCGAGAACTGCCCTTTGGTCAGGCCATACACCCCGTTGTTTTCGACGATGTAGACCATGTTAACGGCGCGGCGGATGCAATGGGCGAACTGGCCAAGCCCGATCGATGCCGAATCGCCGTCACCCGAGATCCCGAGATAGACGAGATCACGGTTGGCGAGGTTGGCGCCGGTCAGCACTGATGGCATGCGCCCGTGCACGCTGTTGAAGCCGTGCGACTTGCCGAGGAAGTAAGTCGGCGTTTTCGACGAGCAGCCGATGCCCGAAAGCTTGGCGATCTTATGCGGCGGCAGGCTCAATTCGAAACAGGCCTGGATAATGGCGGCACTGATCGAATCATGGCCGCAACCGGCGCACAAGGTCGACACCGCGCCCTCATAGTCGCGGTGGGTAAAACCGAGAGCATTGGTCGGCAGCATCGGATGATGCAGCGGGGGTTTGGCGATATAGGTCATCAGGACCTCGACTCATTACGCAGATTGAAATTCACCACAGCGACCCAGCGGGCACAGGGTTGAACCTTTGCAGCAAGAAGCGGCGATCTCCATCTCACCGCCTCGCTGTGTCTCCGGGAGTCAGAAGCGTCTTGTCATTGGGCCGCCGAGCGATGCAGCGGCGCGAGGGTCACGACATCGATGATGTCGGCGATCGCCTTGACGATAAATCGCGCCGTAATCGGCGTGCCGTCGTAGTGCAGGATCGGCACGAGCCGGGCCGGGTCAATCTCACCGTCGATTGTCAGCAAGGTGCGCAGTTGCGCATCGCGGTTCTGCTCGATCACGAACAGGCGATCATGGGCGGCGATAAAATCGAACACGTCTTCGTGGAAGGGATAGGCGCGCACCCGCAATGTATCAAGATGGATGCCACGCGCTTCGAGCGCTTCGAGCGCTTCGGTCATCGCCGGCGAGGTCGAACCAAAATAGATCGCGCCGTAGCGGGTCGGCCCATCCAGACTATTTGGCGACTCACGCTGGACCGGGCGCGGCACCAGGCTTTTGGCGGTGTCAAACTTGCGCAGCAGCCGCTGCATGTTGTCGACATAATCCGGTCCCTCCTCGGAATACCGCGCGTAGCGATCCTTGGTGGTGCCACGGGTGAAAAAAGCGCCGCGGGTCGGATGGGTGCCGGGCAGGGTGCGGTAGGGGATGCCGTCATCATCGACATCGAGATAGCGCCCGAACTCGACACCGGCGTCGAGTTGGTCGGCGGTCATGATTTTGCCGCGGTCGTAACGCCGGTCCGCCTCCCAAGCCAATGGCTCGACCAGCCAATCGTTCATGCCGATGTCAAGATCCAGCATCACGAAAACCGGGGTCTGCAGCCGGTCGGCCAAGTCGAATGCCTCGGCGGCGAACGCAAAAGCCTCGCGCGGATCCTCGGGGAACAGCAGCACGTGCTTGGTATCGCCATGCGAGGCAAAGGCGCACGACAGGATGTCGGCTTGCTGGGTCCGCGTCGGCATGCCGGTCGAGGGGCTGCCGCGCTGGACGTCAAAAATCACCGCCGGGATCTCGGCGAAATAGGCGAGCCCGATAAATTCCTGCATCAACGAGATGCCGGGCCCCGAGGTCGCGGTAAACGCCCGCGCCCCGTTCCATGCGGCACCGATGACCATGCCGATCGAGGCAAGCTCGTCTTCCGCCTGGATGATGGCGTAGCGCTGCTTTCTGGTTTCGGGGTCGCCGCGATAGCGCCGGCAATGGTTCGAAAACGCCTCGGCAAGCGATGAGGATGGTGTGATCGGATACCAGGCGCAAACCGTCGCCCCGCCATAAACCGCCCCCAGGGCAGCGGCATCATTGCCGGTGATGAAGATGCGGTCGCCAACCTTGTCGACACGCTCGAGCCGCAGCCCGATCGGGCATTGGTGCTCGCTCAGCGCCCACTCGCGACCGAGATTGAGGGCCTTGAGGTTGGGGCGGATCAGCGTGTCCTTGCCACGAAACTGCTCGGAGATCAGCTTTTCGATCGCCACAACATCCATGCTCAGCAAGGCCGACAACGCACCCAGATAGATGATGTTCTTGAACAGCTGGCGCTGGCGGGGATCGTTGTATTCGCGATTGCAGATCGCCGTCAGCGGCGCAGCAATGACAGTGATGTCGTTGCGGAATTTGGATGCCGGCAGCGGCTTTGTCGAATCGTAGAACAGATAGCCGCCGGGCTCGATCTCGGCCAGATCCTCGTCCCAGGTCTGCGGGTTCATCGCCACCATCATATCGACGCCGCCGCGGCGGCCGAGATGGCCCGCTTCGGAGATCCGCACCTCGTACCAGGTCGGCAGGCCCTGGATATTCGAGGGAAAGATGTTGCGCGAACTCGCCGGGATGCCCATCCGCAGGACGGATTTCGCAAACAGCGCATTCGCGCTGGCCGAACCCGATCCGTTGACATTGGCGAATTTGACGACGAAGTCGTTGACGCTTTCGATGTTCACTCGGCCCAGTCCGTCCACGTTCATACCTCCTCGCCGTCATGGCCGGGCCCGACCCGGCCATCCGCGCCAGGGTTGCGCGCCGGCTTGCTGATTCTGACAACGATTCCATGAAGGGAGGATGCGTTCATATCGCAACGATTCGGCCGAACCGCACCTCTGCGACGATGTCGCCGGTATTCCGGGGCGCCGAGGTATCGGAGCCTCGTGACGAGGCCTTCCCCGGCTTTTCCCGACGCCACGGGCCCATGCCTCTCCCCGGCGGTGAGCACCATCACGGTGCCCCGAACGACAATCCGCCGGCAGAAGAATCTTCAGCATTGGCCGGGCGCCTGCAGATTGCGCTGATCGTCGCATAAATCCGCGTTGGGAGGATCTTTTCGAGCGCTTCGCATGAACCCCGGATTGCCGGATCGAGCCCGGGCAGGGCGAAGCGCAAAGGCATCGCGGCGACACGTCACGCCCTCCGCCGATCGCTTTACCGGGCGCGGCAGGCCGGGCCGGCATGGGTTATGTCGAGCAGGAACTTGCGCATGTCCCACGCACCCGTCGGGCAACGTTCGGCACACAATCCGCAGTGCAAGCAGACATCCTCGTCCTTGACCATGATCCGGCCGGTCTTCAACGCATCCCCAATATAGAGGTCCTGTTCGCGGTTCAGCGCCGGCGCGGTCAGTCGGCCGCGCAGCTCGTCTTCGCTGCCATCGTCGGTAAAGGTGATGCAGTCCATCGGGCAGATGTCGACGCAGGCGTCGCATTCGATGCAGAGCTGCCCGGTGAACACGGTTTGCACGTCGCAATTTAGACAGCGCTCGGCTTCTTTATAGCCGAGCTCCTGGTCATAGCCGAGCTCGACCTCGACCCGGATGTCGGCCAATGCCACCGCGGTGTCGCGCAACGGCACCCGATACCGGAAATCGTTCGAGATGTCGTTGTCGTAGCTCCACTCGTGGATGCCCATTTTCTGGCTGACAAGCGACACGCCGGGCGGCGGTCGGTGACGAACATCCTCGCCATGGCACAATTTATCGATCGAGATCGCGGCATCGTGGCCGTGGGCGACCGCCCATATGATGTTCTTTGGCCCAAACGCGGCATCGCCGCCAAAGAACACGTTGGCCAGGCTCGACTGCATCGTCACCGGATCGACCTTGGGCATCTCCCACCGGTCAAACTCGATGCCGATATCGCGCTCGATCCAGGGGAAAGCATTCTCCTGCCCGACTGCGATCAAAACATCATCGCACGGCACATGCACATCAGGCTCGCCGGTCGGGACCAGGTTGCGGCGGCCGCGGGCATCGTATTCCGCCTCGACCTTTTCGAACAGCACGCCGGTCAGATCGCCACGGTCATGAGTGAATTCCTTTGGCACCAGCCAATTGAGGATCGGGATGCCCTCGTGCATCGCGTCCTCTTTTTCCCATGGCGAGGCTTTCATTTCGTCAAAGCCGCTGCGCACGACCACGGTGACCTCGCCGCCGCCGAGGCGGCGCGAGGAGCGGCAGCAATCCATCGCCGTGTTGCCGCCGCCGAGCACGACAACCCGCCGGCCGATCTTGCTGATATGACCGAACGAAACGCTCGACAGCCAGTCGATGCCGATATGGATGTTGGCCGCCGCCTCGTTGCGGCCGGGGATGTCGAGATCGCGCCCGCGCGGCGCGCCGCAGCCGACAAACACCGCATCCCAGCCCTCGGACAGCAGTCCCTTCAGACTGCGCACCGGTGCGCCGAACCGGGTCTCGACGCCCATATCGAGGATCAAGTCGACTTCTTCATCGGTCACCGTTTCCGGCAGTCGAAAGCGCGGGATCTGGCTGCGCATCATGCCGCCGCCTTTGGCGTCGCCGTCGAACATCACGCAGTGATAGCCAAGCGGCATCAGATCGCGGGCGACCGTCAGCGACGCCGGACCGGCACCGACCAGTGCGATGCGTTTGCCGTTTTTTTCGCGCGGGATCTGCGGCAGAAACCGGCTGATATCGCCTTTGTTGTCAGCGGCGACGCGCTTTAGCCGGCAGATCGCCACCGGCTCTTTCTCGACCCGGCCGCGGCGGCAGGCGGGTTCGCACGGACGGTCGCAGGTGCGGCCGAGGATGCCGGGGAAGACATTCGACTCCCAGTTGATCATGAAGGCGTCGGTGTAGCGACGCTCGGCGATCAGCCGGATATATTCGGGAACCGGTGTATGGGCCGGGCACGCCCACTGGCAATCAACGACTTTGTGAAAATAATCGGGATTACTGATGTCAGTCGGCTGCACTGGATCCTCCTGGCGGTCCGGTGGTCCCGGCAACGCCATTATTCTTACCGCGATCGCCGACCGAGGCTCACAGCCCGCATGCCAGGGGCGGCAGCAGAGCTGCGGACGGGACTGCATCGCGACGGTCTTATAGTCGCGGCATTATAGGCCGTCATCCTTTCCGTCGCCTTGATCGGCATCTGATGCCGTTCGCGTCCCGACAACCTGCGACAGCTTGCCTCATCGTGGTGCGCCCCGCAACCCTCCGCGGCGAGCGCCGATATCGACCGGTGCCGGTGTCCTGCCACATCGCTGGACTGTTGTTTGCACAACTCGGAATTGATCAAGGCGGCGCCCGTTCCGACTCCATAAGCCGGATTTTCCGGCGCGACGCCCCCCCGGGGGCAAAAATTGCGTCGCGGGCAAGCTCAGGCTTATTATCTTCACTTAGTTGTTACTTCTGTCTGATCGGAACAAGGCGAAACGAGGTTGGCGATGACCCGATCTTTGCGCGTCATAGTCGCAAGCACCGGCATGGCGCTACTCGCAGCAGCATGCGCCAACTCGCAGGCAGAAGCGCCGACCACGGCGGATCTGCTGGCGCAAGCGGGGTTTGTGCGCCGGGACGTCAACACCGAGGAACGTCTCGCGGCGTTGAGGATGCTGCCGCCGCACCAGTTCGTGATGCGCAATTCGAATGGCAGCGTCAAATACATGTATGCCGACCCGAATGTTTGCGGTTGCATCTATGTCGGCGGCCAGCGCGACTATGACCAGTACCGGCAGATGATGACGTCGCGGGTCAAGGCAGCCCAGATCCGAGCGATCGTCAGCACCGCCGCGATACCCGCCGGAGCCGGGCTCGTCGGATCCGGGCGATAGCGTGAGCCCAGCGTCGAATCCGGCGACGTGCCCCTCAACAGGCATCCGGGCGCAACCAATATTTGAACGCATGCGAGCACTTGTGAGATCGATATGAGCGAAAACCCGTTTTTTGCGACCTGGGACACGCCGTTCGGCATGCCGCCCTTTGACCGCATCCGGCCGGAGCATTTCGCGCCGGCCTTCGATCGCGGAATGGCCGAGGAATTATCCGAAATCGCGTCGATTACCGCCGCTCCTTGGCCGCCGAGTTTTACCGATACGATCGAAGCCCTGGAGCGCAGCGGGCGGTTGCTGGACCGGGCAAGCCGCGTCTTTTCCAACCTCGACGCCAGCGACACCAACCCCGCGCTCGAGGCGATCGCCCGCGAATATGCGCCAAAGCTCGCACAGCATCAGATGCGCATCGCGCTCGATCCGGAGCTGTTCGCGCGCATTGCCGATCTTTATGCCCGACGCGCCGATCTGGCGCTGGCAACCGATCAGATGCGGCTCCTTGAGCGGCGCTATTTGCGCTTTGTGCGCAACGGCGCGCTGCTTGGCGGCGAGCAGAAGAGCCGCATGGCCGCGATCAGTGAACGGCTCGCGACATTGCATACCTTGTTCGGCCAGAACGTGCTGCACGACGAGCGCGAGTGGCAACTGGTGCTCGACATGGCCGATCTCGACGGGCTCCCCGATTTTGTCCGCGCCGCCGCGGCGCAGGCGGCCGAGGAGCGCGGGCTCGCCGGGCATTACGTCATTACCTTGGCGCGCTCGTCGATCGAGCCGTTCCTGACCTTTTCGGCGCGCCGCGATCTGCGCCGCACCGCGCACGAGGCGTGGACCGCGCGCGGCACCCATCCAGGCGAGACCGACAATACGCCGCTGATCCGCGAGATCATGGCATTGCGTGGCGAGCAGGCGCGGCTTCTCGGCTACGACGATTTCGCCGCCTACCGGCTCGATGATTCGATGGCCAAGACCGAGGATGCGGTCGAGCGTTTGCTGCTGCAGGTGTGGTCGCCGGCCAAAGAGAAGGCCCATTCCGAGCGTTTGGCGCTCGAGGCGGCAGCCCATGCCGAAGGCCTCAATGAGCCGCTCGCGCCGTGGGACTGGCGCTACTACGCCGAGAAAGTCCGCCAGACGCAGTACGATCTCGACGAGGCCGAGGTCAAGCCGTTTTTCGTCCTCGACAACATGGTCGAGGCGGCATTCAATACAGCCGGGCGGCTGTTTGGTCTCAGCTTTACCGCCCGCCCCGATCTGCCGGTCTATCACCCGGATGTCCGCGCCTGGGAGGTGCGCGACCGCGGCGGCGCCCATGTCGGGATCTTTCTACACGATAATTTCTCGCGGCCCGGCAAGCATTCGGGAGCGTGGTCGAGCCGCTACCGCGACCAGCAAAACCTCGACGCCCGGGTCTCGCCGATCGTCGTCAACAACAACAATTTCGCCAAAGGCGAACCCACACTGCTCAGTTTCGATGATGCCGAGACCCTGTTTCACGAATTCGGCCACGGCCTCCACGCACTGTTGAGCCAGGTGCGCTATCCCTCGCAATCCGGGACCGCGGTGCGCCGCGATTTCGTCGAATTCCCGTCGCAGATCTTCGAGCACTGGATGTCCGTGCCAGAGAATCTGCGGCGCTACGCCCGCCATTACCAGACCAGCGAGCCGATACCTGAAGCTTTGCTGCAGCGCCTCCTCGCGGCGCGCAATTTCAACCAGGGTTTTGCGACCGTCGAATACACTGCCTCGGCGCTGATCGATCTCGAATTGCACCGCGACCCGGCGCCCGAAAACCTCGATCCCGTCCGGTTCGAGCGCGAATTTCTGGAACGGTACGAGGTGCCGCCCGAAATCGGGCTGCGTCACCGCCCGGCACACTTCCAGCATCTCTTTGCCGGCGGCGGTTATGCGGCCGGCTACTACGCTTACCTCTGGGCCGAGGTGCTGGACGCCGACGGCTTTGCCGCCTTTACCGAGACCGGTGACGCGTTTGACCCGGCCTTGGCGGCGGGGTTGAAGGCGATCTACAGCGCCGGCGACACCCGCGACCCGATGGAGCTGTACCGCGCCTTTCGTGGCCGCGACCCTGAGATCGGCCCGCTGTTGCAGCACCGCGGGTTAGTGATGAATGGGTGACCCAGTCGAAAGGCCGGGGTGTCGATCACCCGTCAGGATCGGGGCGCCTCGGGCTTTTCGATCAGCGCCAGGCTTTCCATCGCCAGCCCGTAACCCAAGAGCTCGTGCATCTGGCGCCGCAGGTATTCGGTAAACAGCAGCCGGGTGTAGCGCAGCAGCAGGGTCGGCTTGCGTGACAGATCCTCGGCCAAGGCCCAGGCGCGCGGCAGGAGTTTCTCAGCCGCCAACACCTCGGCGACGATACCGAGCCGCTGCGCTTCGGCGGCGTCGAGCGTCTGGCCGGTCATCAGGAAATAGCGGCCGCGATTGATGCCCAACAGCAGCGGATAGACGATGTGCATCCCGTCGCCCGGAACCACGTCGGACGCGAAATGCGCCGAATCCTGGAACTGCGCCGTCTCGGCGGCGAGCACGATATCGCACAACAGTGGAATTTCCGAATGGCGCCACGCCGGGCCGTTGATCGCACTGATGATCGGGACCTCGATGTTGAGCAGGTTCATCAGCAGGTGACGGCCTTCCCAGTGGATGCGATCGATGCGCTCGATCGACGGCCGCGACGGAAAGGACGAGGTGCCGGGGGTAGCGCGCGGGCCGGAAAACTCGGCGCCGGTGCCGGTCAGGATTACCACCCGGTTGTCGCGATCGGCGCCGATGTCGTGAAACAGTTCGGGTAGTTCGCCGTGCGGCAAGAACCCCCAGCGCAACGACTGGCCTTCGGTGTGCAGCGTGACCTGCAGGATGCCGTCGCGCCGTTCCAGCCGGGCGCTCTGATATTTTTGCTGATAATCGGTCAAAACGCTCATCTGTTCCTCCCACTATGAGCCAGTCAGAGCCGGGTCTTGGCCCGGATGTGTGTTGCGTCTTCATGCTGTCATTGCCAGCGACCCGAGGCAATCTCGCGCGGCACGGCTTCGTCTGACCGCGATTGCATTACCGGCCAACGGCCCAACAACCTGAAAAAGACGTTTCTGGATATCGTGTCCAAAGGCTGCCGTGACGGGATCAACGGATTGGGGGCGGCGGGCGGGAGCAGAGGCGGATCGCTTGCACGGTCTTGGGATAGGGGGCTAGGGTCGGCCGCGGATCGCCGGTCGGATGACCGGCGCGCACGCCACCAACAGACCCGGGTTCAGAAAATGCCGATCCACATCGAAGACGTCGAATATGCTCGCCCGGCCACAACTCCGCTGCTCGCCCGCTTTTACCGCCCGGAGGGGACCGGTCCGTTTCCCGCAGTGCTGGAAGTGCATGGCGGGGCGTGGACTTCGGGCGACCGCTTCAACAACACTCCGATCGGCGAATACCTCGCCGCGCAAGGCATTGTCATGCTGTCGATCGACTTCCGGATACCGCCCGTCGCGGCCTACCCGGAAACCGTCGCCGACGTCAATTTCGGCATCCGTTTTCTGAAAGCGAACGCCGAGCGCTTCTCGACCCGCGCCGATCGAGTCGGCGGTCTTGGCACCTCCTCCGGTGGCCATCTCCTGTTGCTCAACGTGTTGCGTCCGCGCGACCCCCGCTACGCCGCGATCCCGCTTGCCGGCGCCGATGCCGGTCTCGCCTTTGCTGTCGTGTGCTGGCCGGTGGCGGACCCGCTGGCACGCTATCGCGCCGTTCGCGAGCGCGGCAATGACCGGCTGGTCACGGCGCATCATCAGTTCTGGCCGTCCGAGGAAGCGATGGCGGAAGGCAGCCCCCAGCTGATCCTCGAACGCGGCGAAGCGGTCGCAACCCCGCCGGCGCTGATCATGCAGGGCACCGTCGACGACAACCTGACGCCCGACATGGCGCGAAACTTTGCCGCCGCGTACAGCAAAGCCGGCGGGACGATCGCGTTCCACGAATTCGCCGGGGAACCGCATGCGTTTATCGGCCGCGATCCGAATTCGGCCAACGCCGAGCGTGCGCTGGCGCTGATCGCCGACTTCATCCACCACCAAACCGCTTGAGGTGCGACGGTTAACCCAGAAATCTGCCGCCTTTCCGGCGGATGCGACGATAAAGACCGCCGCAGCGCGACAGACTGGCGGCGAGCACGCCGCCCCAACTCTTGCCGATCTTGGTGACGACAAAGCGGCGCGCTTCGAAGCCCGCGAGCAATACCGTCGAGACCGATAGCGGCAACAGGAAATAAATCGCGCGATAGGCAATTAGGGCGGCGGCGACGACGCTGACCGGGGCCTTGCCGCCGACCGCATAGAGGATGACCAGTTCGAAGACACCGAGCCCGCCCGGAATGTGGCTCAGCACGCCCAGCCCGATCGCGGCAGCAAAGACCGCCGCGAAGACGAAAAACCCGATCCCGACCGGCGGCAGCAGCACCCATAGCACCGCCGCCGCGGCGAGCATGTCGGCTGTCGTCAGCGCAATCTGGCTCAGGATCAAAGCCGGCCCCGGCGGTTCGATCCGGAACCGGCCGATTGTCAGCGGCCGCCGGCGAGTGGCCAAGAAGATCAGGAAGCTCGCCGCCAAAACCAGGAGCCCCACCGCCGCGGCACGCAACGGGTCGGGCGGGGCGCCGACGATCTGGCCGACCCGGCCGGCGAACAGGACGAGCCCGATTGCCGCAATCGTTGCGACGCCGATACTGATCGCGCCGGATATGAACAGGATCACCCGCGCGATCTGCCCCGGGGACAAACCGGCGGCGGTGTAGATGCGGTAGCGCACCGCCCCTCCCGACAATGCCCCGAAACCCACCGCATTGCCGATCCCATAGCCGCAGAACGATGCGAGCGCGGCCGCAGCGAGCGGCGGGCGGGCGCGGGCATAAAACAGCCC
>Ga0335074_10010748_pt1 | contig 12802 bp, 11 predicted proteins | sample Lox_Sample_23_FD_206715 | JGI IMG/M metagenome (GOLD analysis project Ga0335074, IMG submission 206715) | Soil microbial communities from Loxahatchee National Wildlife Refuge, Florida, United States - Lox_Sample_2.3 | ecosystem: Environmental > Terrestrial > Soil > Wetlands | place: USA...
GCGGGCTGCCGGTCGCGTTTTTCTGCGGGCTGCCGGTCGTGCGTTCTTCTGCGGCCCGCCCGCGCGGTCCTCTGCGGCCACCCGTCGTGCGTTCTTCTGCGGGCTGGCCATCAGCGGGGAATCCTGTCAGTCGTATTGACTGACAGGATTCCCGGAACTCATCGGAAGGCGGGCGTCACTTGCTGCCCGTCGTGCCCGCGCTCCTGGCAGCCTCGGGCCTGGCCTGCCGAGCCTTCACCGCCCTCCCCGGATACCTGCCCGCATCAGTGTGGTTGATTGTGGGCGTATTTATCCACCAATCCACCGCGTTGTTTGTTATGGCCAACTTTTAGCGGGTCCAGACGCTTTTCGGCGATGGGGAGTTGGGCAGGGCGGCTTTCCGCAAGGCCGGAGCCTAACCGAATCACACTCGTTGCGGACAAGAGGCGAGTTACCTGAACGTATGCCAGCCGTTTGCGGAGATCCGGAAACTGGTGGCGGCGCCGAATGGGCCGACGTCGGCTACTTGGCGGCCGGTTCTTGGTCACGTAGCCTGCTTCGCCCCGCCGGGCGGCTGCTATCAGCGCAGCTGGAGCAAAGCCGTCCTTCTGGCATTCCCGCCACATGCCCTTTCAGGAGTAGCTCAGAATATAACCGGAATATGCGAGATCCCGGTGGCCAGCGGCTGTTGTAATAGCGACCGGCATGTCGGTGCGCATGCACGCAAGCGGCCGTGAAATCATTAGGAGGGAAAGCGGGTGCCGCGTTAGTCAGTTTCACCGCAGAACGCGGCTACAGGGGGCAGGAATGGGATTCGCCTGGGAATCGGCCAATGTCAGGAATTTCGGAATGCCAGAGGTGTGGGATTATCCGTCGCCGTCGCCGCGTCATCGCAAACCGCCGCGCCGGCTCTCCGAGACGCCAGTCGGCCGCGGCGCGATCGTCGTGGCGATCGCTGCCGCACGCCGGGCCAGGGCCGTGGTGAACGCCGGGCCAGTGCTCGCCGACCACCGGCGGTCGTTCTAGGGCCTTGCCGGCGGTCGTTCTAACGCCTGCCAGCGCGCGTTCTAGGGGCCCTGCCGGCGCGCGTTCTAGGGGCTTGCCGGCGTGCGTTCTAGGGGCTTGTCGCGCTGCCCGCGAGGACTTTTCAGCAGGCTGACCAGCAACGCAAGCCTTGCCGCTAAACCCAAATATGGTATACGCCGCTATTGAACCGATTGCCTGATACATCCGTTAACCGCCGTATGGTGCCCTCCCCGCGTGTAGCGGGGCTGCGCTGACACGCGTACGCGGGCAAACATACGGAAGGATCAAGAGGATCATGCGCCGAAGTTTCACGGTTCTGATAGCGGCTGCAGCCTGTACGGTGTGGGCTGCCGGGTCTGCGAGTGCCGCCAGCACATGGGCAATCCAGGCCACACCCAACCCAGGCAGCGCCACAGGGCCTGCTCTTCTGGGGGTCTCCTGCCCGTCAGCCAACAGCTGCTTTGCCGTCGGTACCGACACCAACAGCAACCTTAACGACCAGGTGACGCAGATGCTGGCCGAGCACTGGAACGGCAGCTCCTGGGCAATCCAGGCCGCGCCCGTCCCGTCGGGCGCGGCTGAATCCGAGCTGGACGCGGTCTCCTGCACGTCGGCTTCGAACTGCATGGCGGTCGGCAGCCTCACTGGGACTACTACTTACATTGCCGGAATTGCCGAGCACTGGAACGGCAAAACCTGGACTGTCGAAAATGTGATAAACCCAAACGGCGCCAACCCGAGCGGCGACACGGCCGACGAGCTTGATGACGTCTCGTGCGTATCGGCTATGAGCTGCACCGCGGTCGGCTTCAACAACGTGGGTGACAAAGCGCTGGCCGAGCACTGGAACGGCAGCTCCTGGACGATCCAGAGCACACCCAGCATTACGAACGGACCCGAGTTCGACGCGATCTCGTGTGTCTCGGCGACCTCGTGCACGGCGGTTGGGGACAGCGCTTCCGCTACTTCGACCCTGGCCGAACAGTGGAACGGCAGCTCCTGGTCGGTCCAGAGCACACCCAACGTGACCGGGGCCGCGACCAACCTCTTCGACGCGATCGCGTGCGTCTCGGCGACCAGTTGCACCGCAGTCGGTAACACCGATAACACCACTCTGGCTGAGCGCAGCTAACAAACCGGGGGCCATGCCGGGCCCGCAAGTCCCGGCATGGCCCCGCCGCTGCCTGCCCAGTGTTGTTACCAGCGGAAATGGACGAAAAGCCGACCGAAGTTCTTCGAGTCCTTCTCGACTCTGGCGTACAGCGCCTTGATCTCCGGTTGCTGCAGGAACCTGAGCACGTGCTTCTTGAGCTGGCCTGAGCCCTTGCCCGGGATGATTTCCACCAGCGGCGCCTTGGTCCGGACGGCCTCGTCGATGATGTCACGCAGCGCGCGGTCGATGTCCTGGCCGCGGTTGTAGATATCGTGCAGGTCCAGCTTCAGCTTCATCGAGTGCCTCCACTCCGGGCTGCCCAGCCACGGTACCCGGGATTCACCACGCGCTGCTGCCAGTAGCGGTGCTGCCAGCACCGGCGCTGTCCGCGTGGCCGGGATAGAACTCAGCCAGGAATGACCCCGCGTCGTCATAGACGTGTGCCGAAGCTTCGGGTGCCTGGCCAGCGCGTACCTACCGCAGCAACTCCGCTGATGCCAGGACCGCAGGCCGGTACTGACCCTCTATGGCGTCTGGTCCCTCCAGCACCGCGATCAGCAGGGCGGTGCCGGGCGGCTCGGCAGCGAACAGGATGCGGATATCGCCGCTCTCCGGCGCGCCGGGCCGCAGTTCCATCAGCTCCTCCGGGCATGGCTCATGGCCCAGTTCCCGCTCCATCTCAGCGGTGAGATCCCGCAGCCTGGCTTCCGCCCCGCCGGGGTCGTCGCTGGGGTCATCCATCGGCCGGTCACTGCCGGGGTCGGCCAGTCCCGAGCCCGCGAGGGTCTGGTGAATCCGGATCGTGGCATCGGCGGCGATGAAACTCGCCTTGATAACTTCCCTCCGCGTCCGAAAGTTATTGATGCGCTGCTGATGCCGCCGACTCGCCTCGCTCAGCTGGCGGCACGCCTCGGTCACTCCGGGCAGCAGCAGCCGCAACTCGGCCGTTTCACGTTGAGTCGAAGCCATCCGGTCGGCTACCCGCTCGGCCTCCGCCGCGTTACCGGCATCCAGCGCCCGACGGCGCTCGCCGTCCAGCCTGCCCTGCTCGGACTCCCGTTCGCCAAGCCAGTCCTGGAGCTCTCTGGCCAGAGTCGCGGCCTCGGCATGACCGCGGCGCATGGTCTGGATTCGCTCCAGTCGGTCCTGATAGGCCCAGTCGAGAGCTCCGTACAGCGCCCAGCGCCAGGAAGCCGCCGCGGGCACTGCCAGCGGGGCACCGAGCTCTTCGGCCTCCCTGATCAGGGTGGCTAGCGCCCGTCCAGCGAGCTCTGCGGCCATAGGCTGACCCGCGCAGAAGCCGGCCAGCCAGTCATGAATCTCGCCTGACATCGCAAGCCGGTACCCGGCACCTTGCCCGGTTTCCCGGCTTGTTGCCTTGCCCGCCGCGGCCCCACGCTCCCCGACGATTGCGCGCCGGGCGGCGGTGTACGGCTCGCCTGTGCCGGACATGCGCTGACGAGCCGCGGCCTTGATCTTGTCGTGCGGCATCGCGCCCTCAATCCGGTGGCTCGGTCCCGGCGCCTGGCCACCGCGACTGGTCACGATGGAGAAAGGTGCTCCACGCGAAGGGCTGTGCCGCTCTTGTCCTCGACGCTACGTCCAGCGCCGGGCTGGGGCAGCTCGGATCAGGCAGGCGTGGCTGCCGTCCATAACATAATGGGTGCGGCGGACATCCATCGCAAGGGCGGTGCACCACTGACGGCCGCGACGCTCTCGCGGTGCTCCGGCCTCGGTGTGGCGCCGCAAGCCCGAGGGAGGCTGCATGCGCTTGGCCCGTTCTGCGGTCGCTGTCGCTGGGTCGCTGGTGCTTGCGGGCGGGGTCGCTGGGTCGCCGGGTGGCGGGGCCGCGAGACCGGTAGCCGCGCCTGGAGCAGTCGTGTCGATCGCCCCTGACGCGATCCACGCCGTGACAGCGGCGGCGGCGGACCCGCCGACCACCGGGTTCTGCGAGCAGCATTACGGCATCGCCTGCTACCAGGCGGGGCAACTGCAGCAGGGCTTCGACCTTCCCCGGCTCTACCGGGAGGGGATCACGGGCCACGGGCAGACGATCGTCATCGTGGACTCGTTCGGGTCGCCCACCGTCTCCCGCGATCTCGGCGTCTTCGACACCGCTGAGGGTCTCCCCCCGCCGCCGTCGCTGAAGATCATTCAGCCGGCCGGGAAGGTCCCTGCCTACAAGGCGACATCCGACCGGGAAGGCTGGGCGGGCGAGACCGACCTCGACGTCGAGTACGCGCACACGATCGCCCCCGGCGCGTCGATCGTCGTCGTGGAGACCCCGACCTCGGAGAACGAGGGCACTACCGGCTTCCCGCAGATCGTGACGGCCGAGAAATACGTGATCAGCCACCACCTCGGCGGCGTGATCAGCCAGAGCTTCAGCGCGACCGAGCAGACGTTCCCGTCCCGCCGGTCGCTGCTCAACCTGCGCGGCGCCTACACCGAAGCCGCCGCTCAGGGTGTCACCGTGCTGGCGGCATCCGGTGACAGCGGTGCCGCTGACCTGAGGTTCAACGAGAAGACCTACTACCTCAGCCCGGTGACATCGTGGCCGGACAGCGACCCGCTGGTGACCGGCGTCGGCGGCATCGAGCTGCACCTCAGTGGGGACGGCGGTGACGCGGCCACGCCGACTGTATGGAACGACACGTACAACCCGGCGGCCGATGAGTTCGTCAACGGCAACGCCGGGCCCGACCCACTGGCCGGTGGCGGCGGACTATCGGTGATCTTCGGTCGGCCGAGCTTCCAGGATGGGGTGCGAAGCGTGGTCGGCAACAGCCGCGGAGTCCCCGACATATCGATGAGCGGCGCCTGCAACGGTGGGGTCGACACCTACCAGAGCTTCGGCGGCCAGCGGCCCGGCTGGTATCCCAGCTGCGGGACGAGCGAGGCGACTCCGGAGTTCGCCGGGATCGTGGCGCTGGCCGACCAGGTGGCTGGGCACCCGCTCGGCCTGATCAACTCCTACCTGTACCAGCTCTCGGCCCAGCGGGCGCCAGGCATCGTGGACGTGGTCACCGGGAACAACACGGTGTCCTTCCGTCAGGACGGGGCGCTGCACACCGTGCGCGGCTTCGCGGCGCGGCCCGGTTATGACCTCACGTCCGGCGTCGGGACCGTCAACGCGTTCTGGTTCGTCGAGGAGCTGGCACAGGCCGCCCAGGCCAGCCGCGATCACCCGGCGCAGAAGGCTTGACTATAAGTGTCCAATAAATGACTGTGGGTATCTAGCAGGTACGCTGCGCGCGGCGGGCCGCAGGTGTCTGGCCGTCGCGGCGGTCCGGGGGATAGGGGCGTGATCCGGGGGGGTTCATATGAACATGCCTCAGGGTGGCCAGCAGTGGGATGCCGGGGCGGCTGGACAGCCCGGCAGCCAGCAGCAGGACTACGGGCAGCAGGGGGACCACGGGCAGCAGCGGTTCGACGGCGGCGGGCAGTGGCAGGGTGGCACGCCGGAAGGCCCCGGGTGGGGCGACATGCGGGGCAGGCCGCCATCGCCGGTGAGCGAGGGAGAGACCCGGGTAACCGGCCGGCGGGTCGTCCAGTACATCATCGACTACTTCATTACCGGGATTGTCGCTTCTGTCATCATCTGGGCACTCGACCGCGGCACCGGCGCGGTGAACGCGATCCTGGTGCTGGTGGGAGCGGTCCTGTCCGCGGCCTGGTACTTCTGGTACTGGGTGTACCGGCCATACCGGGCAGGCGGGCAGTCGTTCGGCATGCAACTGCTGGGTCTGCGCATCATCAGCAAGGACGGCGGCCGCGCAACCATGGGGCAGCTGTTCATACGCGGGATCCTGCTGATCGTCGACACGCTGATCTGGGGCCTTGTCGGCCTGATCACGATCCTCTGCTCCCGCTACCGGCAGCGCATCGGTGACCACGCGGCCAAGACCCTGGTCGTGCGGGCACAGGTCCAGCCGACGCCAGCGCCGCGGGCGTACGCGGGCGCGGGTGCCCGGCAGGGGAACTTCCGGTAGACCTCGGTCACGTTCAGCGGCGTCCCGTGTGGGCGCCGCTGAACGTATGTCTATCGGGATGACCTGGGACTTTACCGGAAGCATACATTTATTACATGATCTTTTTGCATATCCCGCCCATGGCAGTGTGCATGCCGCCAGACTATGGCTGGCTCGGCGGGCGCTAGCGGAACTACCTGTCGGAGCTAGGGCGGCGCTAGTAGTTATCGCCGTCGTTCTTTGATAGCGCTTGACACGCCTCACCGGCGCTAGCATCATCTGTCATCGGAGCGGGATGATTTATGCGGCTTTGTAACTACTTGTCGTAAATATTGAAAGGGAGTGGCCGCACGTGCATCCTCTGCAGCGGGCAACCGCAGCAACCCGGCGCGGACCGAAGCGCAGGCCCGCGGACTCACTGTTAGCATTCAGCAGGCGCGAGATGCTGGCCGGCGGACTAGGTGCCGGCGCTCTCATCGCTCTCCCTGACCTGTCAATGGCAGGCAGGCAAGCATCAACGTCACCGCTATCCAAGATCGCCCCGGCAGGCCAGCGGTATGCGCTGCTCTACGGCACGCTGCCGAAGTCTTCCTCGGGCGGGCAGATCGCCCCGGCGGTAACCCCCACGTCCAAGGCGAAGCCGCTACCTCCGGCGACACCCGTCGCGGTCAGCCTCGCCTCCGCCCCGGTTCTCTCACCGGACCAGTCTTCGGTCGCGCTGATAACGGTGAACAGCGTGTCCGGCGGTTCGGCGGTGACGCTGACGCTGGTGAACTCGTCAACGGCAGCCATTGAGGCTCAGGGCACGGTGACGGTCAGTGGCACTCCCGCTGGCACCAACATCATCGCGACACCGGTCTTCGCGACCGGGACGTCGACGATTGCGGTTGTGCTGGGGATCACCGAGCCCACTGGTCACCAGCCGGCCGTGAAGAAGGGCACCGGCGTTCACTTCGACGCAACTACATGGCAGTCGCACCATGCGCTGGCGTACTTCGACACCAGCACCGGTGCGTTCGCCGGCCCGTTCGACCTGAACAACGGCCCGGCGCTGGCGCTGCACACCGCCGCGGCGAACACGTCGGACCTGTTCCTGTGGACCACCCCCGAACCGCAGATCACCGCGGTGAAGGGCACGGCGTCGCCGCTGCCCACGGTGAGCGTGTTCCCGTTGGGAGCAGGCACGCCCAGGCTGACCGCGCCAGCTCTGGCGCCTTGGCCCGGGCATGAGCCGGTGGTCACCTTGGCCAGCGGAGACGTAGCCCGGTTCGTCAACGGCAGCGCCGTGCAGGTCGTCTCGGCGCAGAACGGCGATACGACCCAGACGGCGATCAGCGCGCTGTCGGCCAGGCCGGCCAAGCCCAGCTCGATCACTATGACCGCGCGGCCAGACGGCACGCTGTTCCTGGTCAAGCCGGGCATCGGCCGGGCTGTGATCGCCGACCCCGCGGCCTCGTTCAATATCAAAGCCCAGGTGGATTTCCCGGTGCCAGGCGTCCCGGCCGGCGGCCTGGTACACAAGGCAGTGCTGTCGGCATCGGGTGAGACGCTGTACGTGCTTGGGCCCACGAAGACCGGCGGCCTCGCCGCTTACGACGTGGCCACGGGCAAGATGACAGCGTCGTTCAGCAAGGGCAGCATCAGCTACACCGGGCTGTCCCTGCTGCCCAGCGGCAATCTGCTGGCCGTTACCGGAAATAACCCGAGGCTGGCGTACTTCTCGCCCACCCTCGAGCCGCTTGCAACGGCAAACAGCACCCTGCAGATCGCGGCAGTGTACTGAGCCGCCGCCAGCCGCCAACGAGACTTTCCCGGAGGAACGCCAGCAATGTCTGGATACGATTGCGCTGCAGCCATTCAGGACGTCTACCAGTCAGCCTTCGACGAAGAAGGCAGGGACCCGGCCTTCTGGCTGCGCTACTTCAACCCGTCACCGGATGCCGACATCTTCTCCGACGACGCGGAGTCAGAGTGCATAGCGGCATGGGCCAGCGGAGGCCATGCGGTGGGCTGCATCAGCGCCCCGGTCCCGCAGTCCCTGCTTTCCGGTTCGGAAGCGGAGGGGCAGGCCGACGCGCAGGCCTTCTGCGCGTCCATGCTCAGTGCCTGGGACCAGGTGGGGCCGCTGCACCTGCCGTCAAACAACCAGCTCTACTGCTGGCTTGACCAGGAGTACGACACGTCGCTGAGCTTGCCCTACTGGACCGGGTGGGCGCTGTACATCGCGAACTACAACTTCGCGAACCTGAAAACCTACCCGCTGTACCCGTGCGTCTACTGCACGCCCAGCTCGCCGTTCGCGAACTGCTCGACGTTTGCCCAGACCAGCGGTCTGTCCATTCCCGAGGCGATCTGGGTTCCGGTGCCTGAGTTCTGCAACGGGCTCGCCGATCCGCCGTCCTGGCAGGCGGAGGAGTGCGCGTCAGGCTCGAAGGTGACGACCAAGCTCTGGCAGTACCGGGAGGAGGGCGTCTGCGGGCTCTCGGCAGCCGTCGACCTGGACGTCGGCGCCCCGGGCTTCAACGTCGCCTCGTACTGCATGCTCGTCGTGTCGAACCCGTAGCCGGGTCCGTTGCTGTTCCTGGCCGGCTGGGTCGCCAGCTGCGGGGTGCTCCTCGCCGTGGCTGGCGCCAGCAAGCTGTACCGCGGCGTGCGCGGGGTGGCGGGCGGCACCGCCCTCCTGCGCGCGCTGCGGTTGCCACGGCGGTGGTGGCGGGCCGCTGAGACGGCGGTCGGCGGTGCCGAGTGCGCCGTCGGCCTGGCGGTGTGTGCCGGAGTACGGCCCGCCGCGCTGGTCATGGCCGGGCTCGGCGCCGCGTTCTGCGCCCTGCTGGGCTACGCCCGGGTCAGGCGGGTTCCCGGCGGGTGCGGGTGCATCCAGTGGCGAGCGCCCGCGAGGTCGGCCGCGCAGACCATCTCATGGGCTGAGCTTGCGCGCAGTGCGATGGTGCTGAGTGCCGGCGTCCTCGGCACGGTCGCGGGGCTCGCTGACGCGGCTGCGTTCGGCCGCGCCTGGTTCGACGTTGGCGTGCTCACCGGTGGTGCCGCCTGCGTGCTGCTGAGCGTGCCCGCGCCGTGGCGCACGCCGTTCTGCCACCGGCCGCTGTGGCGCCCGCGGCGGGCCACGCTCCGGGCACTGACCGGTCACGGGGTGTTCGAGTCCATGGCGGACTCGGCCGGGCCATTCGGGCCACCGGTCCGGCATCAGAGAGCCGGCTGCGCGGACGAGTTCTGGTTTGCCCACGCGGACGGCAGCGTGGCGGACCCCACCGTGCGGTTCGAGGTCCGCCATGCCTCGCCCGACGGCGCGCTGGAGGTCCGGGCTTCGCTGCTGCGCCCGGCTGCTTCGGGGGAAGCTGCCAGCGGCGCCCGCGGTTAGCTGTCGGCAAGCATCGACCGCAGCCGTTTGCGATCAGTCTTTAGAACGCTCGTCAGCGGGATCGCGTCCACGACGCGGACCTCGCGCGGGTACTTCACCGCGGACACCCGGCTGCGGGCGAACTCGAGCAGCTCCGACGGATCAGCCGTCGCGCCCTCGCGCAGTTGCGCGAATGCGACGACCTCCTCGCCGTACTTCTCGTCAGGACGGCCGACGACCGCGGCCGCCACCACGTCGGGGTGCTGCACCAGGACGTCCTCGATGTCGCGGGGGTACACGTTGTAGCCGCCACGGATGATCACGTCCTTGATCCGGTCGACGATGTAGAGGTAGCCGTCGCCGTCAAGCCGGCCGACGTCGCCGGTGTGCAGCCAGCCGCCCCGCATCACCTGGGCGGTCTCCTCGTCGGAATGCCAGTACCCGCTCATCAGCACCGGGCCGCGAACACAGATCTCGCCGTCGTCGCCGGGTCCGGCCACTGACCCGTCCGGCTGCTCGATCCGCACCTCGACACCGGGCGCCGGACGGCCGACGCTGCCCAGCCGAGCCTGGCCGAGCGGCGACGTCGAGATGATCGCGGCCGTCTCGGTGCAGCCGTAGCCCTCGGCGATTTCCACGTGCGGCAGCCGTTTGCGGAAGTCCTCCACCACCTGCGCGGGCAGCGGCGCGCTGCCGCTGGTCAGCCGGACCAGGGCCGACAGGTCGTAGTCCTCGAGGGGCTGGCTCAGCAGCATGCGCAGCATCGAAGGAACCAGCGGGCTGACCTTGACCTGGTGCTGCTGGGCCAGCCGCAGCCAGCCCGCCGGGTCAAACCAGCGCATCAGCACTGAGCTGCCGGCGGTCGGCGTATGCAGGCTCATCACGCTCACCATCAGCCCGTAGACGTGCGACAGCGGCAGCGGCAGCAGGCTGGAGGTCAGGCTCTCGTCGTAGGACGTGGCCGTGGCTGCCCAGGCCGAGGCGGACAGGGCGTCGTGGCTGATCATCACTCCCTTGGAACGCCCGGTTGTCCCCCCGGTGTATAGCAGCGCCGCCAGCGCTGAGGAGTCGGAGTCGACCAGAGCACCGGGCGGCGCGGCCTCCAGTTCGGCGAACGGCAGCAGCGGCGGTCCTTCGGCCGGACCCGTTGCAGCGCCGGCTTCGGGGGCTGGCGGGTGCTCGCCCACGATCCCAATGGCCCGCACCGCATCCAGGCCGGCGGCGGCTGCCCGCACCTTCGGCAGGAACTCGGGCGTCGTGACAACAAGGACGGCGCCGCTGTCACTCAGCACATGCCGCAGTTCGTCCTCGCTCAGCAGGAACAGCACCGGCGTGGTCACCGCTCCGGCCCGCCACACGGCCGCGTAGCTGATGCTGACCTCGGGGCAGTTGGCCATGCAGACCACGACGCGCTCGCCCGGGCGCAGGCCAGCTTCCTGCAGGCCGCCAGCGACCCGGCGGACCCGCCCGGCGAGCTGGTCGCCGGTCCACTGACTGCCCTCGTAGTGCAGCTCCGAGCCGCTGCCCATTCGTTCCCAGGACTGCTCGGCCAGCCGCTGCAGGCTGGTGCCGGTCGGCTTGGTCACCATCGGAGCGCCCACTGCGCCCACCTCCGCTCGGGGTCCGCTGCCGCCAGCGTAGCCGGGGAGCGGTCAGGCATAAATGCATAATGCCGGTTTTATCCCGATGTGCCGTTAATCGCCGGGTGTGGCCAGGGCGGCGCGCGAGGTGTGGCCCAGGCGGCGCGACCTGTGGCCCGGGGGTGGGCAGGTTGTCGGGTGGACGTCTCACGGCGGAGACTCTTCAGTGTGCGGAGACTTGCCAGTCAATAGCACTGGCAAGTCTCCGTTCTCCCTATAAGCAGTTCTAAGGTGGCGGCGCTTGCGGTCCGGCCGCGCCGGGCGAGGCGGTGCGGCTGGTGGGCGTGCGGCGGCGGCCGGTAATTGCGGGGCGGCGGCGCAGGGCGGCGCGCCTGGGGCGGGTGCGGCGGCGGACGGTGAATTCCGTCCTGAACCGGCAATTCGGGTGTTAGCGTGATGGCCCATGAGCGGAGGCTGGGTTCCGCCCGGCGGGGAGCCCTTCAGGTGGGTCCCGCCTGTTGGCTGGTATCCCGACCCGCAGGGTCGGGGAGAGCTGCGGTGGTGGGACGGGACTGCGTGGTCGGCATCATGGCCTGCGGCTGTGCCTGCCGCCGCGCGGTCTGGCCCGGCGTGGTCTGCCCCGCCCGCCCGGTTAGCCAGCCTGGCCGCGGCGGGCCTGCTCGCGGTCGCGGCGGCGGTCACCATGGTCGGCTGGATCGGCGGGGCGGCTGTCCTCGCCGGGACCGCGGCGGCTGCCCACCCGCTGCTGCCTGGCCCGGCGGTGGACGTCTCGGCGGGGCTCGTGCTGCCCGTGGCAGACATCGCTCTCTGGATCAGCGCGCACACGCGCCGGACGGAAGGCGCCGTACCAGCACCGCCGCCTGGGGTGGAGCGAGCCATGCGGCGCGCGGCGCGTCGAGCCCGCTGGGCCACGTTCGGCCCATGGGTGCCGGTACAGGCCGTGCGGCGGTTCGTGCGCACGCAGCTTCATGCGTTCGCGTCGCTGCCGCGCCCGGTCGCCTGGGTCTTCGCCGCCGCCGTATGGTCGACCATCGGCACCTCTCCGTGGGTGCTGTTCGAGGCCGTATCGCACGGCTTCTCGGATGTTGCGACCACGGCCTCTGGCCAGCAGGCGGTTGTGCTGGTATGGATGGCGCACCTGATTGCCTGGTCGGGCATGGCCTGCCGCCGGCTGGACCGGGCCCGCGCGGCGGCGAGGGTAGGGACGATGGTCAGCGTCGGCACCCCCGGGCCAAACCAGCATCCAGAACGGGGACTGCGGTCATACTGACAGGCAGCAGTCCGGTTCTGCCTGGTATCAGCGGCTGCCGCTGCGCCTGGGCCGGGTAGTGAGCCTGGCCGGGATGGGCGTGCTGCTGGCGGCGGGCGTGCTCGCCGGGATAGCCAGCACGGTGGCCAGCGTCGCCTCGCTTGTCTCATACCCGGTGCTGCTGGCACTGGGGATACCACCGGTCAGCGCGAACATGACCAACACGGTGGCCCTCGTGCTGACCGGTGCCGGAGCGGTGGCCGGATCACGCCAGGAACTGGCCGGGCAGGCGAGCCTGGTCTGGCGCCTGGGCGTGCTGACCGCGATCGGCGGAGCGGCGGGCGCGGTGCTGCTGCTGCTCACGCCGGGGACGGCGTTCGAGCGCGTGGCCCCGGCACTTATCGGGTTCGCCTCGCTGCTGCTGATCGTGCAGACCAGGATCACCGGGCTGGTGGCGCGGCCAGG
>Ga0335074_10010749_pt1 | contig 12801 bp, 9 predicted proteins | sample Lox_Sample_23_FD_206715 | JGI IMG/M metagenome (GOLD analysis project Ga0335074, IMG submission 206715) | Soil microbial communities from Loxahatchee National Wildlife Refuge, Florida, United States - Lox_Sample_2.3 | ecosystem: Environmental > Terrestrial > Soil > Wetlands | place: USA: Florida...
ATGGGCGCCTACGTGGCGGCCGCGGTGCTGATCTACAAGATCGCTTTCCGGCTCTCGGGCCGGAAGTTCGCCGGTGTCGTCGCCGCGGGCATTTTCGGGCTGAACGTCAACATGCTCTACATGCAGAGCACGCCGATGACCGAAGCGCTGCTGTTCGCCATGCTGGCGGCCATGGTGTACTGCATCCAGCAGTGGGCCGACACGGACAGAAACCAGTACCTCCTGGCGGGCGCCGTCGCGGCCGTGTGCGCGACCCTCACGCGGTACGAGAGCTGGCCGGTGCTGGCCTGCCTCGTGATCGCGGTGGTCGTCATCGCATGGCAGCGCGCGCATAGGTCCCTGACGCCGAAGATCCGGTGGACGGGCACGCAGGACCGTTTCGTCGCCTTCGTGGTCGTGGGATTCGCCGGGATCGCGGCGTGGGTGATCTGGAACTGGGCCATCTTCGGCAACCCGCTGGACTTCCAGGACGGCACCTACGCCAAGCCGTCAAACTGGGTATCCAGCGGCGAGCCGTTTATCGGCCACTGGGTGATCGCGGCCAAGACCTACTGGTACGCGATGCTGGACAACGAGACAGGCCCGCTCCTGCTGCTCGCGGCGGCCGGGCTCGTGTGCCTTATCGTGCGCGAGTGGCGCACCAAGAAAACCGCCGCCCGCTCGCTGCCGGTGCTGTCGCTGCTGGTCATCGTGCCGTTCTTCATCGTCTCCCTGTACAGCGGCCAGCGGCCGCTGCACGTCCTGCAGATCAGCAACGACCTGTACAACGTGAGGTTCGGGCTGATCATGCTCGTGCCAACCGCCATCGGAATCGGTTACCTGGTGGGGACGCTGCAACGGTTGAGGCCGGTCATGTACGTCGCGGGCACGCTGGTGCTGGCTCTGGCGGCCGGCCTCGGCGCCGGCCTGATACGGGACCACAACGTGGTCACGTACACGGCGGCACGAGAAACCTTGTCGTCAACCACGGTCGTCGCGCAGGAACCGGTGGTCGCGTACCTCAAGACGCACTACACCGGCGGCCTGGTCCTCATGGAGTCGTTCGGAAACGAGAACATCGCCTTTCAGGTTCCCTCTGATGAGCTGGTCTACGAGGGCAGTTACCGCCAATGGCTTCCCTCGCTCCGGGATCCTTCGGCGAACCATATTGAGTGGATCATTGCCAGGTGCGGCAGTGGTTCATCTAGTCCGGACAAGGTCTGCCTGGCGCTCGGCAAAGCGCAGCTCAGCGATTACTCGCTCGTTTACACGACCGCGGGCCGCGACTACCGCGTCTACCGCCTCAGGGGGTGAGGAAATCGTGCATAGGTTGCGCAAGCCAGAGACCGCGGCGCGGCTGCTGAGCACCGGCCAGAAACTGTTCGCCGCCGTCTTGATCCTGCTGGCCAGTGCAGTCGCGGCGGCCTTCGGGCCCACCTTTCTCCTCAAGGTGGCCGTCGCTGTCGGCATCGCGTTCTACATCGTCTTCGTGGGCTTCAAGTGCATTGTCTGGTACGCGGCGTCGGAATCAGCGGATCCCCGCTATGACCTCCCGGCCGAAGATGACCCGGATCTCCCCCGGTACACCATCCTGGTGCCGCTCCACCGCGAAGCCAACGTCATCGGTGAGCTGGTGAAGGCGCTGTCTGGCCTGCGCTACCCGGCGGAGAAGCTGCAGATTCTCCTTCTGCTTGAAGCGGACGACGACGAGACCCAGGCCGCCGCGGCGGCGATGGACCTGCCGGGTTGCTTCGAGGTCCTCACCGTCCCCGACGCGGGACCGCGCACCAAGCCGAAAGCCTGCAACTACGGTTACGCTCACGCGACCGGCGAGATCCTGACCATCTTCGACGCCGAGGATCGCCCGGAACCGGATCAGTTGCTCAAGGCGATAGCCGGTTTTCGTTCCGTTCCCCTGGACCGCCCGCGGATCGGATGCCTCCAGGCCAGGCTCGTCTTCTGGAACCCGCGCGGGAGTTGGATCAGCTCGTTCTACTGGGCCGAGTACGTGACCCATTTCCAGTGGGTGCTAACCGGCATGGCGCGGCTCGGTCTTATCCCTCCGCTCGGGGGCACCAGCAATCATTTCCGTCGCGAGGCGCTTGAGGCCGTCTGTTCGGCAAATGGCCCGTGGAAATTCACCGATCGTGACGGCAATCCCGTCACCATGCGCGGCCCCTGGGACCCGTTCAACGTCACCGAGGATGCCGACCTGGCCTTCCGGCTGGCGATCGCGGGTTACCGGATAGGCATGCTCGGCACGGTCACCTACGAAGAGGCGCCCGACCGGGCAACCGTGGCCAAGAACCAGAGAAGCAGGTGGTTGCAGGGATTCGCGCAGACCGGCCTGGTCCACGCGCGCCACCCGGTCCGGATGATGCGATCCGTCGGCCCGCTGCGCTACCTGGCCTTCCTCTTGTTCATGCTCGGGACGCCCTTTTCCCTCCTGCTGAATCCGCTCATGTGGGCGATGACGATCCTGTACGTGGTCGCGCGCCTGGACGCGCTCACTGCGGTCTCCTCGTTCATCGACGCGCTCTTCCCGACGCCCGTGTTCTATGCGGGCGCCGTCATAGCCGTGGCCGGTAACGCCGTTCTGTTCGTGCAGAAGCTCATGACGCCGCTGCGGCGGCAAGAGCAGTCCGAAGCGGGTTGCGAAGGAACCGAGCTCCCGCTGGCGGGCTACCTGCACGAGCAGGAATACGGGCTGACGTTCCGGCTGCTGTTCACGCCTGCCTGGTGGGCCTTTACCTCCGTATCGGCGTACCGGGCGCTGCGGAAGCTTCTCGTCCGGTCGCAGCGGTCGTCGTGGGATAAGACACCCCACGGTCACGAACTCGCCACCGAGGCCCAACTCGCCCGCCACGACCGGCGCGCCATCGCGTCAGCGGCCGCCTAGTACTGCGGCGCCACCGGCCAGCGCACCGATGATCGCCTTCATGGCGTGGCTCAGGGCGCTACGTAGAGCGTCACCGTCGACCCGCACGGCTCGTCCTGAGGCAGCGGATCGATCCCCCACACCAGGCCTGCGGGAAGCGCCGGACTACCGGCAAGGGCCTTCGTGACTACCACGGCGCGGAAGCCAGCGGCCTGCACCTGGCTGACGGCGTAAGCGTCATGATCATCAGCGACGTCCGGCACGACACAGACGGTAGGCGACGGTGACGGGACAGCCGCTGGCGGCAGCGTAGCTACGGCTGGCGCGCTGCTTGGCGCCGCGGCGATCGCCGCAAGGAACGCATCCAGCGCAGTGGTCCCCGCGTTAAGGTACGGGCGCACGTCTTCCTCAGTCGAGGCTGCCGTTCCGCCGGGTACGCTCCTCATCTGCTCAGATGCCTCAAGGAAGTTAGCCATCGCCGTGTCGTAGTCCCCTAGGTCCGCTGGCGGCGGGGCCTTGTATGCCCCGAGCACTTCCTGGCAGAGAGCCGTGGCGAACGGGACCACGTTCGAGGTGGTGCTGTACTGGCCCCCTGGCGTGGTCATGCTCTCGATGTCCCGGACGCTGATCTGGATGTCCGGGACCACCTCCCCCTGCACGTTGCCGACGACCTCAGCGTCGGCCTTCCACTGGGCGAGGCTCGGTATCTGAACGACGTTGAACACTGGCCCGCACCACAGCACCATGGTCGTAGCCGGGTTCGTCGTCGGCGGAGCGGCCGGTTCGGGCGAGCCGGCCTGGGTGGCCGGAGCCGTGGTGGCGGGAACGGTGGCGGCCGGAGCCAAGGTGGCTGGCGTCTGGTCGGACGCAGGCTGGGTGGACGATGGTGACGAGCCGCATCCAGCCAGGCCGCCCGCCAGTATGGCCGCAGCGACGACCGCGATGGGAGATTTCCTCACTGCCCCAGCCCCTTAGTCTGGCCGGCCCGCGATGAGCCGGTCGTAGGGGTTACCGTGCTGCGTACCAGCAGGGCAGCGGGATATACCGCCATCGTGTCCAAGATGGCGTAGCGCTGGGCCGTGAACTCGTCAAACCCCCCGCGCAGACCCTACCGTCGTGGGCGCACCCCCCGCAATAGCGGGCCCGGGGCGGAGGAGGTAGCGCTGTATGAGGGCTGAGGCATCCGGCGCGGGGTCGCGCGGCGAAGACGCTCAGCCAGTGCGAAGGCACTGGTAAGACCCGGCCCTGGACCGGTGACACCCGATACGTTATACATCGGATGTATGACCGAGTCTGTAGCTGAATTCGCTGGCCTGGCCGCCCTGGTCACCGGAGGGGCATCCGGTATCGGCCTGGCCACGGCCCGGCTGCTGGCCGCCCGCGGCGCACGCGTGGCCGTCCTGGACCGGGTCAAGGCCGAGGACGCCGGCGGCCTGCACCCGGTCGTCGCGGACGTGACCGACGATGCCGCCGTGCGGTCCGCCGTCGCCGACGCCGGGCGAGCCGTCGGAGCGCTCGACATCCTGGTCAACAACGCGGGGATCGGCGCGGCGGGCACGGTCGAGGACAACGACGACGACGAGTGGCGGCGCGTGCTCGACGTGAACGTGCTCGGCATCGTCCGCACCACCCGGGCGGCCCTCCCCCTGCTGCGCGAGGCGGTCAGGGCACGCGGCCAGGCGGCCATCGTCAACACCTGCTCCATCGTCGCCACGGCCGGGCTGCCGCAACGGGCGCTGTACGGCGCGAGCAAGGGCGCGGTGTACGCGCTCACCCTCGCCATGGCCGCCGACCACGTGGCCGAGCACATCCGGGTCAACTGCGTGAGTCCCGGGACGGCCGACACGCCGTGGGTCGCCCGGCTGCTCAGCGCGGCTCCTGACCCTGCCGCCGAACGCGCCGCGCTCAACGCCCGCCAGCCCATGGGCCGGCTGGTGACCGCCGAGGAGGTCGCCGCGGCCATCGCCTATCTGGCCAGCCCGCACGCGGGCGCCACGACGGGCACCGCTCTTTCCGTGGACGGGGGCATGGCCGGGCTGCGAATGAGGCCGCCCGCTCCGCCCAGGTAAAGATCGGATGATACGCCGCGTATCTCTTTGGTATCGGCCTCTTTCGCGGCGTTTCAGGGCATTGACACGCACAGACATCGGATCTATTTTCCTGACACGGCACTCCGCGTGTTACCAGGGTCCGCAAAACCTGAGCCCGCACCGGCGCGCTCCAGCAGGCCCGGACACAGCCCCAGGAGGTTCCATGACAGTGCGCAGACGCAACGGCGCGGGGCTTCGGGTCCCCCTTCGCGCCACCAGCACCGCGGCCGCCGCAGCCGCGATCCTGCTTATCTCCGCGTGCAGCTCCAGCTCGAGCAGCTCGTCGAGCTCCAGCACCTCGACCACCTCCACGAGCTCGGCGCCGGCGGCGGCCGAGACCGACATCGGCGTTGACCTCACCTACAACGACACGGCCTTCTGGGCCGCCTACATCAACTACGAGACGCAGTACGCCGCGCAGCTGCACATCCACCTGCTCGGCCCGCTGCTCGCCGCGGCCAACGCCAGCCTGCAGAACACCCAGATCGAGACCCTCGTGAACGAGGGCGCCAAGGCGATCGTGGTGAACCCGGAGACGGCCACCAGCCTGGGCCCGGCGATCTCGTACGCCGCCGCTCACCACGTCCAGCTGATCTCGGTCGACACCATCGTCGGCGTGGGCAAGGTGTACATGGTGGTGCGCGCGTCCAACATCTTGTACGGGCTGGACGCGTGCGCCTACATCAGCTCGCACGTGAAGTCGGGTTACGTCCTGGACCTGGAGGGCGACCTGACCTCATCCAACGGCGCGGACCGGACCAACGCCTTCAACGCGTGCATGGCGGCCAACGACCCGGGCGTCCACATCCTCAAGGACCCCACGGTCTGGACCGAAGCCACGGCGGTCACCGACGCGCAGAACGCGGTGAACGCCTACGGCAGCCAGCTCAAGGCGATCTACTCGCAATGGTCCAGCCCCGACACGGGTATCCTCCCGCTGCTGAAGTCCAAGGGGCTGACGGGCAAGGTGATCGTGGTGAGCGACGACGGCGTCCCGTTCGAGATGTGCGACATCGGTAACGGCACGCTCAACGCGTCGCAGTCGCAGCCCGCCAACCTGTACGCGTACTGGGCGCTGAAGTACGCGCTCGACGCCGCGAACGGCGTGAAGCTGAGCGCGGGCCAGCCCGGCGGCGGAGCGCCCACCCTCCAGATGGTGAGCTACGCAGGCGACACCAACCTCGGCGACCCGATCGTGGCGCCGTTCGTGACGAAGGCCACGCAGACCTTCACCATCACCCCGGTCGACGGCCAGTCCGGCACCGTCACCACCACCCCGGTCAGCGACTCCGCCCTGTGGGGCAACGTCTACGGCAACGCCCACGGCGGCGTGTGCAGCGCCTCGGCGTCCTGAGTATGAGCGAACCGGTAATCCCCGCCGTCCCGGATCACGCGGCCGCACCCGCGGCCGAGGCGGCGGGGATTCACAAGCGGTTCGGCAGTACCCGCGCGCTGCAGGGCGTGGACCTGAGCCTGCAGGTCGGCCGATGCCTCGGCCTGGTGGGGCGCAACGGCGCGGGCAAGTCCACCCTGGTCTCGATCCTGTCCGGCCTCTACCCGCCGGACGCGGGCGAGGTGCGCCTCGACGGGCGCCCCGCCCCATCGCTCGGTGACCTCGCCGCATGGCGCGGGCGCATCGCCACCGTCTTCCAGCACTCCATGGTGGTGCCGGGCCTCACCGTGGCGGAGAACGTCTTCCTCGGCCGGCCGCCGCGCCGGCCCGGGATCGGGGGTCTCGGGATCGTGGACTGGCGCCGGATGCGCGAGCAGACCCGGCAGGTCATGGCGGACTGGGGCTTCAACGTGAACGCCGACACCGCCTGCGGGAACCTGACCGTCGAGCAGCGGCAGGTCGTCGAGATCACCAGGGCGCTGGCGGCCGGCACCCGCTGCCTGCTGCTCGACGAGCCCACCGCGGCGCTCGAGCGCGGCGCGGCCCAGCGCCTATTCGACCGGATCCGCCAGCTCCAGGCCCAGGGCGTCGCGATCTTGTACATCTCCCACCATCTCGAAGAGGTCTTCGAGATCTGCACCGACGTCGCCGTGCTCAGGGACGGCGAGATGGTGCTGGCCGCCCCGCTCGGCGAGGTGACCAAGGAGGACCTGATCGCCGCCATGGTCGGGCCGAAGGTCATTCATGCCGAACGACCAGTGGTATCACCGGCCAGCCGCACGGAGCCTGTCCGGGCCGCCGCCGACGGCGGCGCTCACCCGGCCCTGGCGGTCCAGAACGTGACGTTCGCCTCCCCGGGCGTCTTCCTCGGCAACGTCTCCCTCACGATCCGCGGCGGCGAGCGCGTGGGCGTGACCGGGCTGCGCGGCTCAGGCGCGACCACCCTGGCCCGGATCGTGGCCGGCGCGGCCACGCCCGATGCGGGCCAGGTGCGGCTCGGCGATCGCGTGCTGCGCCCCGGGGACCGGGCCGGCGCGCTCCGCGCAGGCATCGGCTACATCCCCGAGGACCGGCAGGCCGACGGGTTCGTGCCGCTGCTCGGTGCGGCCGAGAACATCACCATGACGGTCACCGACCGCCTCGCCAGGGGAGGCTTTGTCGGCCCCAGGCGCCGCGAGGCGCTCGCGGCGCCGCTGGCCAGGCGGCTGTCGCTGGTGTCGGCCGGGCTCGGCCAGCCGGTCCGCGAGCTGTCCGGCGGCAATCAGCAGAAGGTGACGGTGGCCCGGGCCCTGGCCAGCGACCCGGTGCTGATCGTCGCGATCACCCCGACCCGGGGCGTAGACGTGGCCTCGAAGCAACTGCTGCTTTCCGAGCTGGAACGAGTCACCTCCCAAACCGGGGCGAGCCTGCTCCTGGCCACGGACGAGCTGGACGACCTGGTCATCTGCGACCGGGTGGTGGTCCTGGTCCGCGGCGAGATCTTCACGGAGTTCACCGATCCGCCCTTCGACCGCGAGGCGCTGATCGCGGCCACCGAGGGCCTGGGGGCGCGATGAGCGAAACCAAAGACAAGCTCGCCGCCCTGGCGGCCGACGTGGAGTCCGCGCTCGCGCGCAGGCGCAGCAGGAGCGCCGCCGCGATCTCGTGGATCCGCGAGGCCGCGCTGCTGCCCGTCCTGGCCGTCCTCCTCATCGTGGGCGCGGTGCTGAACAGCCACTTCCTCACGGTGTCGAACATCACGGGGATCGGCCAGCAGATCTCCGCCCTCGGCGTCGTCGTGGTCGGCGAATCCCTCATCCTGCTCATCGGCGGCATGGACCTCTCGCTCGAATCCACCTACGGGCTGGCCCCGATGCTCGCCGCCTGGCTGCTCGTGCCCGTGGCCGCGTTCGGCAACGGCATGCTGCTCAACCCGTACCTGGGCATCGTGATCCTGCTGGCGGTGGGCGCGGCAGTCGGCCTGGTCAACGGGCTGCTGATCGTCAAGGGCCGGCTGAACGGCTTCATCGTGACGCTCGGCATGACGATCCTGCTGGCCGGAATCCAGGACGGCATCGTGAAGGGGCAGGCCCCGTTCAACCTGCCGACCGCGTTCGGCTACCTCGGCGCGGCCAACGTAGGCGCGATCCCGCTGTCGCTGATCGTCGCGGCGGCGATCTTTGCCGGCACGGGGGTCTTCCTGCGCTATCACCGGCTGGGCCGGGCGATCTACGCCGTCGGCGGCAACCGGGAGGCGGCCCGCGCCGCCGGGATCAAGGTGGATCAGGTCCGGATCGGCGTCTACATCGCCGGCAGCATCCTCGCCGCGATCGGCGGCCTGATGGAGGCGGGCCGGGTCTCCTCGGTAGCCCCGACGCAGGGTTACGGCGAGGGCATCATCTTCTCCGTCTTCGCCGCGGCCGTGATCGGCGGCGTGTCGCTGCAGGGCGGCCGCGGGAACATGGTGGGCGCCGCGTCCGGCGTCATCCTGCTCGGCGTCGTGCAGAACATCCTCGACCTGGAGAACGCGCCGAACTACTGGATCGAGGCGATCGACGGCGGCGTCATCTTGTTCGCGCTGATCCTGGCCCGCGTCATCGGCGGCGAGGCGAGCGCCGAGTGACCAAGATCACTGGGTTCGAGCTCTATGACGTGCGGTTCCCGACGTCGCGGAGCCTGGCGGGATCCGACGCGATGAACTCGGCGCCTGACTACTCCGCCGCGTACGTCATCGTCAGGACCGACGCCGAGCACCTGGCCGGGCACGGCTACGCGTTCACGATCGGGCGGGGCAACGAGGTCCTGCTGGCCGCGATCAGGGTACTCGAGCCGTTCCTGGCCGGGCAGGACGTGGACGATATCCTCGGCGGCCCCGGCGGCCCCGGCCGGCTCGGTGAGCTGTACCGGCGCCTGGTCCGCGATAGCCCGTTGCACTGGCTCGGCCCGGCCTGCGGGGTCATGCACATGGCGACCGGCGCGGTGCTGAACGCGTGCTGGGACCTGGCCGCCCGCCGGGCCGGCCAGCCGCTGTGGCTGCTGCTCGCCGGGCTGACCCCGCAGGAGATCGTCGGGCTCGTCGACTTCCGCTACCTGTCCGACGCGCTGACCCCCGACGAGGCGCTCAGCCTGCTCGAGCGCGGGTACCCGGGGCGCGCCGAGCGGATCGCCACGCTGCGCCGGGACGGCTACCCGGCCTACTCGACCGCGCCGGGCTGGCTCGGCTACTCGGACGAGCGCCTGGCCGCGCTGTGCGCCGAGGCGGCCGAACAGGGCTTCGGCCAGGTCAAGCTCAAGGTCGGCGCGGTGCTTGAGGATGACAGGCGCCGGTGCGCGATCGCGCGGGATGTGCTCGGGGACGACTTCGGCATCGCGATCGATGCCAACCAGGTCTGGGACGTGCCGACCGGCATCGCCTGGATCAGGGAACTGGCGCCGTTCCGGCCCGCCTGGGTCGAGGAGCCGACCGCGCCCGAGGACATCCTCGGCACCGCGGCGATCCGTGGCGGCGTGCGGCCGGTCAAGGTCGCCACCGGCGAGCACGTCGCCAACCAGGTGATGTTCAAGCAGCTGCTGCAGGCCGACGCGATCGACATCATGCAGATCGACGCCTGCCGCGTCGCCGGCGTGAACGAGAACGTCGCCAACCTGCTGCTGGCCGCCAAGTTCGGGGTGCCGGTCTGCCCGCACGCCGGCGGGGTGGGCCTGTGCGAGATCGTGCAGCACCTGGCGATGTTCGATTTCGTCGCCATCTCCGGCACCTCGCAGGGGCGCAGGATCGAGTGGATCGATCACCTGCACGAGCACTTCGCCGCCCCCGCCGTCGTGGCACGCGGCCGCTACCGCACGCCGGAAGCGCCCGGCGCGTCCACCGAGATGCTGCCGGGCTCCTTGGCGGAGTACTCGTACCCCTCCGGTCCCGCCTGGCAGCCGAGCCCGTGATGATTCCCGGCGGTCCGCTGGTCTTCGGCGGTGCTCCCATCGCCGGGCTCTACGCCCCCGTCAGCGACGAGACAGCCGCCGCCACCCTCCAGGCTGCGTGGGACGCCGGGATCCGCGCCTTCGACACCGCGCCGCACTACGGGGCCGGGCTGTCCGAGCAGCGGATCGGCGACTTCCTGGCCGGGCGCCCGCGCGCCGAGTTCGTCGTGTCCACCAAGGTGGGGCGGCTGCTGGTGCCCGCAGCCGGTCCCCAAGACGGCGCCTACGAGTTCTACGGCACCCCGGCGCTCAGCCGGGTCCGCGACTACAGCGCGGACGGGGCGCTTCGGTCGCTGGAGGACAGCCTGCGGCGGCTGCGGCTGGACCGGGTGGACATCGCGCTCATCCACGACCCGGACGAGCACGTGACCGAGGCGCTGGAGGGCGCCTATCCCGCCCTGGCCCGGCTGCGCGCGGACGGCGCCGTCGGCGCGATCGGCGTCGGGGTCAACTCCGCCCCGCTCGCCGAATGGTTCGTATCCCGGTGCGACCTGGACTGCGTGCTCGTGGCCGGGCGGTACACGCTGCTTGACGACTCCGCGGCCGGGTCCCTGCTCCCGCTGTGCCGCTCGCGCGGGGTCGCGGTGCTCGCCGCGGGCGTGTTCAACAGCGGGATCCTGGCCGGGGGTAACCGCTATGACTACGCCCCGGCCGCCCCCGGCGTCCTGGCCCGCGTCCGCCGCATCGCAGGCATCTGCGCCCGGCACGGCGTCCCGGTGGCCGCCGCCGCCCTGCGCTACGCCCTGCGCAACACCGCGGTCACCGCCGCCGTGGTCGGCGCGCGCACCCCCGACGAGATCCGCGCCGACGCGGATTACCTGTCCCTGACCATCCCGGACGCCCTCTGGACCGACCTGGACGGCCTGCGGCCATGACCGTTCCTCAGAGCACCGAGGCCAGCCACTGCTCGACGCCTGCGATGTGCACGGTGGCCCAGGACCTGGCGATCTCGGGTTCGTGAGCGGCCACGGCGTCGAGGATGGCCCGGTGCTCGGCCAGCGTCTGGGCCAGCGTCCCGGTCTGGGTCAGCCCGCGCCACACCCGGGCCCTGGTGGTCGGCGCCGAGATCGATTCGAGCAGCGAGGAGAGCACGGAGTTACCCGAGCAGGCGACGATCCTCCGGTGGAACTCCAGGTCGTTTGCCACCAGCTCTTCGGCCTCCGGGTGCGGGCCGATGCTGTCGAGCAGCTTGCGCAGCTCCTGCGTCTCGGAGTCGGTGATCCGCTCCGCGGCCATGGCGGTGGCGGCGGGCTCGAGTATGCGCCGGACCCGCAGCAACTCAAGCACGGTGTCGTCGCGGTGGAAATCCACGATGAAGCTCAGCGCCTCGAGCAGGAGCCGCGGTTCCAGGCTGGTCACGTAGGTCCCGTCGCCCCGCCGCACGTCCAGGATGTTGACCAGCGACAGCGCCCGCACCGCCTCCCGCAGCGAGCTCCGGGACAGGCCGAGCTCGGCCGCCAGATCCGCCTCCCTGGGCAGCCGGTCCCCCGCCCGCAGCGCGCCGGAGGTGATCATGGCCTTGATCTTCTCGATGGCCTCGTCGGTGACGGCCACGGTGCGCACCCCCGCTCCGCAAAGATCGGATGTTTGTCCCGAGTATGACATACCGTGAAACGCCCGGAACGGAGGCGTCGTGAGAATCGCACGGCACACGCGCGCGCGCGCCGCGGGGATCGTCGACGCGCACCACCACCTGTGGGACCTTGGCGCGCGCGACCAGGACTGGATCACCGGAACCGCCCTCGCGCCGCTGCGCCGCGACTTCCTGCTCGGTGACTACCGGCCCCTGGCCGAGTCCAACGGCGTAGCGGCGAGCGTGGTCGTGCAGACCGTCAGCGGGCCGGGGGAAACGCCAGAGCTACTCGCGCTGGCCGGCACCAGCGACCTGATCGCCGGGGTCGTCGGCTGGGCCGACCTGACCGCCCCCGGCCTCGCCGACCGGATCGCCGAGCTCACCGCCCTGCCGGGCGGGGACAAGCTGGCCGGCCTGCGCCACCAGGTCCAGAACGAGCCCGATCCGCGGTGGCTGGCCAGGCCCGACGTCCTGCACGGCCTGGCCGCGGTCGCCGACGCGGGCCTGGTCTACGACCTCGTCATCACGGCAGGCCAGCTCGGCCAGGCCGCCCGGGCTGCGGCGGCCGTACCCGACCTGCTGTTCGTCCTCGATCATCTCGGAAAGCCGCCCATCGCCTCGGGAAGCATCCCGCCGTGGGCACAGGACCTGCGCCGGCTGGCCGCGTTGCCCAACACGGCGTGCAAGCTATCCGGCCTGGTGACTGAGGCCGACTGGAGCCGCTGGAAGGTCGGGGACCTGCGCCCCTACGCCGAAGTCGCGCTCGATGCCTTCGGCCCGGCCCGCATGATGTTCGGCTCGGACTGGCCAGTCTGCACGCTGGCGGCCTCCTACGGCCAGGTCGTCGAAGCCGCCCGTGACCTGACCGGCCAGCTCAGCCCGGCCGAACGAGCCGCCGTCTTCGCCGACACCGCTATCTCCGTCTATCGCC
>Ga0335074_10010750_pt1 | contig 12801 bp, 6 predicted proteins | sample Lox_Sample_23_FD_206715 | JGI IMG/M metagenome (GOLD analysis project Ga0335074, IMG submission 206715) | Soil microbial communities from Loxahatchee National Wildlife Refuge, Florida, United States - Lox_Sample_2.3 | ecosystem: Environmental > Terrestrial > Soil > Wetlands | place: USA: Florida...
TGTTGGAGGGGTCTGCATGGTCTGTAGAGCCGTGGCAGGCAAAGTGTGCGATGTGGCAGCTCCGCAGGCTGTCGACGACCTGATCGACGCTTGGCAAGTCCAGTGGCTCTATAAGTATGCGGCCATTGGTTATGTCCATAACTTTCTTCTTCTCTTTCGCAACACCAGGGAGGTCCAGGGGTTTGCGAGCGTCCGGGTGCAGGGCCGCGCTCGGAGTGGTTGGCATGGTGGCAATCAGAAGCGGGCCGCTCGTATTGCCCATGGCTCTGGCTCGATGTTGAGCATACCAGAGAGATTTGATTGACGGAGTGTACGACGAGATGGTCCTGCTGATTGCATTCTCAGTCGAATCAGGAGAATGGGTTCCTGAAGCATGGAAGGGCATCGAGCTGCCGAGCCCAGTTCCGATCCACCATATCCGCGGCAGGCCACCTGCAGTGCCGTACGTGCTGTAGACTTCGTCGAGAATCTGCCTGACACACACCTCCCATAGCCAAGCTAGATATTCAAGATATTCCTTGTTCTTCTGCGCGCGTTCTGATCGATGTCCCGTCCATTTCTTGCTCAGCCAGGCTGCTGCGTCCGAGGCGAGAAGCCGTGGCAGGTTGAGTACCTTAATAGCTGCGGGGGAGATAAGAATCGCACCACTCCGAAACGTGGTAACATTGACGACGACGATAGTGCCCCCTGCGGCGCAATCTTGCATCTCGGCTGTTGTCTGGCCAAGTAAGAAGCGTTCATGGCCCGCAATCCCTCTCATCTCCCGGATACATGCGTCGAGCTCTGCTACAGCTTCCCGACGCCGGCTTACCACTCGTGCTTGTACCGCGCCTTGCTCGACTTGGTGGAGAGGTGTGTTAACTTCATCTCGAAGCTGTTCGTATCGGCGAGCGATATCGAAATGCTGCTCTCCCAAGGATGGTAAGTCGCTCCGGGCGTCCACAAGCTGACTGATAATGATGGCGCGGCCTTTCTCGAGGTAGTCAAGGGCATCGGCAGGCTGATTAGACGCCAAGAGGAAGGCGCATAGATCAGCGGCGACGCCAGCAAAGGTCGATACGACGAATTGCTGGTCATTGCGGCTAAGTAGCTTTGTGTTTACGACTGGGAGGAGGTCGATAATGTCTTGGCCGAGTCGTATAGCAGTATCGAGTTTGCCTTGAGCGACGAGCAGTTTAAGACATCGAGCAGCAGCTTTAATTCGATGGAATGGAATAGCGGTTTGGCAATGCCAAGCGTCCTGGAGGTATGACGATGCCTCCTCCAGATCGGCTGTCTTGCCCGTCCGCTCATACCGGCTCTTAAGCCTGACTCCGAGGTTGTGTAACCAGCTTGCCCGGTCAGGATGGTCATCTGGCGTCGACTCGACGGCCTGCCTGGCTACCCCGATGGCCTCCTCTAAATCAGCGATCTGGCCTATCCGCTCATACCGGCTCTGGAGCTGAACTCCGAGATTGTTTAACCTCGCTGCCCGGTCAGGATGGTCGTGTGGTGTTAACTCGACCGCCCGCCTGGTTATCCTGATGGTCTCCTCTAGATCGGCCATCTGGCCTGTCCGCTCATACCGGTCACCAAGCTTGGTTCCGAGGCTATTTAAGCGGGTCGCCCAGTTGGGATGGTTATCTGGCGCCGACTCGACGGCCTGCCTGGCTATGTTGATGGCCTCCTCTAGATCGGCCATCTCACCCATCCGCTTATACCGGTTGTGAAGCTGGTTTCCGAGGCTGTTTACCAAGGCTACCCGGTCAGGGTGGTCATTTGGCATCAACTTGACGGCCTGTCTGGCTATGTTGATGGCCTCTTCCAAATTGGCCATCTCACCCGTCCGCTCATACCAGCTCTGGAGGTGGTTTCCCAGGTGGTTTAACCGGACTGCCCGGTCGAGATGGTTGTCTGGCGTCGACTCGACTACTAGCCTTGCTATATTAATAGCCTCCTCCAGATCGGCCATCTTGCCCATCCGCTTATACCGGCTCGCAAGCTTGTTTCCGAGGCCGTCCAACCAGACTGCCCGGTAGGGATGGTCGTCTGGTGTCGATTCGATAGCCTGCCTGGCTATGTTAATAGCTTCCACCAAATCGGTTATTTCGCTTGTCCGCCTATACCGGTTGTGAAGCTGGTTTCCGAGGTTATTCAACCTGGCTACCCTGTCGGGATGGTCGTGTGGCGTCGACTTAAGGGCCTGCCTGGCTATGTTGATAGCCTCTTCCAGGTCGGCCATCTGGCCCGTCCCCTCATACCGGCGACCAAGCTGGTTTCCGAGGTTGTTTAAATAGGCTGCCTGGTTGGGATGGTCGTGTGGTGTCGACTTAACGGCCTGCCTTGCTATGTCGATAGCCTCTTCCAAATCGGCTATCTGGCCTATCCGCTCATATCTCCTCTGAAGCTTGTATCCAAGGTTATTTAACCTGCCCACCCGGTTGAAAGAGTCATCTGGCGTCAACTCGACGGCCTGCCTAGCTACCCCGATAGCCTTTTCTAGATCGGCTATTTTGCCTATCCGCTCATACCGGCTCTGAAGCTGGTTTCCGAGGTTGTTTAACCAGATTGCCCGGTCGGGATGGTTATATGGCGTCGACTTGGCTGCCAGCCTGGCTATATTAATAGCTTCCTCTAGATCGGCCATCTCACCTGTCCGCTTATACCGGCTCTGAAGCTTGATTACGAGATTGTTTAAGCAGCTTGCCCGGCCGGGATGGTCATCTGGCGTCGACTCGATGGCCCGCCTAGCTACCCCGATAGCCTCCTCTAGATCGGCCATTTGGCCCGTCCGGTTATACCGGTTATGAAGCTGGTTTCCGAGGTTGTTCAACTTGCCCACTCGGTCGAGATAGTCGTGTGGCGTCAACTCAACAGCCTGCCTAACTACCCCGAGAGCCTCCTCCAGATCGGCCATCTCGCCCGTCCGCTCATACCGGCTCTCAAGCATAAGTCCGATATTACTTAATATTCTTGCCCAGCGGGGATGATCGTCTGCGTCTGGCATCGACTTAATGGCCTGCCTAGCTACCCCGATAGCCTCCTCCAGATCGGCCATCTGGCTTGTCCGCTCATACCGGCGCTGAAGCTTGTTTCCGAGGCTGTCTAACCAGTCTGCCCGGTCAGGATGGTCGTCTGGCGTCGACTTAAGGGCCTGCCTGGCTATGTTGATAGCCTCCTCCAGATCGGCCATCTGGCCCGTCCCCCCATACCGGCTTTGAAGCTTGATTGCGAGATTGTTTAACCAGCGTGCCCAGTCAGGATGGTCGTCTGGCGTCGACTCGACGGCCTGCCTAGCTACCCCGATAGCCTCCTCGAGATCGGCCATTTGGCCCGTCCGGTTATACCGGTTGTGAAGCTGGTTTCCGAGGTTGTTCAACCTGGCTACCCTGTCGGGATGGTCGTGTGGCGTTGACTCAAGGGCCTGCCTGAACATGTTGATGGCCTCCTCTAGATCGGCCATCTGGCCCGTTCGCTCATACCGGCTCCCAAGCATAGCCCCCAGATTGTTCAATCTGCCTAGCAATAATGTGTCGCCATCATCTTCTGTGCGAATGCTTTCTCTGGCAAATTCCACCGCGATATCAATATCGTCTTTGCTTTTAGAAATTTCATATTGCCTGTATGCCTGATTCGCGAGGTCGGCGAAATGTTCCAGGGTGTTTTCGCCACTAATCCCGAGCTGTTGAATGATCTGTTGAGTATCCATTGTCGCATATAGAGGATCAAATACCGAGGCGTTGGATCTTCAGGACGCAACGTGTTTGCTGTGGTGCACATATTTTTATTATTACTCTAGCTCGGAGGCCTCCGGTGCTTGACCTTGCGTATGCTGGCATTTTGTGGCGGTGGCTGTGGTGTTCCGTTCTCGCGTAGTCATGGCATAGAAGATCATGGCTCTCGCTCACGTTGGACAACTCGGCTATGTCGAAGTACAGCCACCACCACCCATCGATCCCAATAAAGCCAGGCATCGGCGGCCTCCCTTAGCAATGCTATATATAATATCGCCAGGAAAGCAATGACGAGCGAAGTCCATGACCTTCAAACTTCAACCAAAATGACTATCACGATCATCCTATCGCAGATCTTTCTGCCGCAGGACTCCGTCAAGCTTGGTCGCTTCATCACCAACGTCGAGCACCCCCACCAGAATTACCATGATCCTCCTTCGGCGAATCAACCTGGTGTGCTGGTTTCACTCCGCGACTCTTACACTGGCGAGCATTATACTGCCAGTAACTCTAGTTTCGGTTCAACCCTTACATCTATGATATCTGCTGGTTTCTCAAAGCGCGCCAAGACGAAGATTCGGGTTGCTACAGAGCACGTTAAGACATACACCCTCGATAATTCCGATTTCTGGTTTGAGGAAGCAACGGGATTAGAGGCTACCCGAGCCTGGATCGAGCGAGCATTCGACCGGGGCCACGATATATACATGATCGTTGGCTTTCATACCGTTACCAACGCCAGCATCAGTCAAGATTCAATCGATGGGAAAAATGCAGCCGCTCAGATCAACGTTCCGGCAAGCCTATCCCTCGCCGCCGCTGGAGTGATTACACCGCTCGGAAACACGATTGACCCAGGCGCAAGCCTCCACCGGCAGGGCCTGGATAGAGAACAATCACAGTTCGTGGCCCCCGGCGAACAGGTTTGCGCCTTGGAGTACCGCAAAGTTTGCCACCGATGGCTCTCGAGCAAGCGCGTCGACAAGTCTCGACTGTCGAAGGTGTATCATTGGCCATCGGTGGAGAGATCGAGGGATGAGGAGGATGGAGAAGATGACATCGTCGAAGTCGAATTGACCGAATTGCAAGGCCTCGGTGGAGACTGGGACAAGGAGGTTGTAGGAGACGAGGTTTTGTTCAACCGTTCATTCGAGGAATCTTAGCTGTCTACTGCTAGAAGGCCGGAGTTCTACTAGATTAGCAACATCTTTGTGCAGGCTGCCTGTATGTACAAGATTGTTCGCTTCCTTGATGAAGCGCCTTCTCGTAGCCTTGGAGTGCTCGCTCGTAGTCCCTATAGCAACGGTTTTCCCATACACAGCAGCCACTCCTGTTCTATACTCCGGAGGAAGCCAAAGTATATTTTCCGTCTCCGTAGCTATCCACTGCTCTTTTACGAATAAACCGCGGTGAGGGCTCTGCTGAGAAGAGACTACAGAAGAGAATTTGGTAAGTATTAGTCCTCTATCCGTTCTAAGGGCTGTTCCGTCCTCAGAGAATGAAAGGGTTTGAATATTGGTGAAAACTGGAATTGCCTGCAGAATGGCGCCCGATCCAGAATTACCAAGTGGAAGAAGAATAGCCACTCAGGATCATCCCACCACCTTAGGTCAGAATCAATAAAATCAGGCAGCGGAAGCGGCGGTCCAAACGAAGATGTTTCAAGGTACCAACCATTCACGCAGCTCTGCCTACGGAGATCAAACGAGTTCGGCGATGCACTCACAATGCCGGCTCCATCGAGCACCGTACTTAACACGTCTAACCAAAACTACCAAGCGATGCTCACGGCGGAGCCACTCGATACCGCTAACATCGTCGACGTCCCTGCCGACTTATCCACTCCCTTCGACTACCTGACGAACAGCGACACCGACGCCGGACAACGCTGCCCTCTGCAGCGCCCGTCGGTGGGCATAGTACTACAAAGGCCCCGCGTGCCCCAAGTACTAGAGCGCCTGGTCCTGCAAGTCCAACTTCTGGCTGCATCTGTAGGAGACGACCGTGCACTACGCGGATATACGGACATATACACGGGTGGGACGTCGCGAGCTGGCGAGGGAGTGGAGAGTCGAGACGGATTAGGAGATAAGAACCAAAGGAGCCCAAGCCTGCTCCGGGACAGAATGGTATTGCGTCGAGCAACGAATAGACTATGGGGGTGTAGAGTTTTCAGACGAGATATGCTATCGTCTTGTTCGTGAGATCGTTACGTTTGGGTGACAGCGGAATCGAAGGCGGGAATGCCTTGATGCACGCGAAAGACTACTCGTTGATATTGGCAGGAGGTGATTTACTGCTACTTCCCTTCTATTGCGCCGAGAATATGACGAAGACTAACTCCAACGACAGTAACTAATCGCGAGACCTACGCCAGCCTGCCTCAAGAGACCTATTGGAACTGAAAAACAGAGCAATGATTTTCTATTCCTCTTGCAGCAATCTATTCTCTGCAACCGGCGCTTAGATCATCCGCGCGACTGGTGCCCTCCATGGCTCTGGCGCTTTTATCATCCGCGTCACTTCTGGCTCTGGCTCTGGTTCATCTGCTTCTTGCGCAGCACTCTTAGCCTTCCGACCACGTTTTTCCCTGCCCTTTATGACCTCTTTCGCTGCACGCGCCACTTCTGGCTCTGGCTCTGTCTCTGGCTCATCTGTCTCTAGCGCAGCACTCTTACGCTTCCGACCACGTTTCCCCTTGCCCTTGATGACTTCTTTCGCAGCACCCGTTGCTCGTGCTACCTCGATGTCCTCAAAGCTCATTGCCTTCGCCTTCCCTAGTACGACTGACTTGGTTGATCGGCGAACTTTGGCTTCGTTGTTCATTCTGGTCAAGAATTGATTTTAATCATGGAGGAGGGCACGTTCGGCAAAGGATATTTGGGCAGCATTGGCAAGCTTCTGTACATGCCTCTGTAGGCGCTGTATACTCGTCTCATTATTATTAAGCGTATGAGCATCCTGTTTGATCAGATTATGCAGCGACGCAAGAGCCTCTGCTGACACTGGCGTCATAGGCGTTTGTGGTACTTCGTCTTGATGACAAGAACCCACCTTTATCTCATCTGCTCTCGGAACAGTTGATTGAGCAGGGGGCTTCGGTGTAGCCCTGAGTACTCTGTCAGGGTTGAACGGAAACAAACCACAGGCAGCCTATGCGGCCGTGATATTTCTCTTCGTGAACGCCCTTTCCCTTCTAGAGACTCATAAGCTCTAGTGGAGGTCCAGTCTCTTGAGCAGGGAGGTGTAGAACACGGTACGAAAGCTTCCAGCGACGCGACAAAACCACGTGCTCCTTCCAAACCGTCTGGCGCTGATGTTCAAACGACTCAAGCTAGCATAGACGCGGGAGTTGAAGAGCCTCACCATCCAGCTGCGGCATCCACCCTCGAAAAGACCCCGAAATCTCCTTCCAGCAGCAATGCGCAGACACACATCGTCCCGTCCATCGAACCCCGAGGCGAAGAGTCGCAGCCCGCAACAGAGCTTATACAGCAACAGAGTCCTGCCCTTTTCATATCCCGAAGACTGTGGAACGCCGCTTACGACAGGCTCGAGGAGGATAAAGATACTACAGAGCTTGTCAGATCTTACATGAAGACTATAACGAAAGTTCTCACGGCTAAAACTCCTAAGAACTTCCCTTCTAGAGCTGGCGACATCTCAGCCGAACTGAAAGCCCCAGCCAAACGACAGAAATACATGGAAGATCTGGTGAAGGAAGGTCTAGCAAAAATTTCCACGACGTCGAAGATTATGAAAGGAGTAGGTGACGTCGCCCAGTTCATTCTTTCGGCTAAGGGAATAATTGACGCGGCGATTTAGAACATACTGCAAGCTGCACTTCTATGGACTAGCGTGTGTGTCGGATTACAGGTGAGTAATTATCCCTCGTAGTTGCCTAGCTTGTGTATCAACTAATCTCCATCTAGATCCTCTTAAATCCTGCAAAAGCGACGAAATCCAACCTTGCTGGCATCACACATGTTGTCTCTAGAATGGATTGGTATTGTGCCCTCACTAATTATCTCTTAGACGAGAGCAACATTGAGATTAGGGATGAGTCTTTTGAATTAATCCTATAGCAGTTGGAAGAGAAGGTCATCGCACTCTATAAGGCCCTTCTCTAATATTAGATGAAGAGCGTCTGCTCTTACTATTATAAAAACCGAGCCCTTGTTTTTCTTTGCGGCCTTGCAAATCTAAATAACTGGGATGGTGATTTGAAGAGTGTTATAGATGCAGAAGAGACTCTTTAGAAGGATTTGGACTGGTACAATAGCTAGTATATGAAGAGCACTTTAAGGCAACTTGTTAAGCATGCTGAAGGAAGGGAGAAACTGCTTGGGGATATCCGTTAGGACGTTTAAGACTTTATCGCTTTATAGAAGGAGATATAGAGGGACGGTAAGGATGCAAAATGCCTCTAAGATCTCTTTGTTGTTGATCCGCAATATGAAATGGACAACATTAAGAAGAAGAAAGGTATATTGCTTGACAATACGTTTAAGTGGATTTTTAATATAAAGGAGTATGCAGCATTTACAAATTAGGGAAATAACGAGTCTGTCCTACTACCCTGTCAACTGCTATGGGTTAAGGGTCATGCTGGTATGGGAAAGATAATACTCTTAATTGGAATTATTTGCGAACTCTCAAATCAGCCCGCTATGCTTACACTAAATGTCTTGCACTTTTTCTGCTAAGGCACGAATTAGACCCTGAATAGCGCAACAGCTGCCCTAAGATCTTTAGTCTGGCTGCTACTTGTTTAGCAACTGCATCTTATTACACATTTACAATCGAAGCATGACGTTTCAGGTTCTTCTCTCTTTACAGACTGGAATGCATTTCTTGCTCTGTCTAATGCGTTTAAGAGCATGCTGAAAGATCCTTAATTATTACTAGTCTACTTAATTGTTAATGCTCTTAACAAGTGTGGCTAGGGACTAACGGACCTTGTTCAGCTTATTTCGATTTCTCTTACTCTGTCTAACAAAGTGAAGTAGCTAGTCTCTAGCCGTTTGGAGATCGAGCTCAAGAAACTGGCTATAGTAGGTGCCTTAGTTGAGCTGGATGCTTAAAGTCTGAAGCGTCCTGTTAACGCATACATCAACTATAAGCTTACTACTATAAGAGAAAAACCTGGCTACAACAAATATACTTTAATAGAACTTTCAAGTGAGATCTATTAACAAGCTAAGAACGTATTCCTCTAAGTGGCTTTCGTCTTTAAAGAGCTTGTCATAGTAGATGGATGGGATGCTATTAACACTGTTAAAAAGATTCCTCCTAGCCTGTTAGAGCTATATGATTATATTATAACTAGAATTAAGGGTGAGAAGGAGATTGATTAGTAACGTTGTAAGAATGTCCTAGTAGCTCTTTCTCTTATATATCGCCCCTTATCTCTCTCCAAGCTGGCTGTCCTTGCTAGCTTAGAACTCAAAGTTAAACTAGAGAGGGTTGTTGAGAAATGCCGCTCATTTCTGACAACTAGGGAGAATACAGTCAACTTGATCTACTAGTCGGCTAAAGACTACTTGGAGGAGAACTATACGTTTAAGCTTTAGCTGGTGGGGGTTGCTTAAGGACATGCGGACATTATTAGGCGCTTAATTGAGGCGATATCCTTAACACTAAAACAAAATATCTACGACTTCACCTTCAGCTTCAAACTAAAAGATATGAGACTGCTTGATCTAGATCCATTAACTCCAATTTGATACTCCTACGTCTTCTAGGCCGATCATCTCTGCTTCTTGAACAGTAAGAGCCCTAAGTGCTAGAGAGAGCTAACTGACAAGGCAGCAGTGTTTAAGTTTTTGAAGGAGCATCTCCTCTACTAGCTTGAGAGTCTATCCCTCTTAGGAAAACTCTTAGGCGGAGTAACATTAGTGAGAAAGCTTCTATATGTCGCCTAGGTATGTTATAGTAGCTGTAGTTACATGCAACTACTAAGTACTACTAGTTACAACCGGATAAGAGTCCTTAGCTTTTAGGATTCTTAAAAGACGCTAAAAAGTTTGTCCTTAGCTATGGGTCGATTATAGAACGGGCTCTGTTGCAGACATATAGCTCCGCGCTCGTGTTTAGTCTGACAATGAGCGAGGTTAGGAATAAGCAGTGGAAAGAAAGGCTACTATTTATTAGGAACGTAAAAGGTATTAGAGACCGTTGGAGCGCACACTAGCAGACCATTAAAGGCTATAGCGATTCGGTCAAGTCAGTCGCCTTCTCTCTGGATGGCACGACGCTCGCGTCAGCTTTAAGCGATAAGACGGTACGGCTTTAGGATACTACTACCGGCGCCTACAAGCAGACCCTTAAAGGTTACAGCAGATGGGTCAAGTCAGTCGCCTTCTCTCTGGATGGCATGACGCTCGCGTCAGCTTCACATAATATGACGGTACAGCTCTAGGACACTGCTACGGGCGTCTACAAGTAGACCCTTAAAGGCCATAGCGATTGGGTCAAGTCAGTCGCCTTCTCTCTAGATGGCACGACGCTCGCGTCGGCTTCACACGATAAGACGGTACGGCTCTGGGACACTGCTATGGGCGCCTACAAGCAGACCCTCAATGTTGGTCTCGTTGTTCGTCAACTTTCCTTTTCTAGCGATAGGTCTTGCTTACATACCGAGCCACAAGTGTGGCTGTTTTCAAGGGCATTATCGTTCTCGGGCATGCATCGGGTCGCATGTCGATAATGGAGTTCATCATGGACAGCAAAGGCTGAGCCTCCTCCCCACCCACCACCTATTCAAGTCAAGGTTTCTTTTATACACTTCATAGGAGGCGAAATGGCTTAGAAATTACAAGAAATTAGTAATATAGCAGATTTGAAATCAACAACTTTTGAAGTTTGACGCATTTAAAGCCCAAAGTTTTTAAAATGAAATAATGGTCTTAGTCAGCAGTAATAGAAACGCGAAATCAGTGTCGCACTAACTCTGTTTTAATTTTTCGGACCCACATTAAATTACGCTAGAGCCATTACAGCCTAGCCGAAATATCCCTGCACCTATGCTCCGTGGGGGTCAGCGCCGAAAAGTGGATTTGCTGCCTAAGGATTCAGCAGACACTAGAGGGTATTGCACGTGAAACTTAGACTTCTGCCTGAGGTTTAAGTGAGGATTCAATTTTTTCGAATATCGGTGCCTGGCACAAATTTCGCTATACTTAATCCAGCATTACCCATAAGTTTCCGCCAAGTTGTGATTTCGATGTCAGAGAGCGTCAGAAAGTGTTGGAGGAAGACAGGCTTGTAACATAGAGCTTGTATCAAATGCAATTGTTGTCACAATATAACCCTGTCAAGGGGTTGTTTGATAGCTGGCTTACCCCTAATCCTTGCTGAGAGGGTAGAGCACCACTATAAGTCTATAGGCTGGTCCCTCTTCTATGAGATAACCTAGTATCAATACATTCAATAATCCTCATGTTCATGTGCTCCGCCTATAAAACTTGACAGGCGTACTATGAGATTATCGTGGGAGGTGATAGCCACGTCCAGGGCAGCGGTGCACCAAGCCGTTGCTCGCTGGAGACTTCTTAGCCCTAGAGGTGTACGAAGTCCCTAGGTTTCCAGCCTGCACCACGGGGAGGTGAGAGTCATCGCAGGCCTATTTAACTATATATATATATAGGACTGAGTTCCTTTCGAATAGAAAACTTCCGCACACACTAGAATCTAATACCTAGTCTTACAAACCTTAAATCGTACGAGCAGACTATAAAATGGCTGCTCGACCAGCCCCAGCTGGGGAAACGCTGGCGTCGAGCCAGTAGAGCCCTAAGGGAAGTCAGTCTAGCAACGCGTCGTTTAGCGACGCGACCAGCTCAGGCCGTACGACCCCTCTAAAAACTACAGAGTGCCCGCAGACCAATATAGAGGCAGACATTAGAACAATCACTGCCTATCTTGTTAAAGAGAGAGCCTTAGAGGCAGTGCAAGCAGCCTTAAAGCGCATCAACGACGCGTACAAACGACGCGTCGAGCAAAGAGCTATAGAGCAAGCGATCCGTCAGCTTCAAGCTGTCGTCTAGAAACTGGCCGACAAGGTAGAAAACAAGCTAGACGAACAAGCCAAACCAGGCTCGTACGCTGCAGTAGCCATGCGGGGACTCCCTACTTAGACGCGTGCCTAGTAGAGCTTCAACCCTAATCATGTGACCCCATAAAAGTTAGTCCTATTACGCTACAAACGCGAGATAGTCGTTGTATAAGGCACTAAAACGGCAGAATAGAAGAGAAGGACCTTTAAGGAGCTCTTAGAGCAAATAAACAAAGCTGGGGTTGCTAGCAAAGCAGTTGCTATTTGCAAGTTAGGGAGTGGCAATATAATAATAACTATAGAAGACGAACAAGCCCGTACGAGCTAGCTAGCATGCACTAAATAGCTAGCAGCCTTTAAAGAGGGAGTTAGAGTAAAGTAAAAGGAGTTTGCTATAATAGCCTGTAAAATAAGAGTCAATCAAATTTAGAGCTAGGCCCAAGCAATTAAAGAAATCTACAAATAGAACCTAAAACTAAGAGGCACAATTGACATCGTACAAGTAGCTTTTACTAAGAAACTGCTCCAGTTAGGCTGTACGACTAGGCTACTAATTATAAGCGTCACCGAGTTAGAGCAAGCTAATTGCTTAATAAATGCTAGCTTAATATAGCAATACAAGCTCTATAACTGCAAGCTATTTAAAGGGAACTGTATAATTATATAGTGCTTTAAATGCTACTAGTATAAACATATAAGCTATAAATGCTAAAACACTTAAAGATATAGCTTTTATATAGCCTTAAAGCATACAACAAATAACTGTCTTAGCAAAAAAGACAATAAAAGACATATATGCATATTATACTATAAGAACTACCTGTTTTAAGCTAGGGAATGCCTTGTATAAGCAAAGCACATAGAATCTGTAAAACTAGCCTACATTAACCGCCTAGCATAATATTAAGCTACATTGAATGTCACGAACTCAGTCAATAAGTGGCACCGGGACGCCGCGAGTGGTGAAGCCGATGCTATTGGTAGTCCTATAATACAAGAATCTAAAGCTGAAGGAAGAAGAAGAAGAAGACA
>Ga0335074_10010751_pt1 | contig 12800 bp, 13 predicted proteins | sample Lox_Sample_23_FD_206715 | JGI IMG/M metagenome (GOLD analysis project Ga0335074, IMG submission 206715) | Soil microbial communities from Loxahatchee National Wildlife Refuge, Florida, United States - Lox_Sample_2.3 | ecosystem: Environmental > Terrestrial > Soil > Wetlands | place: USA...
GCCAACGCGACGATCGGACTGGGGATTGGCAAGGACGGCCCGGGCACGGTGTACGACGTGCTCGTCGGTTCGGCGAGGTTCGAGGACGTGATTCGCCCAACCGGCATCGAGCGCTTGGCGCTTGCCCCCGCGGGTCCCGACCTCGCCGGTGCGAACGTAGAGCTGCCCCGGATGTCGGGCTCGGAGAACCTGCTTCGTGACGCGCTCGCGCCCGTGCGAGAGCACTACGCGTTCGTTCTGCTCGACTGCCCCCCGTCGCTCGGGCCGCTGACCGTCAACGCTCTGGTTGCGGCCGACCGGGTGATCGTCCCGGTCCAGGCGGAGTACTTCGCGCTGGAGGGTCTGGCCGGCTTGCTCGACACGCTGTCGCTCGTCCAGCGCGAGCTCAACCCGTGGCTTACTGTGGCTGGCATGCTGTTGACCATGCACGACGGGCGGACGCGCCTCGCGCAGGACGTCGAGCGTGAGGTGCGCGAGCACTTCCCCGAACTGGTGTTCGATACGGTGATCCCGCGCAACGTCCGGATCGGTGAAGCACCAAGTTTTGGTAAGCCGGTGATCCATCACGATCCGCACTGCGCCGGTGCGGACGCGTACTTCGAGCTGGCGAAGGAGGTGGCCGCGCGTGGCTGAGCGACCGAAGGGAATGGGCCGGGGGCTCGCCGCGATCCTCTCCGTCGCGCCCCGAGACGAGCTTCAGGAACTCCGCCCGATCCCGGTCGACATGATCGATCCCAACCCTAACCAGCCGCGCCACGTGTTCGACGAAGAGTCCCTGATCGCCCTGGCCGGGTCGATCCGGGCCCGCGGCGTGCTCCAGCCGGTTCTGGTGCGACCTCATCCCAGCGGTCGTTATGAGCTGATCGCCGGGGAGCGCCGCTGGCGCGCCGCGCAGCTCGCCGAGCTCGACGCGATCCCCGCCGTCGTGCGCCGGCACGACGACGCCGCCTCACTCGAGGTGGCGCTGGTCGAGAACATGGCCCGCGAGGACCTGAATCCGGTCGAGGAGGCGCGCGCCTGCGCCGCGCTCGTCGAGGAGCTCGGGCTGACCCGCGAGGAGGTCGGAATCAGAGTCGGCCGTAGCCGCGTCGCGGTCTCTAATCTCATCCGCCTGCTCGACCTGCCCGACGAGGCACTCGGGCTGATCGAGCACGGCGACCTGACCGAAGGCCACGGTCGCGCCCTGCTGCTCACCGATGACCATGGCGTCCGCCGCACCCTGGCACGCGACGCCGCGCGGGATCGCTGGTCGGTCCGCGAACTCGAGTCACGCGCCCGCGCTGCCGGGGCAACCTCGGGGCGCCGGCGGCGCGCCACGACCAAGCCCGCCGTCCATCCCGACCAGGCCGCCGCGGTCGAGCTCCTCACCGACGCCTTAGGCGCGGCCCTCGGCCGCGAAGTCGAGGTCAGCCCCAGCAAAGGCGCCGGCTACCGCGTGCAGATCGGCTTCGAGTCGCTCGACGACGCGCTCGACGTCGCCCGCCGCCTGAGGGTTCGCGCGGTCTCCTGAGAGCTGCGCGCCGCCGACCAGCCCGGCGCCATGGCGCGGTTAGAATCTCCTCGACGCCGGGCGATTAGCTCAGTCGGTTAGAGCGCTTCTCTGATAAGGAAGAGGTCCCAGGTTCGAGTCCTGGATCGCCCACCTCGACGTTTGCCACTGACACCGAGGTTTTCGGCCGCCCTGGCTCAGTCGTAGGTCTGGGTGACGGGGCTATGGAAGCGTCTTGGAAGCCTTCACGGACCGCGCACAGGCCCTCATTGCGGCTCGTGCAGTCGCTGGCGGCCACTGCCCACGGAATGGCGTCTATGAACCAACGCGTCATCTCTGTCAACACCAGTCTCCGAGCGCCGGATTGCTAGCCCGGGAGGTCTGCGTGTTGACCGGCTCCGCGATCCGGCACGGGCGGAACGACGTCGACCCAAATGTCGAAAGTCCTTGTCATGAAATGCCAGTTGCGGCAAAATAAGCAACTATGCCAGAGGCCTCGGACGGAATGGGATGGCTACCCGAAGCAAAGGCCCTCGATCTCTGTGACGTTCCTCGAGCGACTTGGGCGAGCTGGGAACGGCACGGTTTCGTCGCCCGGCCGGAGAACGGGGCGTACTGCCTTGCAGACGTCATTCGAATTGCGGTGGTTGCTCAGCTGAGGAAGCATCTCCAGGTCGACGACGTCGCCGCGGCCTTGCGCGGTCTCGAGCGGGACGGCGAGTTCCGAAAGCTCGTGGAGGTAGCGCAAACCATTAACGAGGGGGACCGACTCGATCTCATCATCGAGCCGAACACGGCGAAGGTGAAGGTCGCGCGCGACGACAGGACGCTGGTCCAGGCTGTGCGGCATCCGACTGCGCCACGACCCGTCATAGTTGTATCGCCGGCGGATGAGCTGTACCGGATAGTTGCGGGGTTCAAAAACAGGGCGATTTTGGTGGCTCCGCCCTCGACTCGCCGCAGGGGTCGACGACGGGCGGGGGGGGAGGTCGTGCCGATGAGGCTCGCTGGGCCGTGATTTCGATACCAGTACCGAACGTGGGCAAGCTGCTTCGGCTCCTGCGGCGACGCCTACCCCTCGATGACCTTGTTGTCGCGGAGCGTCAAATCGAGTACGCCAAACGGCACGGACTTGTTGGGGACGAGGACGAACCGAAGCTTGCACGCGAGCTTGCGCGTGGCCGGTTCGGTCGAGCCTTACGAAGGCTCGACCACGAGCATCCAACAGCGCCCGAGCTCCTCGTTTTTCGCAGCGAAGCTAACTCGGGAATCACTCCCGAGATTCCCGAGGGCAGCCGCGGTTCGGAGGGACTACCGCTTGGCATCAGTCCTCCCGCGTCGCGTCCGGCATTACCTCGCGCAACGACCGATTCAGGCTAAACCTCATCACGTCCCAGGCTCTGCGAGTCGGCTGTTGGTAGACCATCGCAGTCACTCGTCGACTTCTTTGGTGTGCAACATGACTTTCGATTCCCGCGGGTTCCTTAAGTTCGCACCGATGAGGAAGAGCCCAGGTCCGAGTCCTGGATTCGCCCATCCAACGAGGTGCATGCAAATCGGCATCTTATTCGCCAAGCCGTTGTCTGGTTGCCGCGGGTGAGTCCGAAGCATCGAAGCGTTGAGGAAGCGTTTCGACGGACTGGATGGCGTCTAGAGTGTCCGTGTCCGCCGCTCGTCCTCAACCCTGTCGCCTGTGCTGTGCACGGCAGGAGGCCGCCCTCGACGAGCTAGGCACGTTGCATTCCCAAGCCCTTCTCCGACGACGCACTTGCCGCTGTCATCCGCGAGGCACCGAACGCGCTGTCCTTACGCTGGGTGTCATACGCGAGTTCTCGCAACCAACCTCCGTCACAGCCGATCCATGAACAGCGGCGCGTCGCCGGGCACATCGGTAATGAGAGCCTCAACGGCGTGCGCGACGGCCCCCTCAAGGCGGGGAAGATTCCGGAAGGAATCACTCACTCGGACTGAGCTAGAGGAGATCGGGTGGTCCAGTTGCGTTAGGACATCGTAGAGGGGGGACCCTCTACCGTATCTTCCATCCGTCGCCGGATCTGGGTCTGCGCCGCCATCCGGTTCACTCTCTGCGAGTGCCTCCGCGACAAGCTCTCGGAGACCTTGTCGCTCGAATGAACGAACTCGCTCGATTCCGCTCATCGGCGACACAATGACAGCAGTCGTGTCCTGTGGAGCGCTTGGTTCCGCACGTTCAGCTGGGATCACCGTCGCTCCAGTTGTCGTAAGAACGTAGTAAGCGTGACCGATCAGGCTCCCCTCGAAGAGGATAGGCAGCCCACTCGCGACGGCGGTAGAACCGACAGCCCGAAGAAAGCGAACGTCGCGAAGGTATCGAACATCGGGGCGCAAAAGGAGCGGACTAACGGAGGGCGAGCCACGAAGCTCTTCGAGGTCTTTCGGTGATCGCACGACACGCGCTCGCTGCCGGCGGATCACAGCCGTCCGGTCATCACTAGACGCTCGATCTGTGTCAAAGGTCGTGTAGTGGAACGGAAGGCAAGCCGCCGGGCCTCTCGCACCCCCGATCCTCGCTAGCGCGAGTAGCTGAATCTCGCGACCTTCATGACGAGCGAGGTCCCGGCCCCAGCTCGCGAGCTGGCGAAGCTCCCCTCGAGCGAGCACCCTGCGCCAATCGAAGTCGCCCCCAACAGCGGTGATTCGCCACGCGCCGGAAGACCAGAGCAGGCATGCTGGCTTGTGCCGCACGATGGCCTTCTCCCTAGCGCGCGTCACCACGTAGGAGTCGTGTGGAAGCAGGAGCAGCCCGTCCGGGAAGCCCCAGAGGGCGTCAACGTCAACGGCCTCGGAATCCGGCCGGGCTCGGACCATCGCGCTCGCTCTCGTTGGAACGAGGGGCGCGAGCAGAAACACGTAGTCGCCATCCGTGATTCCGAGCTCATTGAATTGAGACGCAACGCGATGCATGAACCGGCCCAATGCCTTTACGCTGGAGAGAGGGCCGCTCGTCGGCAGCAGGGTTCCGTCGTTGCCGCCGCCTCGTACGTCAGTGCGAACGACGACCGGGTTATCCCGCATGGTCGACTCGAGTCGTCGGACTTCCGCGCTCTTGGAGCCGTAAATCGCCCACTCGTCTCCCGTGATCGCACGGACGTCCGGGCGTGGCCACCCGAGTTCCGCGAAGGCTCTCCAGGTGGTGAGCTTCGGGCTGTCAAACAAGCGGTGGCTCTCGTGGATGCCGCCGCGCACGATCGTGGATCGGGCCTGCGGCGGCTTAGCAGTGAGATAGACGCGTGCCGCGGCGTCGTCGACCGGTAGCGCAGCGTCTGCCTGGACGACCCAGAGTCGTCGTCCGTCCCAGACCCATTCGCAGCGGTAGCGCTCCGGCCGCCGGGTAAGCAGTGCAGCCACAGAGCGCAGCGAGCGAAGCAACTCATCACGTGAGCGAGCGTAAAGCGCGTCCTCCGCGGTCTTTCCTGGCCGGATAATCAACACCTCTGGGCCTTTCAGCGAAAGCATCCCTTCCACGATCCATCGCGATGCCGAGCGCGCGAAACGGCGCTCGTTGGACATCTGTCCGACGACAGCAGGCTCCACGGCTCGCTGCAGCAGCGGAAGCATCTCGCGCCCGGGGTGCTCAGCGGCGATACGGACAATCTCTCGCTGTGCCGCTTGTCCACTCGTGCCAATGACCCTGGTCGGCATCTCGGCCGGGCGGCCGGCCTCTTCGGGTCCGTTCGAACGGACGAGCAGATGCTTCGCGTCGCCGCTCAACTGTTCGATTAGGTCTGACAAAGAGGAGCGGCTTCCGGTCTGGTCGCTGAGCAAGCCGGCCAGCGGGCCAGCCGGGGGCAGCTGCCTGGTCCGGAAGACGACGAAGCGGGGTACCCAGGCGGGTGGCAATCCCAGCAGGCCGGCTGCCTTGGTGCCGACGTTCTCCGGCTCAGCCGACCACGCGCCGGCACCCGAGTGCCAGGACGTCACGATGTCGGGAGGATGAAGAGACATGGCGCGATGCCGGAGGGACGCTCGACCCGATCCGATCGTACCGGCGGCGCCCGAGCTGCCTGGCGTGGTAGCGACGGGCGGCGGTCCGCCCGGCCCATCTGCCAATAAGTGCGTTTCCGTCGGTAGGGTTCCCTCTGCCATGCGTCCTGCGGTGGGGAGGCTGATGACGAGGTGAACGAGACGACGCGCATAGGCGATCACGATTCAGTGTCAAGCAGCTCCGTGCCGGTCGAGTTCGTCCTCGGCACTCGGGAGTCGAGCCGCGCAGAGCATCCAGAGATCCCCCTGGATCTGGTCACGGCCGCCGCCACTGGGCTAGACCTTCTTTGGCACGGCCGCGGGTTCTACGAGGATGCCCACCATCGGACGCCGCCGCGGTCCAGATCGAACGCGCGCTTCTCGTGGACGACCGTCCGCTGCTTGGATGCTCTCCTTGAGGTGCTTGCAGCACACCCGACACGTCTCGATGAGGGCTTCCGCAACCGGTTCGCGCGCGTGATGCTGCCTGTGCTTCTTAGCCTCAACCCGGCTCAGCCTGATCCGTGGCAGCCAGCAGCTCCGGACCAGCGAAAGGGTCTGCGCGCGCTCCGACGGGCCTCTCTCGTCACCGCTCTGACACGCGCTCTCTATTGGGAACCCGGTTCAGACGACCTGAACGAGAAAGGGCAGGAAGCCCTGATGAACTTCAAAGCCGCTGGCCGCACGGCACTGCGCAGGCACGTTAGCGCTCTAGTGAGAGATCTGAGTGGGCTCGATTCCGCAGAGCTTCCGCCGTTCATCGTTCTGAACGTGCTTAAGGCGCTTCGTGACGCGGTCGATATCCCCTGGCGCAAGCCGCCAACACGCGGCGAACAGAAGCCTTCGCAACGAGATGGGGAGCTCGTCGCCAAGGCGAACAACGCCATCGGAACGCTCTGGTCGAGCATGGAGGGCGACGTGGACCGGCTCCTGGCGCGCAGCCAACTCGAGCTAGTCACGCCAAGGGAGAGTGTGCGGCTGGTGTTCAGCGCAGCCTGCGCTGCTCTCGTCTCAAGCGCGAAGCCCTACCGGGACGCGTGCATCCGGGCATGTGCCCACGCTGAGCCTCTGACACGAGGCTGGCAGCAGGGGCGCGTGGTCATGCAGGAGATCCGCGACACCGTCGCGAAAATCCAGTTGACGGTTCCGAGCTTCGAGGTGTTCGCCGCACTCGCTTGCAGCGTGACCGACACATTTGAACTTTCACAGGCTCCTAGCCCGGCCGTGGAGCATGTGCTGGACGGTCTGCATCTGGGGCTCGAGGGCGCGAAAGAGTCGCTGATGGAGAGCCACGAGTCCGTCGGATGGCCTGGGGATCAAGGTGTGGTCGAGGCGTGGCCAACGTCAGCGGTCCTCTCGTTCTTGCTCTCGATGGATCAGATCAACCATCGAAGAGAACGACTCCGAGCGCTTGATGACCTCGACGCGAAGGAGCCCTCGGGGCCGAATTGGCCCGATTGGCTGCGCTGGCGAAAGTACATGGCGACAGCCGAGCCAGAACACGCGGTCGGGATCCTCAACTACATCAACGAGGAAGTGGTTCTTCCCCGAAAGCGCGAGCCAATGAAATCTCGCAGCGACTCCGTTGTGGTCCTGCTGTTCGGTCCTCCGGGGACCACGAAGACGACCATCGCGAGAGCCGTCGCGAACGGCTTGCAATGGCCGCTGATCTCGTTGAGCCCTGGCATCTTCATCGAGCAAGGCATGGACAAGATCGAGGCGCAATCTACAAAGATCTTCGACAAACTGCTGAGCTTGTCTCGGGCCGTGGTCATCATGGACGAGTGCGATGAGCTCTTCCGAAAGCGCGAGCCGGGCGCCGCGACGGAGCAGACGAGAGGCGTGGCAGCGTTTATGACGGCGAGCATGCTCCCGAAGGTCCAGGACCTCCATGATCGCGGCCGAATCGTCCTCTTCATATGCACGAACTTCTTGGACTCGATCGATCCAGCGATGAGGCGGATCGGCCGAGTCGATCACATCGTCGCGGTCGCACCGCCTGACGAGGACCAACGCTTGAAGACGATCAAGCGGGAGCTGGCGAAGCCACCACGGTGCGAGTTGGCGCACCTCGACGATGCGTCTGCCGCGCTGGCTCGGGAGACGAAGAACTTCATCCGTGGCGAGGTTGTCGCTGTCGCGCGAAAGCTCAAGGCGGTAAAGGAGATCGAAAGTAGCCTGCAAGCGGGAGAGATCGCGAGCGAAATTGCCGACACAGCTCGTCGCTCCATGACAATCAAGGACCAGGAACCGCCGTATCAGGACTTCCTTCGCGACAAGCAAGACTTGAGTGGCCCACACCGAAACCCTCAGCCGGGCGACGAAGAATCAGACGAGCCGGAGGAACAAGAGGACACCGAGTGAGGAATCGACGAGACGCTGAAGCTAAGCCAGCACCGACGGTCTGTCATCTCTGCGCCCAGATTGCCGGCGAGCCTGCCGCAGACCTCATCCACCGACTCCTGTGTCCGGCGGTCTACAAACGGGCGGTCTGTCTCGAGACGGCCGACTTCGCGATCATCCCGAGCATCGGTCCACTTGTCCCGGGTCACGTTCTCGTTACCCCGAAACGTCACGTGCGGAGCTTCGCAAGCCTTCCGGTTTGGCACGCCGGCGCTGGCGAAGCATTGGCCGCGGGTTTGGCGAAGGAGCTTGGTGCGATGTATGACCAGCCGGTGCACATGTTCGAACATGGCAGCGCCCGCTCTGGGAACGCGATCGCCTGCTCTGTGGAGCACGCACATCTGCATGTCGTGCCCACCGCTGCACAAGTGTGGCCGTTGATTCAGAGCGCTGGGGCGTGGCGCGAGCTACGGGCTGACCCCCTGAGCACGATCGTCGCCGATCAGGAATACCTGCTCTACGAGCATCCGAATGGCAAGCGATTCGTCTTGCTCACTAATGAGAACCCGATCGCTTCGCAGTTCATGCGCCAAGCATTCGCGTGGGCTCTCGGGACGCCGCAACTTTGGGATTGGCGCTTGTACCCGCGGTCCGAGGAGATCCTGTCGACGTTGTTGCTCGTGTCAGAGATCGATATCGGGTGTGCGCTGATACCGACCCAGCTCGGCGTCAGCGCGTGAGCACCTCGGCATCCGTTTCAATCCATACGCGAGCTCCGCATGGGAGCGGCTTCTCTGGCGAGTAGACGACCCGACTCGGACCGAGGATCTCGACGGCGAAGCACTTGGTGTTCTCCTTATAGGTCTTGACAGTGATCGGTGGATCCGCCGTTCCGTGCTTGCGATTGCGCTTGATGGTGTGCTGGTCGACGTGTATTCGTCTGAGCATGTCGCCGTGTGGGCGCCTACGCAGCGCTCGACATCACTTCGATCTCTGCATCGACCATCCTGGGTCGGAGTCCGTGCACGGCAAGCTCGGCGGCTGCCTCGGAGGGATAGCCGTCACCGGAGGTTGCGAACACGTGTCCGTCGTCCGAGACCAGCCTCCAGCGGAACTCTCCGCGCCAGTCGCGATATATCTCGAATCGGTACATGGTCGTCCCTTTCTGCCCCGAAGCCAGGGCGATTCCTACGCCAAGAGGGCCTGGTCGCCCGTCCAAACGCGGGTCACCACGGACGAGCGTCGCCGGGAGCAGTAGGCTCTGGGCTGGCTCCATTTGGGTCGTCATCTGACTAGGCGTTTTGCTATGCAAAGTGACAGGTAGAATGACGGATGAGGCAGACGGACCCGCGGTTCCGCGAAGCCGGCTTTGCGAATTGGCCGAGGTGGAGCCTCGCAAGCACGCGAGGTGGGTTGAAGATGGTCTTCTCCCCAAGAAAGCCCTGTACGGGCGCCTCGACCTGATCCGCGCTGTGACCCTCGACGAGCTCCGCGAGCAGGTCGGGCCTAGCAGCATGCGTGCTGCATGGGATCAGGTCAAAGGTAGGGTTGTCATTCCGTCGCGGCAGCTCGACATCGTCGTGGACTTGGCTCAGGACGAGGCGTGGCTAGCGTCGACGCCGGCTGAGCTGGCGAAGAGCCTGCCCCGGAACACCAAGCTAGTTGTCGTCGACATTGGCGCACGAGCACAGCGCGCGCTCTCTCGATTCGAGGCGTACATCCAGCGGCATCAAGGGGAGGGCCCGGGGGATGACGCGATGCCGAGAGACAAAGCTACAGAGTTGACCGAGCGTCTTCGGGCTGCCGAGGTACGTCACGACGCGGCCAGGCCATCGGCGCGGACGCAGCACGAGACTCCGCGGCTGCCGACACAGTCTGCGCGAAAGCGACCGAAATCTGAGGGCGGTCCCGAGGGCCGCGTTCTGGGACACCGTTGACCAATCATGACGCTGGGGCGGTGCCGACCCTAGACTTCTGCGCGCTCCGGCCCGCGGTTATTAGATAGCGCATCGCGGCCCTCATCCGGCCAGGGGGCTGGCGGGGGCTGCCGCGGTTCGCGGGGAGCATCGGCGGCTCCAACGTCGCCTTCCGCGGGATTAAGCCCGATCCGGCGACGGCCATCCGGGCCGTCACCGGATCGGGCTTGTACGACGGGTAGACGGAGAGGGATCGCTCACTCAACCATCTTCTCCTTTGGGAACTCGCCTACCCGAGCTCGTGCTGGGGACACTCAGGTAGGTCATCTGCCGACTCGACGGGCGGGACGCGAACGACCACTCTCCGCCTGTTCGGCCGCCCAGCGTTCCAGATCCGGCCTGAGCCAAACCTTCACCCGGCCATTGCCGAAGTTGAGGACTGGTCGAGGCATGTCGGGATAGCGGTGCTGGTAGACGCTCACGGTGTTGCGATGGGCGAGGCCAAGGAGCTCGGCCACTGCATTGGCGTCGATCAGATCATCGATGTCGACTCTCTGGCCCATCGGTCCTAGATTACTTTCGTACGCGGATCCATCCGACCCCTCGTCTAGAATCCTTTCGTAATCAAAGAGCGGCCCCGGCGGTGGGCAAACACCCCGGGGCCTGGCCGAGACCTAAAGGGAGGTCCCGACAATGGCAGCGTACGCCAGCGCGGAGCGCACAGCTCAGGCAGTGCCGCTTCGCCTATTCACCAACAATTCCCGCTCCGAGCAACTGGGCGTTCCGGTGTCTGAGGGACGCGGAGGCGGGGGCCTTGATGTAGTCCTCGCTCAACTGGCCGATCTCGTCGCCGAGCGGCTGACGGCCCGCCTCTCGGCTCCTATCGAAGAGGCGGACGAGTGGCTCGACACGCGGAAGGCAGCGGAGTACCTCGGCGTCCACCGCGACACGATCCGGAGGCTGGCTGCGGAGGGGGGCATTCCTAGCGAGCAAGAGGGCGCCGGCTGCAAGCTCTACTTCCGTCGCAGCGACCTGGATACCTGGCGGTGCTCCGGACGCCGGCTACCCCAACGCCTTGCGGCAGTTGGGGCACCGTCATGAGCGCCTCGGCGGGTGACGCACGCCGCGTCCGGGTCGAGAGGAACATCTACCAGCGTTCCACAGGTGTTTTCGAGATCGGCTTCAAGGACGGGGCTGGCCGGCAGCGCTGGCGGACGGTCGATGGTGGAATCCGGGCGGCACGCGCACTACGTGACGAACTCCTCGCGCGCCGCGGACGCGGAGAGACCGTTGCCCCCGACTCGAGGCTCCGGTTCGGGGAGGCAGCGAACGCCTGGCTGGATGGGCCGGTGCTCGATCTTCGTCAATCGACTCAAGCCGGCTATCGGATCGCGGTCGATCAGCACCTCCGCCCTCGCTACCAGGGCCGGAAACTCAGCAGCATCACGGCGGATGACCTCGCCGCGCTTGTCCGCGAGATGCGCGCCGGCGGCAAGAGCGAGGCGACCACCCTCGTGGTGCTCGGCGTGGTCGGGCGGATCTACAAGTTCGCGACGCGCCGGCTCGGATGGTCCGGCACGAGCCCGACAACCCTCATGCTCGCCTCGGAGCGGCCGAAGGTCTCACTCGCCAAGCGCCGGCCGATCTTCACCGGCGAGCAGATCGAGCAGACGATCGCAGCCGCGACCGAGCCCTACCGGACCATGTTCACGGTCGCGGCTCTCACGGGCGCTCGCCTCTCGGAGCTCTGCGGTCTGACTTGGGCCGAGGTCCGGCTCGACGAGCTCGAGGATGCGGAGCTCACGTTCGGCTGGCAGGTCGACCGGAAGGGGAATCGCCGGCCCACCAAGACCGATGGATCCGCGCGAACGGTTCCGATCCCGCGGGATCTCGCGGTGTTGCTGGCGCGGCACCAGCACGGCAGCCGGGAAGTACGCCCCGACGCGTTCGTGTTCGCCACGCGCACCGGCCGGCCGCTCGGCCAGCGCAACGTCGCTCGTGCTCTTCGCGCGGCTCAAACTCGCGCGGTTGACGAGGATGGCCAGCCGACGTTCCCGGTGCTCCACGAGGTCGATGCCGACGGGAAGCTGGCGAAGGTCCCGGCCGGTGCGCTTCCTTCGATGCATTCATTCCGCCACACCGTCGCGTCCCGGGCGCTGCTGGCCGGCGAGAGCGTCGACGAGGTGGCTTTCCTACTCGGACACCGAGATGCGACCGTCACGAGGACTGTCTACGTGCGAGAGATCGCAGATGCTCGTCGGCGCTCAATGCGCCGGTCGCGAATGGTCGCCGAGTACCACGGCGTCCTGCAGACGGCTCTGGGAACCGAAGGGGAGCCCGGCTCAACCTCGTCCAGCGGCGATTAGCTGTACCACGGGCGCCTTCAGCTGACGGGCGAGCTGAAGGCGCTCCTCGATTCAGGTCATCAGTCGGTGATCGGGACGACTTGCCACCGGAAGCGTCCCGCGAGGTCCTCGAAGCATGGCTTGCAGATCCAGTGGTAGTCCGCGCCGTGCTCGTGCTCGGCGGTCGTGGTGTAGCCCTCGGTCAGCACGTCGGGATGCGCTTCGATGTGCTGGCGACGTGCCTCCGAGACGGCGGGGTCCATGATTTTCGCCCAGCAGAACTCGGACTGGTCGTGCTCCCAACTCTCGCTCCGGGCCCGGTAGCGCTTCCAGACGAGCTCGGCTCCCTGGAGGTAGCTCTCCTGTCCGGTGAGTCTCCAGTCCGAGTCGTCGGCGACCATCTGGCGATGCTAGTTCGGTGGATCGCCCGCGGGTCCAAGCCGTGTACCGGTGTGGAAGCCCGGTGGAAGCCGCTGCCGCCGGGATCATTGTCCGCACCGACCTGTAGATGCCGATCGAAAGCCGGTTCTTGCCTGCAAATTCCGACATTCCCGTGAGGCACACGGAGCGGTTCGCACCTCTGATAAGGAAGAGGTCCCAGGTTCGAGTCCTGGATCGCCCATCGAGCGAAGGCCATGCAAAGCTCCATCGCCTGCCGGGATGGCCGGGAAGATCCGGGGGTGGCCGAGGATGATCGTGGGTAGA
>Ga0335074_10010752_pt1 | contig 12799 bp, 13 predicted proteins | sample Lox_Sample_23_FD_206715 | JGI IMG/M metagenome (GOLD analysis project Ga0335074, IMG submission 206715) | Soil microbial communities from Loxahatchee National Wildlife Refuge, Florida, United States - Lox_Sample_2.3 | ecosystem: Environmental > Terrestrial > Soil > Wetlands | place: USA...
GGCACGGCAATTCGCCAAGACGCGATTTTCACCGGCGTGGCGTCCCGGCCCGCACGGGACGCACCGGGTGGGAGCGTCTCGATTTCAATCGTCGAGCGGGCCGGAACATGGGGGAGAACATTCGCTGCTATTGGTTTCCGCCTCCGTTGGAATTCGCGGCGTCGTAGACGAAGCGGATGGTGACCGGCTGCTGGAACCGCGGGTTATCGATTTTGGTCGTCACGTAGAGCTGGCTGCCATCGGGAGAAAGCTCGTAGGTGCGAGTGGTGTTTCCGCGCCTGCCCTGCGTGACCGCAACGAGCTGATTGCCTTGCCACTCGGCAGCCGCGGGCGCATTTCGATTTTCGGCGCCCTCGGAGTTATCGGAGTTGTTTGAATCATTCGAATTCTGGCTGTCGGCTGAGCTTGCCGATTTCGACGAGTCCGCGCTCGAGTAGACCGCAAGGGCGCGGCCGGACGAGCCCGTGACTTTCGCGGATGTGGGCGTTTGCTCGATCGTGAGCTGCGAAAAGTCGGCAAACATATTTCCGCCGCGTCCTTGTCCCCCGCCTCCGCGGCGTCCTCCGCCCATGCCGCCACCGCCGCCCCAACCGCCTCGGCCGCCGCCGCCCGAATTGCCCATGGCTTCCTGCATCTTCTGGCGAGGATCGTCGCTCTGATCTTTATTCAGCGTCCAAGTGCCGGCGAGACTCGGATGCCCGCCGATCTGCGCGGCGCTATGCTGCGATGGAGTCGACGATGGCTGATCGGACGGCGGGCCGCCCGCTTGCGGGCCCGGCTGAGCTTGCGCCGACGCGCACTTTGCCGAGAACATGAATGCCAGAGCTAAAATTGCGAGAATGCAAACGCACATACGACTTTTGGGGAAGAGCGCACTTTTTTCGGGCATGACGGAAGCGACCTCTCAAAGCACGCGAATCATTTCTTTCGCGCGAAGTTTGACAACGCTAATGATTCCTTTCAGGACACGCAATGGTTCCACAATGTGCGGAAGGCTTTGGAGCCCGCCGCGTCCTCCTGTATCATGCGGCATGCTTCCTTTCACCAGGCGACCGTGCCCGGGACGCGAGCGGCGACCGCGTCGATAGCCTTTATGGGCGCGCGCGGGCCAATCGCGCGGCCTTCCTGATCGAACAGCCGATGAAATCGCGAGAAGGGGGAGAAATCGAATGGCAAAAACGAGCCAAGTGCGCCTCGCCGTCCTCGGGGCGGGGAAAATGGGCGGCATACTGATCGAGGCGCTCGTGAAGCAGGGATTGGTGTCGCCGAAGAATTTGTACGCGACGGTGGCGCATGCGGGAACGGAGCGGAAGAATCTTGCGTCGACGGTTCCCCCCGGGACCGACAACCGCGCGGCCGCGAAGAAGGCGGACGTGATTCTGCTGTGCGTGAAACCGCAGGTCGTGGGGCGCGTGATCGATGAGATCGCGCCGGAGCTGACGGCGGACAAGCTGCTGATCTCGATTGCGGCGTCGGTGCCGGCGGAGTACATCGAGCGGCGACTGACGGCGAAAGTGCCGGTGATTCGCGCGATGCCGAATACTCCGTCGCTCGTGGGCGCGGGGATTACCGCGATTTCGGCTGGCAAACATGCGGCGCAGAAGCACGTCGATCTTGCGAAGAGGCTCTTTGACGCCGTGGGCAAGACCGTGGTGGTCGACGAGAAGAATATGGATGCGATTACCGGACTTTCGGCGAGCGGGCCGGCCTTCATTTACATTATTTTGGAATCGCTCGCGGAAGGCGGCGTGAAGGTTGGCTTATCGCGCGAACTTGCGACGCTGCTGGCGGCGCAGATGACGCTGGGCGCGGCGAAAATGGTGGTCGAGACGGGCCACCATCCCGCGCTGCTGAAAGACACGGTGACGACGCCGGCCGGGTGCACCATCGACGGCATCCTGGAGCTCGAAGAGGGCGGCCTGCGCGTCACGCTGATTAAGGCCGTGGTGAAGGCCGCGCAGCGGGCGAAAGAGCTGCTGCTGACCGACGAGCGCGCGTAAAATCTCTGCTTCGAGTGCGTAGCCGTGGCCGACGATCGCACAGTGGCACGCGAGAATGACCGGGAAGGGCTCTGCGCCGATTGCGAATTCGCGCGAAGGATTGAGTCGGCGCGCGGGTCGCAATTCATCCTATGCGAGCGCTCGCGCACCGATCCCGCGTTTCCGAAATATCCGCGACTGCCTGTGATCGAGTGCGCCGGCTATTCGCCGAAGGTTGACGACGCGGAACGACGCAGTTAGCGCCGCTGCGCCCGGCGCGACAGCGCAGAGAGATCCTTCGCTTCGCTCAGGATGACAGAACAGAGATGCGCGGGCCGGTTAGCTCTTGATCAGCAGGACGTTCACCGCTTTTACTACGACCTCGACTTTGTCGCCCTTCTTCAGGCCAAGTTCGTTCAGCGACTCGATGGTCATCACCGAGGCCATCTTCGACGGATCAGAAACATCGACATGAACGATCGACATCAGCGAGCCCTTCTTGATTTGGGTTACTTTGCCGATGATCCTGTTGCGCGCTCCTACTTTCATGTTGTCGCTCCTTGTGGCTCCGCACGCGTTTGGCGCGGGCTGAATTTCGTCCTTTGGCGCTGCCAGAAACAGGTTACTACGATTCTTTGCGGCGACTGACGCCATCCTAGTTTTTCGCAGCTGGACGCGAAATCTGTACGGTGGAGTGGATCTCGAGATTCACGGTGTCGCCTACCCGCAGGACGAACGTGCTCGGATTTTTCAGGCCCCATTTCACGTACGGGACATCGAACTTTGTCTCGGCCTGAAACTGGCCGTTCGCCGCAATGGGCGATACGGCAACGGGGATCGTCATCGGATGATCCTGGCCGTGCAGCCGGAAAATGCCTGCAACCTGCAGCTGCGCGGATTTCCTGGCGAACAGGTCAGCCAGCGGGCCCGTTACCTGCGTGGGGATGAAGGTGATTTCGGGGAATTTCGCGCTCTCGAGAATTTCGCCGTGCATTTTCTGATCGCGCGAGCTGTTGTCGGTGTTGGCGCTCGTGGCGTCGAGGATTACGACGCCGCCCGCTTTGCCGGTCGCCGGGTCGAAGTGCATCTGTCCGGTCTTAAGCTTGAATCCGCCGTGAACCGTGTGAAGAGTGGCGGCGAGAGTGAAGGTTACCTGGGTCGCGGTCGGATCGAAGTTCACGACAGTGTCTTGCGCGCGCGTGGCGTGAATCGAGGCCAGGATGAGCGCAACAAGCGCGCAGATACGCGCGGCGGCTCGGAACAATGTGATTGGTGAGTAGTGAGTGGTGGTCGGTGACGATAGCCCGCGCGCCGAGGCCCGGCGTCGCGGGATCAAGAGCATAGCACCCTCCAACCCAAGCCGACGATTTGCGCGGGGCCGAGCGCGCCTCCCGGCGCTTCGCCCGCGTGAATCGACATCAGTCGCGAGAAAACGCTGGGGTGAATCGCGAAGAGGCGGAGAGCTTTGCGGCGAATCACGGCGCTCGAGTTCATGAGGAGCAGAAGCCGCGTCATGCGCGTGGCATTTCGCATGATGCGGCGGTGCGCGGACGCGTAGTGCGCGAGATCGCCGCAGCCAAGCGCTTCGCCAAGGGCGTGCGCCTGCTGAAACGCGAGGCTGAGGCCCTGTCCGGCGATGCCGTCGACGGTTCCGGAAGCGTCGCCCACGAGCGCAACCGCGCCACGAGTCACGGCCCGCGCGCGGCCCAGTGACGTGACCGCGCCGGCTTGTGATGAGACCGCCTGCGCCCCGCCCAGATGCCGAGCCACCGCCGGAAACTCGCGAAGCGCATCGTCGATGCGTTGATGCAAATCACTGGTGAAAACGGAAACACAAATTTCCTGCGCGCCGGTGGGTGTGACCACCATCTGGCAGCGGTCTCCCCAGTGGACCTCGACAAAATCGCTCCAGGGCGCGATGGCGTAGTGGCGGCGGAAACCGAAGCGCGTGGGGCCGCGAAGATCGCGGCCAAGATTTGCGAAGCGGCGAACGGACGACTGCTGGCCATCCGCACCGATCAGCCAGCGGAAGCCGATCCATTTCCCGTTTACTTGCGCGGCCGCGCGATCGAATGCGAAAACGCGAGCGCCCCAAGCGAAGTCAATGCCAGATGAGGTGGCGCGGTCGAGGAGCAATTTGTGAAGCGCGGTGCGACGCAGCCCTAAGGCAGTGCCGCGAGGAAATCGCGCACTCGCTGAGGAGTGCTCGTCGGAAAAGCGGATTCCGGAGAAGCGAGTCGCGGACGCGTTGCAGAGATCGACGCCGAGCTTACCCAGCGCCGCCACTGCTTCAGGGAGCAGACCCTCTCCGCAGGCTTTGTCGATGGGAGGGATACGAGAATCAACGACGGTGACGCGCAGGCCCTTCGCCCGCGCGGCAATGGCGGCCGCCAGTCCGGCCGGGCCGCCTCCAACAATCAATACGTCCGTTTGAACCGCGTGTTTCAGAGACGCCTACCATCGGAGGAGAACCAGTTCGGAGCAGAATCCTGGACCCATTGCGGCCAGAATGCTTAGGGTGCCGGGCGCGGGGCGCCGGTGTTTGTAAACATCCTCCAGGACTAAGAGCACCGAAGTCGACGAAATGTTGCCTACTTTGCGCAACGATTCCCATGAAGCTTCGAGATCTTTCGCGGTGAGCCCGAGCGCGTCGGCGGTGGCCTCGAGCACCTTGGGGCCGCCGGTGTGCATCACCCAGGTCTTGATGTCGCTGCGGGTGAGCCCCTGCTCGGCGAGGAACGTATCGACATCTTCGCCGAGATGCTGGCGCACGGTGTCGGGCACTTCGGCGGAGAGAACGATGTGGAAACCTTTTTCGGAAATGTCCCAACCCATGACGCGCTGGGTGTCGGGATAAAGAATGGATTTCGTGGCGAGAATCTCAGGGCCAGTCGATGGACGCTCGGCGCCGGTGACGACGGCGGCGGCAGCACCATCGCCGAACAGAACCGCGGAGATCAGGTGCGCCATGGAAACATCGTCGCGCTGGAGCGTGAGCGAACAGAGCTCGATGGACAAAAGGGCCGCGACCTGGTTCGGATACGCCCGGACGTAGTCCGCGGCGCGAGAAATTCCGGCAGCGCCGGCGACGCAACCCAAGCCGAAAATCGGGATGCGCTTGATGTTGCGAGAGAGGCCCATGCGATTGGTGAGCCGCGCGTCGAGGGACGGCGCCGCGATACCGGTTACCGAGGTGACAAAAATGGCGCTCAGATCGCTCGGCTCGATTCCGGCCGCGGCCAAGGCGCGGCAAAGTGCCGTCTCGCCGATTTCCATGCCGGTCTCGATCCAGACGTCGTTGGCCTCGCCCCAAGTCTGCATATTCTCGTAGAACTCGATGGGGCGAGCGAGGAAGCGGCCATCGACCTTCATGCTTTCGTCAAGTTTCTCCAGGATATCGACATTCGGCAAGCGACCCCGGTAGTAATTCTTGAGAGCCGCCGTGATGACTTCCTGTTTGATGTAACGCTTCGGAAAAGCGCTCCCAACGCCGGCAATTTTCATCAAGACGGGCTCCTGGTTGAAGGCGATGGTATCGGCATGTTTGGAGACGTTTGCTGGACCGAACCCACCTAGCCTCTTTGGGTTTCGCGCGGGCTGTAAAGAGTTTATCCGCTCACACGAAATTGGAACACTCATATAACACAGAGCCGCTGACCTGTCACCAAGTCATCCGCGAATTCCGGCCTTTTGTGCCGAACTGATGCCCCTGGCGGGTTCCACGCTGGTCAAGGGAAGCATGCCGGCTGTAGGGGTTGCGCTTCCATCCCCTCTGCAACGTGGCGAAAATAGAAAACCCCGGGTCTGGGGTAGAGACCCGGGGTCGGGGGTGAGGGGAGTTGGGGCCGGAGACCTGGCAAACAAGCTACAATGTCGGACTTACTTGGTATTTGCGGCTCAGTAATTCCAGCGCCGCAGGAGCATAACCGTCCTGAAAACGAGCTGCATGCTCAGGACGATCATCGTGTCGCGAATGACGGCCAGCTTTTCCCGCATCGCCGTTTCCTCAACCGGAGCATGTGGGAGCGACGCGGTCAGGCCACTTTTGCCGATGTTCCAACCGGGCCGAGCAATCGCGCTCATGGCGCCTCCCTGCTAATTCACGACGTAGACCGGGTTATCGTGCTCGACGGCTACAACCATCGACTTGAAGACATCAACGTCCCAGCTGTCCGCGATGCGGAGGCGAACCGCGTCGTCTGTTTCCGACAGCAAACGGCCCCGCAGCGGCACCCTTAGATCGCCTGCCGCAACTCGAAGAATGACTGGCTGCCCCATCCAGACCGCGTAACCGCCTTCCATGAGGTCCTCCCCTCAGAAGCCCGTATCTTGAACATCTGCATCTTCGTACAGGGGGTAGGACTGGCCAATGGTACAGGGAGCTAAAACGTTTGGGAGCAAAGTACTACCGCTTCCCTGGGACCTTCTGCCCACGAGTTTTCTGCTATTGTGGGCATGGCAATCGAGTGAAGAACCTGGCCCAAAACGCTTTCCATAAGACACTTGCAGCTATCGATATCCGGGCTGCGCTCGAACGAAGGCTCGACCGCCAAGGGTCAATGATCCGAGCCGGGGACCAGGCGATCGACCTACGGGGATTCGAGACGATTCTGGGCATCGCCTACGGCAAAGCGTCATTTGCCATGGCGGACGGCTTCCGGACCATCCTCGCGCCCGATTTCGCGGTAGAGGGTATTCTGGTGGCCCCGGCCACCCCGTCGCGGCCCTTGCCCCAATGGCAGACTTTTGCAGGTGGGCACCCGATCCCGAGTGAGGGCAGTTTTGCCGCCGGACGCGCGATTCTCGACCGGCTCGCGCGATGCGACGAGAAGACGCTGGTGGTCTTCCTGCTCTCGGGCGGGGGTTCGGCGATGGTGGAGCAGCCGCTCGATCCCGCGATCAGCCTCGATGCATTCCAAGCGCTGAACGCCGCCCTGGTGACCTGTGGCGCGCACATCGACGAAATCAACACGGTGCGCAAGCATCTCTCGGCTACGAAGGGCGGCAGGCTCGCGGCGGCGGCTCCGCGCTCGATGAAGGTCACCCTCGCTATTAGCGACGTCCCCGGCGGCCACGAATCGACACTGGCGTCCGGGCCCACGGTGCCCGACCCCAGCACGATTTTCGACGCAGAGCGCGTGGCACAGGCGTGGGGCTTGGCGGCCAGGCTTCCTCCTTCCTTGCGGGCGACTTTCGAGCGTCACCGGCTGACCGAGACGCCCAAGGACGGTGATCCGGCGTTTGCGCGCTCCCTCTTTGTTTGCCTGCTCAACATGCATGACCTCTTTCACGCAGCTCACCATGCTTGCGAGGCCGAGGGCTTCGTGTGCATTTGCGACGACGCAACGGACGGTTGGCCGATCGAAAGGGCCGCCGATGCCCTGCTGGCTCAACTCGCGGCACACAAAAAAGCGAATCCGCATCATCGGGTCGCCGTGATCGCAGACGGAGAGCTGAGCTGTCCTGTGACTGGCGACGGATTGGGCGGACGCAACTCGGCGTTCGTTCTCGCGTGCGCGCGGAAGATTGCGGGAAAGGACATCACGGTGCTGAGTGCGGGCACGGATGGAATCGACGGCAACAGTCCGGCGGCGGGAGCGGTGGCGGATGGCGGGACATTGGCGAGGGCAGAGCGCGCGGGCCTCGCTGCGGAGGATTTCGCAAAGCGAAGCGATGCGTATAGTTTTTTCGAGCGCCTCGGCGATGCGATTGTCACCGGGCCGACGGGCAACAATCTGCGGGATCTGCGGATCCTAATGGCCTGAGGGTCCGCTCAGCGGCATCGCTCGGGAACTTCAGCAGTTGCAGGACCTAGAAAGAATCGCGGCTATCAGGGGAAGGACTCATCTCGCGGTCTGCGCCTTCAACGCGGCGAGCGCCTCTTCGATATAGGGTTCCTCGCCTTGCGTAAGCTGTCCGGCCTTTAACAACTCCTGCAACGGCGCAATCGCATCCTGGTCGCCACGCGCGCCGAGCGCGAAGATCGTTTCGAGCCTCACGTCGAAGCGAGAATCCTGAAGATACGAGACCAGCGCTTCGGTGATCGCTTTATCGCGTTTGTCCAGCCCCGCCATCGCGCCGATCGCGGCCTGCCGGCATCGCAACGGCTTTCCCGCGGCGGACCACTCAAGCAGGACCGGGACGCTGCGATCGTCGCCAAGCAAACCAAAGGCGCTGAGCCCGGCGCGGCGAAGAACATCATCCGGCGAATCCGCATTCACGGAAGCGAGGAGTATGTCGTAGGCGTCCGGCGCCTTGATTGCGGCGAGCGACTCGATTGCCGCCGCGCGGACCCGGTACGCCGGGTCGTTGGCAGCAACTTGGGCCAATCGTGACGCAATCGTTTCATTCCCTCTGAAATTTCCGAGCTCGCGGGCGGCGACGTCGCGGACCCATGGCTCCTTCTCGGTGTTCAACACGGCGAGGATTCGCGCCTCGGCATCATCGCCGCCCATTCTGCCGAGAGCGCGCAGAGCCTCCACGCGAATTCCCCAGAAAGGATCGTGCAGGGCGGCATCGCCGAGCGCGGCATCGACCTTGGAATCGTTGCGGTCGGCGCCCAGGGCCACGGCGGCCTCGGCGCGATCGGGAGCGGTCGCGCCGTTTTTCAGCTGATAGATCCAGAGCGCGGTGTCTTTCTGGAAGTCAATCTTCTTGAAGATCTGATCGCCCTTGTCAAAGACGATCATGAGAGGCGCGCCGTCCGCCGGGAAAGTAAACGTCTGGAGCGCCTGGCTATCCTCGACGGTATATGTCTTGCGGCTGGTCGCGGTGGCTATTTCCACCTGAATTGGAACGTCGAAAAGCTCGACCAGGCCTTGCACCTGCTGCGTCTGCTTCACATCCAGGGTGATCTGACGCGCCGACGGATCGTAGGTGTATCCGACCTCGAATTCCGGGGCGCCGGCGCGATAAATCCACTGATGGAAGAATCGATCGACGTTGATCGAAGTAGTCTGTTCGATCGCCTTCTGCAGATCGGCGGTAACGACGTTTTGCCCGCGATTGGCCTCGAGATAGTTGTGCAGGCTGAGGAAGAACTCGTCGTCGCCCAGCTTTTCGCGAAGCATTCGCAGCACCCAGCCGCTTTTGTTGTAGATGTTGCCGTCGTACTCCGTCGAGTCGTCGAAATGCCGGTCCACGATCGGCACCGGAAAGAATCGCGGCTGGCGGAACCAGGCGTTCTGGTCGCGCCAGTATTCGTACGCGGACTCGTCCACGCCGTAGTGTTGCTCCGCCCAATAATGCTCGAAGAAGGTGGCGAAGCCCTCATTTAGCCAGAGATTCGCCCAGTCCTTGCAAGTGACGAGGTCGCCGAACCACTGATGCGCGAGCTCGTGCGAGTTGATGTCGTCCGTGCCAATGCGCTCTTCCGCGGCGAGCTTGGGATTCACGAGGTTGTCGACGGCGAGCGTGGTTGCGCTGGCGTTCTCCATGCCGCCCTCGACGAAATCGTCGACGGAGGTTTGCGCGTATTGCGCCCACGGGAAAGGAACGCCGAGCTTCGAGGAGAAAAGATCGAGCATTTCCTTGGTGCGTTCGAAAGTCGGATCGATGGCGGATTCGTCGCCGCGCGGCACGACGTAACGCAGCGGAAGGCCGTGCCAAGAGTCGTCCTTCTCGACGAATGCTCCTGCGACCACGGAAATCAAGTAAGTCGAAATGGGTTGGGACTCCTTCCAGTCCCAGGTTTTCATGCCGCCGGCCTCGTCTTTTACGCCAACGAGCCGGCCATTCGACACGGTGATCCAACTTCCGGGAACCGTGAGGATCATTTCCGACGTGGTACGGTCGTTGGGGTAATCGTAGAGGGGAATGTAGTAGCGAGTGTCTTCCGCTTCGCCTTGGGTCCAAATCTCGCTGGGCTGCTGCGGATAATTCCGATCGGGGAGAATGAAGTACAAGCCCTTCTTGGGCTCGCCTTCGTAGCCAATCGAAATTTCGTGGCGGTCTCCGCGGTTGGCGGGGCGATCAAGCGAAACGATTAGTTTCTTGGGACCAACCGAGAATTTGGCGGGCTTGCCGTCTAACTGAACGCTATCGATCTTTAAATCGACGGAATCAAGCGACAGCTCGGAAATATTGTCGCGCAGCGCCGAAATGCTTTCGATCGCCTCGCCGCGTATGGAGCGATGGTCGAGGTCAAACCAGAGATGGGTGCGAATATCGTCCAGGGAATAGTTGCGGCTGGGCGCATAGGGCTCGTCCGCGGAGCTCGATCGCGCGACGCTAAGTAACAGCAGAAGAAGTCCCGCGGTCCAAACAAAGGCCGCGAGACGCCGGTGGGCGTAGGGTCCCGTCGTCATCATCTCGAAGGTCTGATGTCCCTCACAGAGTGCAGGTCGTCCCAAACAAATCGAGACATTATATCTTGTGCGGCCGATTCTTTGTGCCCGATATCACGCGTCTGCTCGGCACGCCACGCAAGTCCCCTGCACCGATTTCAGCCGGCTTGTGCCCCGAAAGCGACTGCCCCTAAGATGCATCATGAGCGTTTGGGGGTGGCTGGCGGCACTCGTGTTGTTTCTGCAGTGGCCGATCCCGATCTACTGGTTCGTGGTGCACCCTTTCGGGAAATTCTGGCGAACGCGTCGGGCCGCCGCTTTCGCCGTGGGCTTCTTGCTTTCGTGGCCGCCAGTGACGGCATGTCTGATCGGCTTTCGCCGCGAGCTTTTTCGTCCAGGCACGCCGCGGATTACGGCGGGCGCCGCCGGTCTTCTATTGATCGCCTTCGAAGTTTGGATTTTCTGGAGCGCGCACCGCGATCTGGGTACGGCGCGGCTCGTGGGAGCGACCGAACTATCCGGTGGCGGCGAGTTAGCGGGTCACGGAATTTACGCGCGGATTCGCCACCCTCGATACACCGGCTCGTTCCTTGCCATACTGGGCGCTTGTCTGCTTGCGGGCACGCGGACGGCGTGGACTGTTGCTGCGGTGTGGACGGTGCTGATGCTCGAGGCGATTTTTCTCGAAGAAAAGGAATTGCGTGAGCGATTTGGAGCGCGCTACGAGAACTACTGCCGGACGGTGCCGCGATTTCTCCCGGTCCTTCGGCACTCGCGGAATTTCTAAGGCGGGTTTTCAGCTCCGAAGAGCAGGCTCAGCAACCTACTGCGCCGGGTGGCAATTCGGCTGCGCGCAGCTTACCGATCCCTCGACGTAAAGAGCAATGGCCGCGCCGCCCACGATCGCAAGCGGAATCGCGAGATCCAGCACGTGCTTCCAGTTCGTGCCGCTGCTGCCGACGCCCTGCACTTTCGCGTCGTTGCTTCCGCCGCCGGAGTCCGAAGCGAATGTGCCGATGTAGGTTTGGCCTTCCGGTATTCGCTGCGACACGCCCGCCTTATCGACGACCAGCAGGGTGCCCTGATACGACGTGACTTCAATTTTCTCGTCGCTCGTTTTCGCGGAGATCAGGAGGGCAATCTGGCCGAGCACGCGGGAACCGTCCGCTCCGCTGACCACGCCGAACGGGGTATCGACCGTAAGATTGTCGGGCGCGGAGGTGGAGAAACCGAGCGTGCCGCGATACATCTTTGCTTGGATCTTGCCTTCATCCTGGTGGAGCACGGCTTCGCTGTACTCGAGCAGATAGACTTGGCTCGCCCCAACCGCGAGACGCATCGAGCCGCCTGCCTGGGTAACGAGATCATCGTCGCGATACACATCCGCGCCGGGCACGGCATCCGCGTTGGCTAAGAGAGCTGATTGCGCCGCCACAACGGTGGCAAGCGGCGTGGGGCTCGCGCCCATCGTGGGAAGACCAATGAGACCCGTCACAAGAAGAGCAATCACGGTGGATCGAGCGCCAAGGACGATCGAACGCACGCTTTTTCCTCCCTCAGAGTACCGAAACGCGCTACAACGCGAATGTACGCGCACCACCTTGCGCTGTCAATACATTAGCAGCCTCACAGGTACGTCGCCTCCCGGCTGGAATCTGACATTTCTGGCGGCGCCCAACGTGCCCGCAAGGCCGGCTGATACCAAGGTAGCGGCGACACCATCGTCCAATTGTTTCGCCTGCGCGCCTTTGGCCTAATCGCCATTGTTTGTCGGGTCCGAACTCACCAAACCGACAAGGAGGCCAATGATGAGCTTTATCGACAAAGCGCTAGAAGCAAACCGCGAGTACGCAAAGAAGTACGATCGAAAGCTGGGGGGCCGTCCGGCTCCCAAAATCGCAGTTGTGACGTGCATGGACCCACGGCTTTCAGACCTGCCCGGTATCCTGGGCCTGCCGCACGCCGATCTCGACGTTATCCGGACCGGTGGTCCAGCCGTAACCGAAGACGTTCTCGGAGAGCTCGTTGTTTCCACCCGAGTGATCGGATCGAAAGAGATCATGCTCCTCAACCACACCGGCTGCGGATTCACCACATTCACCGACGATGAACTGAACAAGAAGCTCGCTGCTTCAACCGGCGACTCGTCACCGGCTCCCATGCGCTTCTTTTCTTACAAGGACCCGGAGCAGAACACTCGGGAACAGATCAAGAAGGTGAGATCACATCCCTGGATCGCAAAAGACGTCCCTGTGCGGGGCTTTGTTTTCGACGTCGAGACAGGTCTGCTCAGGGAAGTTCAGCCAATCGCAAAGCACACTGCGGCCTGAGGGACGTCGAGCCGGCCGATTGCACACCGCGCATCATTTGGGCACGATATCCTGCGACGATCACGGGCCAGCTTGTGAGACCGGCCGAGCTGGCCTGACATCTCAACGGGAAGACCATCGGCCGCGGCATGGACGAACAGCGGCGACAACACAATCCCAATCCGCCTTTAGATCATTCCGCGTCTGCCCGATCACAGGCGGCCAC
>Ga0335074_10010753_pt1 | contig 12798 bp, 16 predicted proteins | sample Lox_Sample_23_FD_206715 | JGI IMG/M metagenome (GOLD analysis project Ga0335074, IMG submission 206715) | Soil microbial communities from Loxahatchee National Wildlife Refuge, Florida, United States - Lox_Sample_2.3 | ecosystem: Environmental > Terrestrial > Soil > Wetlands | place: USA...
TAAGCCGTTTGGCATATGGGAACTCGGCAGCTCTACCGACCCCATCGTCGGGCAGTCCACAGGGTCTACAGCGGCATTCCTTAACTATGTTGCGGTGTTTTTTGCTGAGCGGCTGCTGGACGGGTACCAGAACGCTGACCTGCTGTGGTACAACTCAGGCGAGTATGACCTGCTTGGCGTGGAAGGCACCGCCAACACCGGGTTTGAAGGCGGCGTGGGCAACTGGACGGCCACCTTCGCGACGCTGACTGATTCCACTCTTGAAGCCAACACCGGCAGCTACTCAGCGCACGTGCAGGCTTCCAGCTCCAGTAACGCCAGCATAACTCAGCCAGCCGGCACGCTGGGCGTGGCGGTCACATCGGGCGCGGTGTTCACGGTGGCTGGCTGGTTCCGCACGGCGGCCACCGCCCGCAGCGTGCAGGCTGGTGTCAACTGGTACGGCACAACGGGGTCGTTCATCAGCAGCAGCTTCCCCAGTCATTCCACCGACAGCAGCAGCAGCTGGGTGCATGAAGCTGAGACGGTCACCGCGCCAGCTAACGGGTATGCGCAGGCTGTCATGCAGATTGAGACGCCTGCCGCCAACGAGGTCCACTATGTGGACGATGCTGTGCTGGCGCTGCAGAACACCGATGCCAGCGTTATCGGGTTCGGGCTGGGTTCCAGCCAGTCGTCAGACTCGCGCATCAGCCTCATCAGCAGCCTGGCCACGACACTGAACGCCACCTCAGCTGCGCCAGCCCAGGCACAGTTCTTTATCGGCTGGGCTGAGGCTGGCTCCTGGTCGTATTCGGTGTCAGGCACGCCGACCACAACTGGCTACTTCACCGTCAGCACGGCCCAGGCTGCGGCTATTTCCACGGCGGCACAGTTCACTGACACCCTGAACCCAGGGCAGATTTTCACTGTCACAAGCATCGGGCCGCCTTCAGGCGGGGCGCAGAACGTCTTCTTCACTCCTGCGGCCACGCGGGTGATGGGCAGTCCTGATGTGGTGTCGCTGCTTTCGCTGAGCACGGTGGCTTCCACGGTGGCTTACACTTACCCTGGCGGGACGCTGCTTTCGGCTACTGGCACAGTGCCAGCTGGGGTCACCACAGCGGTCATAGGGTTCGCTGGGTCGCAGTACCCGTCACCTGCTGTGGCGTTCTATGCGGCGGCTGGGCCGCCTGTGCCTAACGGGCTCACTGTGCCGCCAGCTGCCTTGTGGTACGGGCAGAGTGAGACTGCGGTAGCTACTATCAGCCCGTGGCAGTACTCGCGACTGGGTGCTGCTAACGCCAGCCCGTGGATGGTACCTGTGTCAGGGTACTTCCAGCGGTGGCCGCCAAGCTGGCAGCCTGAGACGCTGCGCGGCCAGATTCAGGCAACTACTGCGGACATCTGGGCGTACGGGAACATCATACTGCCTTCGGTGCTGCGGCAGGAAATCCTTACTGACGCGCCGTTTGCGTACTGGCCGCTGAGCGATCCTGAAGGGTCAATGTCAGCATCGAACATTGCACCAGGTAATGCATCGGTGATGAATGTTACCCAGTCTAAGTACGGCGTTGGCTCAGCCACGCAAATGTTCGGCGCTAACTCAGGCGGGCTGTTTGGTGACCAGATAACGACCATCACAACGTCGAGCAGGTCGTCTTCGTCGCCTGGGATGTGGGCGCAGGCTGGCGTCAACTTCGTTAATGAAGGCTACGCCCTGACATACGTTGGGTACCTGCCGCCCGTGGCCACGGGCATCACGGTGGTGGGCTGGTGGCAGATAACCAGCACCACGTCTGGCGACGCACTGCTGTTCAACATGTCCAGCGGTGCGGAATCTGTGCTGAGCCTGCAGGTCACTGATGCTGGTGCGCTTCAGCTAGAGTACACGCCAGCAGGCGGCACAGAACATGCGGTCACTATCTCTGCTGGCTCTTTCATTAACACGTCGTATTTTGTCAACGTCGCTGTAGAAGTTACCACTACCGCTTACACGGTGTACCTGCTCGGCGGGGCGACAACCGTAACAGGTACTTTCGTCAGCCCGCTGCCGCAGACTTTTACGACCCTTTCTGTCGGCGGGTGGACTTATCCAGGGCAAGGTGGCTACTACGACGGCAGCTCAGCACATGTGGCTGTGTTCCCGTACCTGGTTCCTGAGATACGTGTCACCAGCTGGTACTTCGCGGCTGCGTACGGGCTGGCTGTACCTAACCTGGGCGAATACGACAATAACCGTGCTGAGCGGCTGCTCTCGTATTCTGGGCTTATCAACAACCGCATGATAACCCAGGGCGGCCAGGCCACTAACTACAGCGGCAGTAACTGGGGGGACTGGACACCTGTGGTGTCCGGGCAGGACCTTGGCGGTAATCCTGCTTCCACGGGTGTCACTAACCTGGCTGGTTCAGTCATCCCAGGGCTGATGTACGTGTCGCCCAACGGCGACATTGTTTACATGCAGAAATCCTACACTTACAACCAGCCAGTCAAATGGGTGCTTGGGGATGACCTGCCAGCAGGGGAAATACCCATCACCTCCGACTACGCTCCCGACTATGACCCAGCGCGCGTGGTCAATGACATCCAGCTTACGCAGCTGGATGACCAGTCGGTTTCCATACCTGGCAACGTGGCGCTGGAATTTGCCAGCCGCCTGGCTTACGGCTACCAGAGTTACACGCAGACAGGCTACCTGCAAAGCGACCCGTTCGATGACGGCTACAATTCTGCCGACCCCGATTACAACGGCGCAGTTGTGCTCATCAACAATGCTGGCGAGCAGGACCTGGCGAACTGGATAGCCCAGACGTTCTGGCGGCCGTACCTGCGGGTTGCGGGTGTCACAGTTGATTCCAGTGCGCACCCAGCTGCCTGGGTGTTTGTGTCGTCGGTAGCGGTGGGGGACATTGTCACGGTGAACACCCGCATGCCTACCGCTGGCGGTCAGCTGGTTTCCATCACAGGACGGGTGACACAGACGCAGCGGACGCTGCAGTTCACCACCCAAGCAGTGAAAGGGGCGGTGACGCTGGTGCTGGACTCGGCACCTGAGATGTTTGCCTTGCAGGTGGGCAGCTCAGTTTACGGGCTGCTGAACCAGGTGAACGTGCTGGCATGGTGACCGCGTGACGACACCTATTTCACCGTATTCGTGGTCGACAGGTGACCTGGTGCGCGCGCCAGCGTTGCGTTCCAACGTTGGTAACACGGTCAGCTTCCAGACGCTGCGGCCTGCGTTCTACGCTTATTACACTTCTGGAGGAACTCTGGGCAGCGGCAGCCATGCACTGCCGCTGAGTACGGAGTTCATTGACAGCTGGAACGGTCACTCCACCACCACAAACCCATCTCAGTATTTCTGCCAGCTGCCAGGCTGGTATCTCTGCAAAATGGCCATTGGCCTGGACTACGTCAGCAGCACCCAGGAGCAGTTTGGTGCTGCCTTGCAGGGCGTCAGCCTGGGTTCAGCTTTCGGTCCTAACTACGGGCCTATGCTGCTGAACGGTTCCACGCTGGCACTGGCCCCTTACGTAGCTGACCTGATTCCCATGTCGGTGACGGGTGCCATCGGCGGCAGCGGCGACTACATTGAGGCCATCGGGGTGAACAACTCTGGCGGCTCAGTCACCATCGTCCAGAATTTCGGCACCGGCTACTACCCGTTTGTGACCATGCGGTGGGTGGCGGATTATGTTACCGAGTACCCCAGCCCGCTGCCAGCGGCACCGCCGCTGGGTACCTGGCCAGTGCCACCGTCGTATGTCACTGCGACGTTCCTGAATGAGAACATACGGGACACCGTCAGGTACCTGCTCAGCCCGCCTGTAGCACGCATGTATGTCACTGGTACCCATGCGCTGCCGTCGCAGACGTGGCCAGCTGCGACAATAGTGCCGCTCAATACCTCCAGCGTGGACAATTACGGCGGATTCAGCTCATCGTCAAATAACTACACTGCCCCGTATGCGGGTAACTACTTTGTGTACGGGCAGATAAACCTGGTGGCTGCAGCCAGCGGCACTGCGTACGGCATGGGTTTCTCTGTTAACGGCGGCACCGTCCAGTATGCGGGTGTGGTGTCAAAACTGAGCGACTCCACTGGCGGCGGGGTTGGCGGGCAGACCAGGCTGCGGCTGAACCAGGGCGACACGGTAGCCATGTATGCCACCCAGGCCAGCGGCTCGTCCATCAACTACGCGACAGCAGCCGGCGTGAACACGCTGATGCTGGTTGTGTGGGAGGGACTGTGACTTACCCTCCTGTGCCAGCGGCTCCAGTATTCCCGGCTGGGTTTGCGCCAGCGCCAGTGGACATGGATAACCTGGTGCTGGTCCCGCTCACGTTTCTGTCGCAGAAGGTGATGTTCCGCGCTCAGCAGGAGGCATCGCAGACGCTGACCGGCGGTGCTTACACGCAGGTTCAGTACAACACCATTCTTGAGGACCCATACAGCGGCTGGAACTCCAGCACCTACGTATGGCTTTGCCCAGTGGGCTGCAGCGGCTGGTATGAGGTTACTGTCAACGCCACTGCGGCCAGCATAGCCTCAAGCACTCAGCAGGTGCAGGCTGTGCTGTACCTGGATGGTGTCATAAACACCACCATCACCGCCACGTGGGCGGTTAACGGCCGTACTTCGGCCAGCAGCGGCTCAACCATGGTGTACCTGTCTGGCGGTGTGGACTACATCGCTGGCTACACCTATGCAGGGGCCAGCACTACCACGCCAACCACAGCTGGTCAGTATTCCATGATAGAAGCCGTATGGGTGAGCAACTGACCCCTAAGGGGTGAGCCAGGAGGGACCTCGGACAAGTGAACCCTGCCTGGATAACGGCGCTCCTGGCGCTGGTGACTGCTGTCGCCACGGTACTGACGATTATGGTGCGTATTGTGTGGAAGCTCGGTGTGCGGGTGGTGCACTTTCTGGACGACTACGCAGGTACCCCAGAACGCCTTGGTGAGCCAGCGCGGCCTGGGTTCATGGTGCGGCTGGGGAAACTGGAAGGAATGGTGACCATGTTGCTGGCCGAAACACGCCCTAACGGCGGCACGTCACTGCGGGATGTGGTGCATAAAACCGCTGACGACGTAGCCGAGGTGCGGCACCAGGTGGAGAACATCAACGGGCAGATAACTGACCTTGGCCAGCGTGTCACCCATGTTGAACATCACCTGGACTGAGGGAGGCAACATGCGGGCGCAGATGGCAGCAGGGCTTGTGCTTGTGCTTGTGCTGGTAATGGGCGGGGCTAACCTGCTGGCTACGGTCCTTTACGTGCATGATTACCAGGCTGGGCAAAAGCAGCAGGGTCAGCTGCTGGAGCAGCGGCTGTGCTCAACGCTGAACACGCTGGCTGCGCTCAAGCCACCACCAGGCGACCCGAGCACCAACCCGAGCCGTGCGTACGACCAGCAGCTGCATGCGACGCTGGCACAGCTCAGCCCCGACCTCGGCTGCTCTAAAGGGTGATGCCGCGGCTGGCGGCGTAGCAGCGCAGCCAGCGCCGTGCCTCATCGACCCTGGCGGCCAGCCGGCCAAGCTGCCAGTCCAGCGTCACTACTGTCATAGCCAGGTCGTCGCTGGTGTCCCAGGTCACGTCTTCCCTTTCCATACCCAGTACCTTACCCTGAGCCTTGACGGGTACCCAGCACGGAGGTCCGTGACCAGTACCGGCTACACCGACTTTATTGACATCACCGGCGCAGACGCAGGTAACGCACCACTGGTACGCGGTGGCCTGCGCGCCTACTACCTGACTGGCTCAGGTGGCATTGCCGAGTCGGCTGCTCAGATAAGTGCGGCGCGGGCTGCTGGCATGGGTGTGGTGCTGATAGACCAGACGCCTAGCCTGACCTCGTTTGCGATGGGCTGGGCGCAGGTAGCTGACGTTGAGAACTACGCTGGCACGCCGCAGGCATTTGAGGCGGCTGTGGTCGCCAGGCAGGCTAAGGGCCTGGAGTCCGTGTGCTACTGCTCCCTGTCGATGCTGAACGTCATCAAGGATGCGCTGCCAGCCTCAGTGGACCAGTCGCTGGTGCGGTGGGGTGTAGCTGACTACAGCTGGTCGCTTGAGGCTGCCCAGAACCAGCTGGCGGTGAACCCCGACTGGGTTTACTGCCAGTATGGTGACCCCGCCACCAACCCTGGCACCCTGGTGCCAGGCACCACTGTGACCCTGGCGGCAGCCAACGCTGACATTGACGTTGCCAAATATGACTGGGCTGCCCAGTACATTCCTGGTTCGCCGGCACCGCCTACGGTGCCGCTCTGGCAGGAGAACATGATGCAGGCACTGCCTGAACTGGCTGAAGGCGCAACAGGCGACGGTGTGCGCACCGTCCAGGGCCTGTGCTGCGCTCGTGGTCACACGCTCACCATCGACGGCGTTTACGGGCCACTCACTAAAGCTGCCGTCCAGGCCGTGCAGACGACTGGGAACATCAGTGCTGACGGCATCTGCGGACAGCAGACCTGGCCTGTGCTGGTGGGGGTTGCATGAGCAAGATACTGTGGCGGTGGCACTGCCCTAGCCGAAAATCTTGCCCGAGTGGGCAATGATGTAAAAGATGGTGTGGATCGCCGGCCAGATAAGGCCCTGCCAGAGGAACGCCAGAAAAGTTACTATAGCTGGCCCGCCAAACAGCAGCGCGATCTTGATGCCAAGGCCGGCTGAGAACAGCTGCTTAGCCCGCTCCACCCAGCCATCGGGTACTATCCGCATCTATCTTCCCTTTCCCTGTCAGCAAATTACGTCCTCAGTATACCCGTTGCGGGGTTTTTATGTGCGCTCCCATTTGCTGACTTTCTCAGTGGGAGCGGCGGTGGTACGGTCAGTGTCTTTGATGGTCCCAGGACGGCAGCGGTCACAGCGGCCGTCCTGGAAATGCGAATGAGCCGTGTACTCCTTGTGCTTAATGCGCCGCTGCTGCCTTGGGGTCAGCGCGTGCTCATCTGGAACTGGCAGCTGCCAGTTCCCGCGTGCTGTGCGGTACTCCTGTGAGCGTTGCTGGTTCAGCATTCCCCGTTTCCGTCCCTTCTTTGGCTTGCGCATCACCTTTGGGCAAGTTTTTTACTCTGCTGGGTCTTCGAGTTCCAGCAGGTCGCTCATGGAGTGGATGGCGTGCTTGGATACCAGCTGCACGTCTTCGCCCGTACGGTCGGCAGCATCGTTGAAGGATTCCACCGAATGGAAGTTTGCGCTCGGGAACAGTTCCCGAGCGGAACGCTGGAACGCCTGCCGCCATGCCGTGTTCAGCTCCCGTGCTTCCTGGTCCTCAGACACCAGACCGTACAGGTCCCCCCCGCTGGTCCTTCTGGCCGGTGGCGTAATACCAGCAGCCCATAGCGCAGTAGCCGATTGACTGCTGGCCGAGCGAACCGCGTGCCCACCCGTACTTGTTCCACACCAGCTGCATGGCATCGCCAATGTCAGCCAGCAGGTCCGCTGCTTCGTTCTCGTTCATCCGTGTCCCCTTTGCCTGCCGCAGGGCCGTACCGCCGGCGCAAACGCTGCTGAGTGCGTTCGCGCCGGCGCGCAGTGTACTGAGGGTCACAGCGGCGGCGGTCGTTCCCGTAGTAGCCGTGGACACGCCGGGCCAGCCTGACTATTGCTTCTTCGTACGTTGCGCCACCACAGTCTAGCTTGCAGTTGTGGTAGCGGTCGTTGCCAGGCCAGCCAATCTCCCCAGTTTCCAGCCACACCTGCATCAGCGTGTTCAGCGCGGGATCTTCGCTGATTCGCTGGTCAGCGGGGTTAACGCGCACTACGTCCACATCAATGCCGCGCAGCATACCGAAGCCGTGGTCAAGGTTGCGGTAGTTCAGGTGCTCTGGGTCTGGCTCACGCCACAGTTGCCAGTAGATGGGATGCTCGTTCAGGTAGTGCCAGGCGTTGTAGAACGACTCTGGGTTGGCTTCGTAGGCGCGGACGGTTTCCGCCCAGCCCTGCTGCAGGTACAGCCAGCCGTCATGGTACAGGTTAGGACCGCCAAGGAACCAGCGCTGGTCCTGGTCGGGCACAGGGTCACGGCTGGTGTCTACCTGCGGCAGGCGGATACTCTTGTGTTTCACTAGTTCAGCTCCGCGCTGCCGATGTGCATAATGCGCACCGTGGAACCCTTCTGCTCCAGGAAGCTGGTGACACCCTTAAGCAGGTCGTCTTCCACGTCGTCTTCGGACTCGTAGCCGCTGGCTACCAGAATACCGTCAGCGCCACGGTGAATCAGGGTGATGCTCAGCATGCCGTCAGGTGTAATTCCCTGCAGGTCGTCAGCAAACTTCTGCAGCTCAGCTTCAGCTCCGCTGTTCATGCCTCACTGGCCCTTCGTTTTCTTTGACGCCTTGTTATTCTGCCTCTCCTGCTTGCGGGCCTCCTTGGCGGCAGCTTTATCCTCAACCTTCTTTTTGGCTGCCGCGTCTAGCGCGGCCTGCTTGTCAAACTCGGCTTTGACTTTAGCTTTATGCGCCTGCCAGGCCGCAGCCTGCTTGGCCTGCTGGAGCGCTTCCCGCTCTCTGGCTGTCATCCTTGCCATTACCGTTCCCTTTTCCCTGTTTCTTTTACCTGCGTTGCGGGAGCGGGATTTGAACCCGCGGCCTCTGGGTTATGAGCCCAGCGTGCTACCGAACTGCACCATCCCGCGTTGACCCGGCAGCAGGCCACCTCCATGAAGACTTGCTGCCGGTAACCACAACTATACTCTCCCCGTTGGCCTGGCAGGGCTTGAACCTGCACATCTTCCGCGTATAAGACGGGCTGCTGTCACCATTTAGCTACAGGCCATCGGAGCAGGCATAGCTGCGCAGCCAATAGCCTGCCCCTACTCTGCGGCAGCCGTGCTCATGTGTGCGGTTAGACGTCACCTCCCGCTTCAGAGCACGCATCCCCTAGTGCACCTGGGCACTGCCCATTCGGAGAGCGCGGTGACTGCTGCATTGCGGATGCGGCACGGGTCGAACGTGCAAGGCCCCTTAAGGCCGCCTGTTTTCAGGACAGGTTCCGTCCCAGTCGGATTGCGCATCCACCGCCAAACACTATACCTCCTCAGTCGCCTTCGAGTAGTGTCCGCATAGCCAAAGTCAGGCGGACAATGCCTTCGAGCACGGTGCCTTGCGGGTCCATGCTGTCGTCCAGGTGCATAGCGGTTACGCCGCCGCCTCGGTTCTGGGTGGCTGCATACAGTTCCCCGTGCGTGTCGCAAGCCCAGATGTTGCGGCACTCGATGCGTTCAGGCTGCTGGCACAGCTCATGCTCAGTCAGCGCACGCTTCAGCCGCTCGGTGTCGGCTGGGGACTTGTCTTCCAGCGCAACGGTCCAGCCTTCACAGCGGAAGGCTATGCCAGCAAACACCTCCGCTGGCGGCAGGTCGCTAGCCAGCATCCGCAGCAGTTCAGGGTGGCGCTCCATACCCTGGGCCAGCCGCATTACCATCACTGGCGGGCGGTTCTGCTGCCAGAACCAGTCAGGTGCGGGTGTGGCATGCAGGTGCAGGCTGCCTTCGTCACCGCAGCTGCATATCACGTACATCATGGGCTCTTCGTCCCATTCGGTTCGTTCCTCCAGTGCTGCCTTCAGCAGTGCTGGCACCTGGTCTTCCATGCTCATTCCCTCCGCGTAAAACGCGGGCCGCCCCCAGCCAGCGCGTTAGCGTTAGCTGGGGGCGGCCGTGGTGTCTTACTTCCGTGTCCTGACGCGCCGCTGAGGTTCGTTTACCTCCAGCGGGGCAAAGCCCTGGACTTCTGACCGCCTGATGACATCGGTCACGGTTGCTTCCACCACGGCAGTCAGTACCTCGGCGAAGCTGTCCTTGTCTGATGCTTCTGGTGCGTCGTTCATCAGCTCCAGCTGGCGGCGCAGGCCGCCACCGCTGGTGCCAGCGGCGTTCACCAGGTCATCAGTGGTGATGACCGAGGGCCGGCCGCCGTTGTGGGCGATGGAGTAGCGGACGGCACGCTGAGCGGCTTCCACCACAAACGCCGGGACGAACCCATCAAAAGCCTCAGCGATGCGGTCGTAGTCCAGCTTCTCCCGCAGCACAGGGTCAATGGTGGCTTCGATCAGCTTCTCCAGTGCCTCACGGTCAGGCGTGTCCAGGTGAATGACCGCGTCGATGCGGCCAGGCCGCAGCATCCCCTTCTCAATCAGGTCCACGTAGTTGGTTGTGAACCCGACCATGATGTCGCTGTTCTTGGCCCCGATGCCGTCCATGGCATCCAGCACCGCGCTGACCTGCGCACGGGACTGGTTTTTGTTGGCGACGTTGTCGGCGTCCTCAATCCACACCACCGCTGGGCTGTACAGCTGCGCAGTGCGGATGGCCGACAGCGGGTCGTCTTCAGGGCGGACACGGATGAACGTCCAGCCGCCGTTCACCGCATGCTGCGCGGTGAGCGCCCCAGCCTGGGTCTTCCCCGTGCCGAACGGGCCTTCCAGCAGGAAGGCACGCTTGAGCGGGATGCTGTTCATCCGCATCTGGTCGGCAAAGTCAATAACCGACCACACGTTGGCCTGCAGCTGCTCCAGCACCTCAGCGGTGTACACAACCCGGTCAGGGTCGACCGCCATGTGGTTGAAGAACGTCGGGGTGTCTGCGCCGGTGATGGCCTTGCCCCGGTAGATGGACCGCTGCCTCAGCTCGTCTTCGATGACGGCGAAGAACCCCTCGATTGCCGCACGGTGCTTACGCGGGCAGGTGACCGTGATGTGTGACAGCAGCCCGCGTTCGCTGTCGCGGTGCATGCCGATGTCGAACGTGGCGTCCAGGGTAGGCAGTGCAACCTCATCCCAGGGCACTTGCACCGTCTTGCCGACGCCCACCTCAACGGAGATGAGCTGCGGACGGTGCTCGCCGAAGAAACTCCACCAGCTCTTGCCGATGCCCGCCGTGCCAAAGACGCGCTTCATCGCACGGTCGAACGCTGCCGCACCGTCGTACGGGCGGTAGCTGAACGTGCGGGAAAAGTCGAACTCCTTCTCCTGCTGGCGCTGGATGTCGCGCAGGGTCTGGATGACCTTGTCCAGGCCACCTGGCCCAGCCAGCGTGGCAGGCAGGACGATTTCCTCACCCTCAAACCGCAGGCTGTCCTCGCCAACCGCATCGGAACCCAGTGCGGTCAGCGCGTCAAGCAGGTGCTGCTGGTCCTGCTCGGCCTTGGTGACCACCACCTTGCCTGTCACCACGTTGCTGGTGGTTTTGCGTGCCGTAGGCAAATTCCCTTTTCCTTCCCTTTGGTGTTGCGGGGCTTGTTTACCTTACCCCTTATTTGCCAGTGGGTACTGGTTTTCTGTGCGCCCCAGGCTTCTGGGGACCGTTGGGAGCCTTGAGGTCAGGCTTGCCTGGCTTGCGGTGCTTACCGTGCCTAGGCTGGGGCCTCGTCCGTTCGGTCATTCTTGTCCTCCTCCAGAACCAGTCCTGCCGCTTCCAGCACATCCAGCAGCGACTCAGCAACACCGCGACCCAGGTCTGGGTCTTCCAGGGCGCACCGCACGCAAACGTAAATGTCTGGCAGGTGCGGGTACGGGCTCAGCTGCGCCAAGTCCACCCAGACGGGTGCGCTGCAGCGGCTGCACACGTCCGTTACTGACGACGGTACAGGGTCGTCAACATCGGCCACACGCGTACACACGCGCATGGCGCAGTCCTTGTCTTCAGTCATTCCCGTCCGGTTAACGAGGAAGCCAGCACGGACTTTCACCGCTGCACATAGGCCACTAGCCCGCTTACCCAGCGCGCGTGGGCCTTGCGCGGAACCTGCTGACGGGATTCGAACCCGTATCTCCGCCCCGTGGGTGGTACATGGACTCGAAACCAGTCTCTCCTGAGCCGCAGCTCAGGTGTCTCCCAGAATACGAACCACCCCAGTCGTTCAGTTGTCAAGTGTCAGGCTTCGCTTTTGTTCCCTGCGTAACCCTACCCTAGGGTATACGGGTTTGTAAAACGGGTTAGCCGGCAACCTCGTGCGGTTCTGCGGGCGGCAGTGTGACTTCCATGGTCTGGGTGCTGACAATCAGCCAGTTCAGCTGGTCGCCGTCCGCAGCCAGACCTGTGACGCGGCAGCTTCCGTCTAGACTTTGGCTTCCGTACCGTGCGTGGCTGTCGCTGCTTTGGTTTTCGCCGCCTGCTTGAGCTACCCGCTTACTGTAGGCCATGTGGTAGTGCCCGTGAAACAAGTGTGACGGCAGCACGGCGTCAGTAACCGCCTGGAGCAGCTGGCGGTGTTCCTGGGCGGGCCGCTGCTGCCCCAGCCATGCCTTCGGCAGCTGCGGCAGGTACAGCTCCACGTTAGCAGGGCAGTCGTGCGTGAGCATGACATCGGCCAGGCCGCCAGCCATAGCTGCCCGTGCCTGCTCCTGGGTAATGGCTTCCTCTGGAAACCAGCTGACCCCTTCTTTGCGTTCGGTTCTGTCTATGCTGACAGCGCCACCCAGCGCCAGCCACATGCGGTCATGCCAGCGCCAGCGGGTACCGCGGGGCACGTAGGAGATACGCGACGCTGGTCCCAGCACAGGCAGTGAGCCGCCACAGGCTGGCAGCATGGGATGGTCCTCATGGTTGCCGTCGATAAACCGCACCCACAGGTCTGCGTCTTCGGCTGCGGCTTGCAGCTCTTCCAGAAAGTGCATGCCAGCAGGGTCTCTGGGCCAGTACCCAAAGTCGCCCAGCTGGATGATGTGCTTTTCTGGCTCGTCTTTCAGCGCCTCGGCCGCAGCAGCTACGACGTTCCAGGCCCAGCGGGTGTTGCCGTGCCAGTCGCCAGCCAGCACAACCTTCTCAGGTGCCACGGCTGCCCTCTTCACGCTGGGTGCCGCCGCC
>Ga0335074_10010754_pt1 | contig 12798 bp, 14 predicted proteins | sample Lox_Sample_23_FD_206715 | JGI IMG/M metagenome (GOLD analysis project Ga0335074, IMG submission 206715) | Soil microbial communities from Loxahatchee National Wildlife Refuge, Florida, United States - Lox_Sample_2.3 | ecosystem: Environmental > Terrestrial > Soil > Wetlands | place: USA...
AAAGCTCCGCGAGACGTCAGAGGCGACGTACGCCCCGCAGCAGCAAAGAGGGAAGAAGCAGGCCTGACAAGGCGAGGAATGGAACGAGCAAATACCATTTTGAATTATCTTTCCAGTTGAATGACTGGAATTGGAGGGATCTGAGGGTCCAAGGGAAGGTGGTGAGATTATTGCTCGTTGCTGCAGGCTATTCGTTCGTCGACTCGCGTGCGCAGCGGGGTAATTTCTGGGTGAGGTCAGGTACTGCAAACAGCCAAAATATGTAAACGTCAGTGCTAAAGCTTAGAGTGATGCGGCACAGGTCCACATAAGGAAATGTGCCGCACAGGCATGTCGATCCGGTCATGCTATATTTTTGCAGCTCCCCACATGGACTTACATACAGTAGGCAATGCTTTTGCAGTTGAGTACAAGTAATGCGGAAAGTAATTGAATGTCCGTGGAAGGAGGGATGAAGTAGTTTTAAAGGAGGACAACAAGTGAGGGTAGATCTGAAGGTCTCACGGCCAGTCTAATATAGATAAAAAGTGTATGATCAGAAGGCCCCTCTTCAATGTGGGATCGACGTCCGTCTTCCGTTCGTCCTACCTTGCCTGTCATGTCACTTTTCTACCCCACTTCCGCGTTCTAACAAACAACTTCTCACCACTGCCCAGTCCTGCATCTCCGCGACTGTCAGGAGGGATTGGAGTCTTAATCCGTGCCACCCTGTACATATGTATTATTTAAGATACTCATACGACCAGCGTACGATCTTGCTGCATTCGCCATGAGCGGAATGTGACCCATCACATATCCATTCAGCTATTCTATATACGCGGGAAGGATTGAATACGGGTGCTCTTTTGCGATAGAGGAACTTCCCTTACCCTTCTTGGGAAGCTACTAATGGATTGTGTCGTTTGATCCATTGAAAAGCATCATTCTTCACTATATTTTTGGAGCTTACAAACCGTCTTGCAGCTCAACTACATACCAGGTGCAAGTCGGGCTTGGTAAGATGGCAACTGCCGTCCCCTTGCTATACCCCTTCCAGCTGCATCTCGACCTCAGCCCAACCCAGGTCCAATCTAAGATGACCGTAGTCCGGCTACATCCAGTATGACAACTGGAATGAAGAGTTGTGCGGAGAAAGAAAGCATAGAGATCGTAAGACCACGATGCATACAGTATTCTCCAAATCAAATCAACTCGCTAGATCTGTGGCGGGGTAACATCATCTGCAACCCAATCAGCGAGCTTCTATGCAAGACACCAATTCATGACTACCATTTCGCTTCCTCCATCTATGCCTCAATACGCAGTCAGAATCCCTCCCAGAATCCCCCATACACCCTAGACCGTACCCCTTCGGTGCCCGGGACAAAACTGCCCGATTGGGGCCTCCACTTCCTCCATTCTATTTGGGAATTAAAAAGTTGTATGTGATGCCTTACAGGGCTTTTTTTTTTTTTTTTGGCGGGGCCACTGCCGTAGAAAATTACTGGAAACGGACTCGCAAAAAGCTCGGTTTGCCCTGAGGAGCGCCATAAGTGGGGCCCAATGTTGGTGACGTTGTAGTAGCCCCGCTCGCTGGTGTTGTTCTGTTCTAGGGCATGTTTCGGTTATGTAACAGGCTTGTTTTGTGTGGGATTGGCTGTACGGCGTGCCACAGCTGCCTTGAGTGTAGTTCTGATTGTGCCTTGTTTGGAATCATCGCCGTGCTGAGCGAGGCAACGTTCTGGGAGGAGATATACAATATACCTATCTATTATTTCCGGCAATCCTTTGACGCCATAATTGGATGAGGTTAGAAAGAGTTGGAAGGCATAGATACAGAGACTCTCTACTGCAGCTAAATACAAAGCTACTCTATCTACGACCCCGCTTCCAGACGCCTATCAGCGATGCTCGCTCGCTTGGATCACTCCTTCATCTACATACAGACTTTGACAACAGACTCGTAGCAGTCATCAACACATCAACAGCCAAGTAAACAAAAGACATATGTAAAAAAATACCGTGAGGTATACGAATCTTGAGAATTGAACCCCCCTATAAACACTCCCTCCCCCATGACAGCCAGCTCGAAACTTCATATCCAGCTAGCTTTACTTCCCCGTGGCCTATCGTCGTCCTGGATCTTCCGCAACCAGATTGGTGACGCAGCCACGGGTCGCGGGGGAGGACTCATCGCTGACGGCGCTGATCTCTTCACACCCTGCGAAGTATTGACCATTGGATTGACTTTGCTCAACGGTACTGGTACAGCTAAATTGTCGCTCATGGTCGACAGCCGCGGTATAGGTGGCAGGGCTTTCATTCTAGCAGCCCGCTGCTCCGCCGAGAGAGGCGACCGCATTGTATCATCCTTCAAGGGACTTGGCGCTAGGGGAGAGCGGGATAGGATTGGCGAGAGATTGGTCTGGAGCCGCAGAAGAGGTGAGGCGCGACGGCTACGTGGTGGACTGGGGCATTGCATTTCGGTAGGGGCGTGAGAGAGGCGCAGGCCAATCTCGACCGTTACGGATGTTTGAATGGAAGAGTCGCGGCGGTGACGACTGGAATTGCCATCGAAAAATGGTGGGGGTGGTGCGAGGTGGCTGTTTGCGTTGAGGGTAGGTTCGGCTAGTTGTCGCTGAGTTGAAGTAGATCTGAAAAGCCCGGCCATTGTATCTTTTATTCTCGACTCGGGGATTTTCCATGTGGAATTGGGCTTAGGTTCTTGCTTATCGGGCGGACTTGTTGCGTTGGGTTCGGGAGGAAACAGTGAGTAAGACTGTTTTCGTTTATGGCTTTTCGTCGGTTGTCTCTCAAGGGCTGCTGCCTCTGGTTTGACCAATGTGGCTGAGTTTAACGGCGTCTCTGCGGCTTTTCCTGTGGATTTGCTAAGCTTTTCTGATGACTGCACTCCACCTGGACTTCGAATTGAGTCCATACTCAATGCTCCCCTTTTCTCCTTCTCTATCAGACTCGCTCTGCTGCCAATGCTTGCTGGACTTCGAGGTCCGGATACAGGTTGAAGCATATGCTCATCGAAACCAAGCTCATTAGGTCCCCAGAATCTTATCTCGTGGCGTCCACGGCTCCACCCAGGTGTGCCTTTGGGTCTAAAAGCTGTTGTGGCAGTGTTTGACCGGAGAAACATTTGTAAGAGACTCGCCATAAGACCATGCAGGTTGAGGACAACTGTTGCCATCATCGATGTAACGAGTGTGGGCGCTTTCATCGTCAATGTAACAAACCATGGGATGACAAAGACCTAAAGTGCATATTAGCATCCATGACCTCTTTGTCCAAGTACTCAACTCACCATCGATACGACTGCGAGCACCAAGTAGTAGACCATACGTGATGCTGCAATACGCTGGTGCTGGTCGATTGTGGTGAGAGCCATAAGTCGGAAAAATATCATAGTCGCGCTGATGATGGCAAGTCCCCCACAAGCTGCAAGTAGAATAAGACCGAGTTTGCCATATCGTGTAACAAACCACGCTACTGATGCAAAGCAGAAGTCCGTTTCCGGTCTGACGTGCGTGGGTATCGAAGTGATAACGAGCATCAAAACAATCACCGCCAGGCATACTGAAACGTCGTATTTTCCCCGAGCCGGAAATCCAGCCTTACGAAGTGATCGAATAGCGCACTCAAGACCAAATACGATTTGAATATATGGAACAAGGAAGATAGCTTTCGCGGATCAGCAAAGACTTGAAATCATCGAATACTATATCATACCTGGAAACACGAACTGAGCTATGACAGAACATCCTTCTGTAAATAAGCTCGACATTCCAGTTGCCTGTGCCCCAACGAAGATCGAGCCTTGAACAACAATACCTAATGAGAGTACAAGCGGGAATGTTTCGGCTGGATGAATCGCGGAAACACAGAATTTCCTATTCAGGAGTTAGCCTCCTCAAACTCATTGAGACATAGCCACTCATACTTTGCCTTGCATCCGCCGTTAGCCCTTTTCGAAGCCCGATAGCAGTCATAAAGTATGCTCGAAGCCGTCACAAATGCCGCCAAGATATTGAATGAGCCCAGTATCATGGTCGAGGTCCGGACCGACTTGCTCTCTGAGAAAATAAGGCTATTGATAAGCGCCAGGGTCGCATTCGGACTCTGAGGTGGCCCTTCCTCCAACTGATATATCATCTGCATCTTGTCTGCATTCTCTCTTCCCCATAATGAATGTTCCAGGTTTGCCATAACTCCAAAAATTCTCTTATCAATCGAGTTTGGGTTATTGATAGAAAGCCTCTGGAGAAGGCGTGATTTGGCAGTCGTTAGGTCATGGAGTCTGTCTGGTCGTATCGCAAAGAAAGATGTAGGTCTGCCGAGTTGGTCGAAGGAATAAAGATGTAAAGAATGGTCAGCTCCAGGCCAAGTGCGAAACGAATCTGATCCAGCAGTGAAGAGAGAGAAGTTGACAGGCACCCTAACGAGGCGGGAGCTGACAAGTGATGGTAGAATATGAAATGAAGTCAAGCAGGTGGCCGTGACCCCCCATGGGCTTAATAAGAAGTGCATCAAGCATTTAAGTTGAAATGAAACCTACCAGGAGCGGCCCACGCGCGGGCACTGCAACGTCCGGCGCTCGCTACTAACCTAGATGATGTGCCTCGACGTGCTGGTACCTGACGGGTAGGCCTATTGACGGGCCAGGCTTGGTGTGAGTTTCACGCACGGCACCAACGGGTTCTAGTTCGGCAGTCGGCTGGCAGAGGGAGGCCATCAATGCTGGCCGAAACAACTCTATCTGACGAATTGTCCGCTCTGTTCATCCAGCTTGCATGTGCACTCGGAAAGATAGCACTAGAACGACAAGTATACGGTTCCTTCCGGATATTGCGGCGTCATGGCTGTAGCAGTCCTTGACACTCCGAGTATCGAGGTGTCGAAAAAGTCGAGGTCGTGGCATCTTCGAAACGGCAAGTCGTCTCGGATGCTCGCTTACATCCCTGTCCTTCAATAACCCTTAAAGCTCGGAATCTAAGGGAAATTCTTGAGGTAAAGTTCATGCACGTATGCCTTAACGAAGAAGTAGGTATAATAGAGTGAATAGCATGGCTCTATCCCCCATCGGAGAGTTGTATTTCCGTCATTACATTCCACTAAAGTATCTCAGGAGACATGGCCAGTCATACGCACAGACCAGTTAGATACAATGCGACGAAAAGGGGATCCAGAGTCACGCTGTAAGGACCGCTGGAGATGTTCTAGTTAATGCTCCTCTGAGGGGGTGCGAAAGAAGGCTTGGCTCTCAAGAGAGATGCAGAGAAGTAAAGGATAGGAAGAATCAAAAAGGCGCTCACACCTACCTCCACGCAACCGGACCGATGCCGATTTCTCATTAGAGAACGAACCATCCAACCAGCGCATCGCCAGGCCGTTGAGGTCATCGGTAGTCCACGAGTTCATCCAATCATCTGCCGGTGCTTTTTAATGAATACCGCATCCTCTTTCTCCGCGCCGGCAGCCGCAGCGTGAGTCGTTACGCTGTGGCTTTCGTCTTAAAACGCCTAAGGTTTTGAGATCCCTTGCTCGGGACGGGAAAAGCACAGCTCAACACCAAAAACAATAATAGAGCATTAAGTCGGTTGCATTGCATGCCACGCGTTCATTGGGTCCGCATGACAAGTTGTATGTACAATGCGATAAGTTAGTGGAGGCGCAGAGCAGAAGTGAGGAAGACCCTCAAAATGCTGACCTAACACAAAGCTGGAGAGCACGTGAATCGCTAAAGGAGGGGAAGAAAACACAACCTCCGATTGTGCGACCCGCCTTTATTCACACCCAAAATCTCGAGCCGTTCCTACGCCGACCCTTTCATTTATTTTAATGACCTGTCAACTTCCCAGAAGCAGAAGCGATCGGATTATGTCAAACTAACCATCACTATGCAACCACAAGCACGTGGCTTCGGCCTCATCCGAGTGTCCAACAGCCTCCTTGCAAGCGTGCAGCTGCCGATCGGTGGCGAGGTACAGCCATCACTTTCCTTTCGTCTGATATAGAGTGAGCCTTGCTTCCTACACCCTCTCTAATATCCGTTCACTTCAAACTTCTGCTCAATGCTGTCCAATTGTTGTCACTGTTTTAGCTCTGAGCCGTCTAGGCAGCTGTAATCGACCTGAGCATGCTCAAATCTTGGAAATGGTGGCTGTGGTACCCTGAACTCGCTATAGAAGCAAGGGAGGCCGTCCATGGTGACCTTGTTCGATCCTCAGGAAGCATCCTTCTGCTTAATGAAACGAGAGTTATGAACATCACGCTTCCTCTGTACTGCAAGATGTCGACGTTAAATTCTAGACCAATGTGAAAGATATTCCATTTACCATCCCTTGAGAAAGAGATATGGATATCTGATCATATTATGGATAACGATGTCAACTTTCTGTAATGTGGTTCTAAACACGATCTCTTCATCTCTATGGGATGTATTCTGAGATCTTGTCGTATAAAGTTTGGAAATTAACGCTGGCCCCCTGCTGCACCGAAGTCACTTCTACTTGTGAGCATTCTTTCGCAGATTGGAGGGATCGCTTCGTGAAAATCTTAATGCTCAAGGCTCATCTTGCACCCTACCCCATACAATGGGAGGTAGGGATTCTTACAGGTCCCGAATCAGGATTGGTACAGGGTTCGATGGATCTTCAATTCGAGTTCAGGGATTGGCCTCAATTGGACACCATTGTTTCGTCTTTCCTTTTCCTTATAGATAATTTAGGAACATAAACATAGAAACTTGTGGCTGTCAGGAGTTCAGCTCACCCATAGTATCCGATGGAGATCCCGAAAAATTGATTCGGGGGACCGCATATGCATGTGGAATAGCATCCATCGTGCTTCTCACCCTCCCAAACTCTCCATGAGCCGACTGAATACCGCACCCCGTCTGCCGTTATTATTTGAGGGTTTTATCTTTGGCTAGGTAATTGTGTTAACGATCGGTTTCATTTCGAGTTCTGCCTCCCATGAGGAGGCCAATTTCGGGATATAGACTTGCACGAACGCCCGTTGCCCGTATATCTCAGTGCGAGCCAGGCTAAGCTGTTGCTATCATGGGCGACCGACACGAAAACGCAATTGACTTAATAGGCATAAAACACGCCAATGGTCATTTTCCAGAACAAAAAGTCAGCGGTCTAATAGCTGAAAACATGATACGTCTCCAAAAAAATCTTCTCAGCTTCCATATTGTGAGTATAGAAACTTAGGATAACCAATAACTACATGGTGTTTCGAAACTTGCCTAAATTCTCACAACTGATCTATTGTTTGGGAAAGAGTGAATAAACATGTTTCGCACTTGGTTTCACCCTACTCTTGGCAAAGACATCACCTGCCTTTACTTTACAGCCGAAGTTGGGATACACGGTGTCAGGAAAGCACTGTGGCGTGTTTGGGCGTGTGGCTGGAGTGGCATGAGTGGCTATTCGCGAGGACAAGCACGGACCAAGCGGGGCGAGGTGATGGATTATACGACGTCATAACTATCAACTCTTCCGAGGCGAACTACAAACTTCAGGCGAAAAGGACACATTGGCATTAGTCTTTCGGCCAGCCGATGCTCTACCACTGGTACCAAGACTTCGGTTGAATATACGCGTGGCTTATGCATGAAATGGAGACCAAAGACTTGCCTCGAGGCATAACCGGGGAAAACCATCAATCAACAATGACGCGTTGCATATGCATGCTTCGCATTCCCAAGGTCGAGGAATGCCAGAACAGGCAAAAAGAAATGACCTTTCAAGTATGTGAAGAGGATTGGTTTTTTGAAAGGCTATCAGGTGAAGGAACCCCTTGCGTCATCTCAGCATTGGGGCAAATCAAGACCAGGTTGCTCCCTAATCCCGAATCAGTCACCAGCGCCACAAGTGGTTAAGACCCCATACCTTTCCATTTCGAGCTCTAGATCATGGCGCCAAATTTGTCGGTGGCATCTCTGAAACCCACTCCTATGGATCAGTTGGTGTAGGTTGATGGACCATGATGTCATGTAAGAAGAAGAAAGCCGAGTATCCTCGAATATTTCTATCAGAAGACCCTCAAATGAGGATCCAGACCAAGGGGCCACGAGTGTGAACCTTGGTCCTGAGCTGAAGCACGATGACGCACTTTGCTCCCTTCCTTTTCCATGTGATTGAACAAGTGGGATAGAAATTCTTTCAAATACCCCTCTCGTCCACTCTATCACAACTTTTTTTTCTATCAACAAGCCAATACTGAACAAACTTCACAAGCAATCCCAAATTCCAAAACCAAAACACACCATCTTCATAATGGAGACCATCAAGTAAGTGAATATCGAGTCCCAAGCCCAATACATCACTCGACGTTGCAAAGGCATTTATAGCCTTGCGGTCTCTTTCTATAGCTAACATAATATTTCAGGAACGCCGCCAACTACGTCTCTGAGACCGTCCAAGGCTCCAGTGCCACCGCCAGCAAGGAGGCCAACAAGCAAGTTGCCAAGGACAACGACGCATCCCTTGGCAGCCGTGCCACCGCGGCCAAGGATGCCGTTGGAGACAAGATGGACGAGACTAGCCACAACGTATGCTCTACATGGTCCCTCTGACAAGGTCGACTTTATGCTGACAAAATCACCTACAGACCAAGGCTGATGTCCACAAGGAGGCTGCCAAGCACTAAACTCTTCACTCTCTTGGATTAGGGAGTCTTGCATCATATGGATGGATGGCCAGGTACGGAGGATACTTCATCCGGTGTAGTTGGAAACACCCTATAGAGTAGCCCAGAATCAAAACTTGTTCAAGAGTCTGTTCATTGCAGTAACATTATGGGGTGCTAAGAGTCAATCAAATTGGACAGTTGAACTTGACGTTTCATGTGACATTCTAATTGACATTACGGCTTTAGCTGAACTAAGATAACTTTTGGAAAGCCAGCTAATTTTAAACTACATTTATCGAATATTACAGTAACAGGCGAAATCGGCTTCAGTCCAAAAATCAATGTTTTTATACTCAACTCCCGCTTCTAGAAACACTAACCCTATTATAGCTAGCGGCATTTTAAACCCTGCACTCGCTTACCCCTCCTGCTCCAATGCGTTGCACGTGAAATGTAGACTTCTACCTGATGATTTTATCACGTCGCCGGATATTGGGACTAACTCTGTTGCGTCACGTGAGAGAAATGAATTTTCAACCTGAGGACTAAAAACTCTGGCACGTGCCAACAGCTCGCTGACATCCACCTAATCGGCTGATGCTTTCACTTGAAACTTCGATTCAAGTCGGCTATTCTGGCTCAGATGATGAAGGATGAGTTCTAACATCAATCGAGATGCGCCATCGACGAAAACAAACCATGGCTCAATCGCGCATGAGCGTTGAACAGTCGAGACAGCCAGCCATGACCTCCTACAGTTGCTGGCCAGCGATTGGCTAGTTTTATGCGAGCATGCGATGCACAACGATGCCACAGTTGCCGCGAGGCTGCTGTTCAGCTGAGTCGCCCAACTCAACAAATAACTTCGCATGCATGTCAAAGGTAACCGGCTCATCACTCACCCTAGCAATCTGCCTTTCTTTGACTTGCGACCGGTTATCCCTTAGTTGTATTAGGCGCCATTCTCGACTTCTGTACAGCCGTTGCGGAGGAGCTCATACACCTCTCTCAGAGTTCGGCTGATATACTCGGAGCAGCTAGGAATCAGGCGAAGATGAGTGAATCAACAGAGTTTGACGAGGTGTTCAGCTCAGATTCTCTGACTTGTCTCACAATTTGGAACTTTGAGGTAAAATTGTTTCAGTTTTTTCTTTTTAGATTTCGTCTTTTCTAACTTCATAGGACTCAAAAGAGAACACAGACTACTATGGCCCAACAAGTAAGATTACTAGTGAGACCCTGACACGTCTGGTGGGAGAATCTCTCTTTCCATGCTGGGGGGTCTATTAATCAATGCAAAGGGACAGGGTAACAACAAGAATGCAAAGGAACATGGTGATGACAAGAATGCAACGGAGGGGCTTGTTATCATGTATGTCTACCATGTACAAGCTCGGTGTTCTTTCCACTGACGCGGTGTTAGCTTCTCCGAGGGGACAGCCGAAAGCTGGGACAATATACCTTACGCTTCCAGACTAATGCATTCTCCCTTGCGAATGCGACAGAAGACTTTCCAATCCATCGCAGACGCATTCTCTCTACCCGAGTCACATCTTCAGATGCATAAAGAAGGATCGACGGTCTTTATGGACGTGGGAAACGCGCCCGACCTATCAAGTGGTGAGATTCAGAGTATATACTTCAGATTCTACTACAAAATTCTCCCCACTAATTGAGATTCAACAGCTTTCATGATACAAAACAGCTTTACCTCGACCTTGCGATTCAGTGCTAGCTTCAGCTATGATCTGGAGAAGCATGTGACTAAGGCACTGGTCCACGGACTACGCGAACCAGAGATAAAGGATCTTAACAAGAAGCTAATCGCTCACCGAAACAACGTCGGACTCCCAATGCTCTTACCTTTGCTGCTCTTGACGTCCCGAGTAGACTCGGCAACCGCCAAGGTCCGGGATTGTCATCAAGAGATTGTTGAGATCGAACACCAGACGGGCATCCGGACAAAATGGCACCGCGGCATGTCCTGTTGTGAATCAGATGAAAAACACGCTAGCCATCATCGATATGACAGGATCAATTTCGATCAAGTAACAGCGGATCTTACCAGTCTTACCTCGAAGCTGGCCTACGTAGAATACCTGTGTGAGGTGCATCTGCCAATGTTGGACAGCTTCGACAATATCAACCAGCGGATATTAAAAGCTATTCCTAAAGGGAGTAAAGATAGACTTCAGCAGGTCGAATTACGCCTTCGGGTGGAGAACAACTTTCTTAGGAGCTCTCTTAAAGGAACCTACTCTCGAGCAAAGTTCCTCTCCAAGCGAGGTCAAGCCCAAGTTCACACAGTGAGAACTTACCATTTGTCTTTGTTTGGGACTGCGTTCAGTGCTGAGCATCGACAGATATATAGCCTAATAGCCCAGAAGGACAACGCGCTTAGCTTGAAAGACAACGCAGCATTGAAGACAATTTCAGAGGACCAGAAGAGAATTGCATTGGCGGCAACACGGGATAGTGCTGCTATGCGAGTCATCTCTGCGATAACCGCGTTCTTTCTTCCTGCGACCTTCACAGCGGTATGTTTAATCACTACGCATCCTCACAAAGGCCCTACAATATGGGATATTTCACTTACTATCGCTCTCTGGACAGACTTTCTTCAGTACCACGTTCTTCAACTTCCAGTCAGGTGATAGCTCTAGACCGGTTTCGGGCTGGCTGGGGTTGTACTTCCTAGTGACCATCGTCCTCTCGGCCTTGGTCCTCCCATGGTGGTACATTAGTACACGCCGCAAGCAGCATGAAATAGAGGGTGAATTTGGTGGAACACTTATAAATCAGCAGTCTAGTGACACGAGAAGTATGCGCGACGATAAGGGAGCCTGAATCTATGCAGTTCAAATCTTTGGATGCTACCTTATATACTCTAAATTTCTCCATAATCGTACGCTTTATTTGTGTCGCACAATTCCTACGCTGCTAACTCATCCCCTAATATCACACTAACAATTGTAATAACTTACGGTCATGACCTCAACGACGACAATACTAAATATGGGCAATGGATTGTACCGAAGAGCGAGGCTTTGAGAGAGTACCACTGAGGAACAGAACCCAAGCCCTAAGAGGCTTTTTGAACATTTCTAACAATGCAGCATCCTCCATGGCTCTACAGAGCAGCGTTAATAAGAGACTGTTCGTAGAGAAACCGGTTTCGATTTCTACTGTATCGCTAGAATGTTAGCCGATATCCGGCGACGTATTAAATCCTCAGGCAGAAGTCTACATTTCACATCAAACGAATTGGAGCAGGGGAGGTAAGCGAGTGCAGGGTTTAAAATACCACTAGTTATAATAGGGCTAGTGTGTCCAGAAGCGAGAGTTGAGTTTAAAAACATTGATTTTCGGACTGAAGCCGATTTCGCCTGTTACTGTATGCAGACTGCATTTCATATCCTCGATCTCGCTATAAAATTGCTGGCTGACTAGCTAATTACATCAGTGACGTCAGCCGAGGTTGGTGAGATCATTTGCATGGGGTTGAGCCACGATCATAAGCATCAGCCAATGAGCAGTGTAGCCTCAAATGTTTTTACGTCATTAAGCAGGACTGAGCCACAATTGATTAACTGATCAACATGCGGCTTACACGCCGGTTACTCATAGCGCAACGGGCCAACGGAACAGGGCTTGAGCTTGGGTGAGGTCAACATGCAGAAATGATATCGAGATTTCATACTCTTTCAACCCACTGAGATTCATGTGAATGTAAGGTATCAAACCTTTCTTTTCTTCTTTAGGATACTCCCGATATCCATTTCTTGCACTATTATCCTTCCTGGTCGTCCTCCTTCCGCCCTTCTTTGGACAACCTCCACCTTCCCCGACGTAAGATGGTTCGTGCCAGAGGCGCTGGTCTTGCACTCAAGGGTCTCCAGTGGTTCCTGAGAGCCATCGAGTTCTGTTGTGCAGCTCTCATCCTTGGGGTTTTCTCCTACTTCCTGGCCGCACTGCACAACCACAGCCTCAATATTGACAACTATACCCGATCCATCGAGGGCATCTCAGGTGCGGCTGTGCTATACACTCTGATTGGCCTGCTCCTACTGTGCTTCGTTGCTGGCCTGACTTTCTTTTCCGTGATCGCTATCCTTCTGGACCTTGTGTTCGTTGGAGCCTTCATCTACGTTGCCTATGAAACGAGGAACG
>Ga0335074_10010756_pt1 | contig 12795 bp, 13 predicted proteins | sample Lox_Sample_23_FD_206715 | JGI IMG/M metagenome (GOLD analysis project Ga0335074, IMG submission 206715) | Soil microbial communities from Loxahatchee National Wildlife Refuge, Florida, United States - Lox_Sample_2.3 | ecosystem: Environmental > Terrestrial > Soil > Wetlands | place: USA...
CGGTGGAGCTTTGTTAGATTGCGCAGTCAGTTCCTAAACTCTACCCTGCCCGCAGTCATATCCATTCATTCAGAAAAGCACGGGGCCGAGAGATCGGTGAATAAGGCAAATAATGTTGATGGGCGGCAACAAACTCGGTATCCCGTGGCGGCACCAGTCAGCTTCTGGTGGCTTCACTCGGGTGATAGTCTTCGCGCCGGCGAAGGATTTACTCGGAACATCAGCACTCGAGGGGTGCAAGTATCTACGCCGGTTTGTCCTCCGGCGGGAGTTTGCATCCAGATGACAATCTTTCTCCCACCACCTGACGGCGGCATCCATGGCGTAACTCTCCAGGGTGAAGGTATCGTCCTTCGCGTCGAGAGATCCGGCGGAGGACCTGAGGATTCAGCAATCACCGGATTTGCAGCTGCAGTTGAGTTCTACCCGGAACAACGCACCACGTCGAAAGCAGAATTGCAAAGCTTGGAATCGGTACTGCAGACATTTGTCAACTGACAGCCCGCGCATCAGCGGGCGCTCCAACTAAATCAGATGAAAGGACAAGCGGATGCCGACTTGCAATGGCGAAGCCATGCCTGAATTGAGCAACAGCGCATCTGAGCAGCCGGGTTGCGAAAAGAGGTGGGTTGCACTGTACACCGCGTCGCGACATGAGAAGCAGGTGCAAAAACAACTGGCAGATAAGAACACGGACGTATTTCTGCCGCTGTACAACACCAGGCGTGAGTGGAAGAAACGCAAGTCTGTCGATATTGACCTTCCGCTCTTTCCTAATTACGTGTTTGCCCGGATCGCTCACGGACAACGGTCGCTAGTGCTTGGTACACCGGGAGTCTTCTCGATCGTGGGTTCAAGCCGGGAAGCATGGGAACTGCCGGAGCGAGAAATCGAAACCCTCCGCAGTGCCGCCTCGCTGCGCAAGTTCGAACCGCACCCATACCTTGTGGTCGGAGAGAGAGCCCGTGTGCGGTCAGGACCGCTTGCTGGTCTGGAAGGTGTAATCGTCCGCAAGAAGAAGAACCTCCAGATCGTCATGAGCCTCGATCAGATCATGCGAAGCGTGGCGATCGAAGTGGAAGCTGACGAGGTAGAGCCGCTCTTAATGCGTGAGCGGGAATTAAATTGACCCTTCCTGGTTGTACGTCTCGTACCGCCCGGAAGAGTGGCAGAGGTTTTCTCATGAGATTGCTAATTTCTGCGCTCGCCTGTTTGATGAGTGTTCCGTGCTTTATGTCCGGACAGAGCGATCTCGCCGGCAACGTTGGCGTTCGACAGAATTCGGCTGTGACTTCCCAGCAGCCTGCACTGCAACAGCGAGCTCCGTGGTATCAGCTACGGAGGGGCGACTCATTCGAAATCGAGTTTGCTTTTTCACGGGAGTTCAACCAGACCGTGACCGTTGAACCAGACGGGTACATCACCTTGAAATCGGCAGGAACGATCCTGGCAGAGGGGCTGACGGTTCCCAAACTCACCGAAGCCATCCAGCAGAAGTACGTCGGTATCCTGCGCGATCCGGTCGTGACGATTGATCTGAAGGATTTCGAAAAGCCGTACTTCATTGCCGCAGGTCAGGTAGGCAAGCCTGGCAAATACGATCTCCGCAGTGATCTGACTCTCACCGAAGGCATTGCGATCGCGGGTGGGTTTACTGAAGCGTCGAAACATTCGCAGGTGGTGCTTTATCGGCCTGGCCCTAACGGCGTAACGGAGGCCCGGCTAGTCAACGCGAAGAAGATGCTCGGCTCTCACAATCTTGCCGAGGACATTCATCTTCAGCCTGGCGACATGATTTATGTGCCACAGAACCGGATGTCGAAGATACAGCGCTATCTACCCACTTCGAACGTTGGCTTGTATGCGAGTCCGGCACTGTATTAGATGAGGAGCACCATGACAGAGCAGATGATGGAAATTCAGAGTTACGAGCGTCGTCCTCTTCCGACAGCGCGTGATCTCGTTGCAGTGATCTTCCGTCAGCGCCGAACGATCCTGACAGTCTTCTTCGCAGTTGTAGTCCTGGCGTTTCTCTCCGGAGTCTGGAAGCGGAAGTACGAAGCACATATGAAAATCCTCGTGCTGCGCCAGCGCATGGACGCGATGGTTACCGCGCAGCCAAACGCACCGTCGGAAGCTTCGCCGGAGGTTACTGAAGAGGATCTCAATTCTGAGGTGGAACTGCTCCGCAGCGATGACCTTTTGCGCAGCGTCGTTCTAGCAACAGGGCTGCAACAAGAAACGCGGTCGGTTTTCCGGCAACCGAGTAGCGATTTCGCGATCGCGCTGGCCGTTCACGCGCTCGGCAAGGATTTAGATATCGAGCCGGTCCGAAAAGCGAACGTCATCACGGTAAGTTATCGATCGAGTGACCCAGAACTAGCCGCGAAGGTACTCGATGCCGTCGCGGCAGCTTACCTAGAGAAGCACCAGGAGATACACCGTCCGTCAGGCGAGTTCCAGTTCTTCGACCAGCAAACAGAACGTTTTCGCGAGGGACTGGAGCAGTCCCAGGCAAAGCTCACTGCCTTCACTCAGAAGAATGGAGTAGTCGCCGCTCAGGTAGAACTCGATCTCGTTCTCCAGCGTGTTGCCGACTTTGACTCGAATGCGCATCAGGCTCAGGCAGAGGCAGCCGACGCGGCTCAAAGAATACGGTCACTGCAGGCACAGCTCAGCGCAATGCAGCCACGCCTCATCACTGAAATTCGAACGGGTGAAAACCCGCAGTTGATGCAACAACTGAAGTCGACCCTGCTGAATCTGGAATTGAAGCGGACGGAACTGCTGACGAAGTTTGACCCTTCCTACCGGCTTGTCCAGGAGATCGACAAACAGATTGCGGAGACACAAGCGGCGATTTCCAAAGAGGAGAGACAACCGCCCCAGGAAAAGACGACTGATCAGGATCCGACCTATCAGATGTTACGTAGTGAGCTGGCGAAAGCCGAGGAAGAGCTGAGCGGTCTGAACGCCCGCGCCACTGCATCGCGAACCGCTGCGGGTGAATACCATGCCGCGGCGCTCAATCTAGAAAAAGAGGGACTTCAACAAGAAGATCTGGAACGAGTCGAGAAGACAGACGAAGACAATTACTTGCTATATTCCAAAAAACGTGAGGAAGCTCGTATCAGCGACGCTCTTGATCAGCGCGGCATTCTGAACGTAGCGATCGCTGAAAAGCCCTTGGTCCCTGCCCTGCCCGTGCAATCGCCGACCAAGACGTCAGGCATCACATTCCTGCTGGCCTTGTTTCTCAGCATGGGAGCCGGTTTCATCGGTGATTATGCCTCTCCGTCCTTTCGGACTCCCGATGAGGTCGCGGGCTATCTAGATATTCCAGTGTTGGCGTCACTTCCGAAGCCGAAGAGCTAGCTCCCGCCAATGTTTGAGAAATATTTCAACCTTTCCGATCAGCCGTTTGGGGCGACACCGGATCCGCGTTTTCTTATGCGGACAGGTTCTCATCGCGATGCCCTAGCGTCTCTCTACGCCGGATTCTATGCAAACCGTGGATTCACGGTTCTCATCGCAGAACCCGGCATGGGGAAAACCACCCTGCTGTTCGAGTTCCTTGATCATATTCGTGGCAAGGCACGCGCCGTCTTCCTCTTCGACACGCTTTGTGAAAAGGACGATCTCCTCTCGCTGATTCTTCAGGATCTCGGGTTGACACCCGGCGAAACTGCCGCCGAAAGGCACCGCCAATTGAACGAGATCTTGGCCGAGGAAGCCCGCGCGAGTCGGAGGATCGTCCTGGTCATCGATGAGGCACAGAATCTGTCGCTCGAAGCGCTCGAAGCCGTACGCCTATTAAGTAACTTTGAAACCTCGCGCTCAAAGCTGATGCAGCTCATTTTGTGTGGTCAGCCACAGTTGGCTGACAAGTTGGCACGGCCGGAGGTCGTCCAGCTTCGGCAGCGAGTGTCGACGATCTGCCAACTGACTCGTCTCAGCGCAGCTGAGACCACTGCGTACATTCAACATCGTCTCAAGTTGGTCGGTCATACAGGTGCTCCGGTTTTTACTTCCAGCGCATTGGAACTGCTCGCAGAAGCCGGCAAGGGGGTGCCGCGGGTGATTAACACCCTGTGCTTCAACTCTCTTTGTCTCTGCCTCGCCCGTAACGCAAAATCCGTCGACGAAAGCACAATGATCGAGGCCATCTCGGATCTGCAGCTGCCCACATCTTCATCGGCCCCTATGGCACTGCCCGCGCGTGGGGAGATACCAACGACGGCTCCCACCACGCTTCCGAGTTCCGGTCCCTCCACTGGCTATTCCGAGGCACACGTGCCCTCGAGCAGGACCGGACGCCAAATGGTCGCGGCCCTCCTTAGCATCTGCATCAGCCTAGGTGGCATGATGTGGTGGATCAACCGAAGCGGTCATCATTTCCGCGCCGCACCTACAGCTCTGTTTCACATCTGGCAGGTAACACGAACGAGCCGAACCAAGAAGAATCCGTCGACTGAAGCACCGGCAGAGGCGGCAGCGAACCTCGCTACGACCCAAAGCCGACCCGCATTAACGGGCAGGAAGGAGCCAGATCAACCGACGGCCCCGAAGCGGGTTACGGTTGCTCCGGGAGAGACTCTGGAGACAATCGCTCGCACGAACCGCTATCGTCGGTGCGCTCCGTGCTGCCTCTGCGTCTACCTTTCATGAGGGAACTTTGCTCAACGAACACCCGGAATGCGGGAGAGGACGAGTGCCAAAGCTTTGCAAATCCTCGATACACCAAGCCGGCGAGCCAATTGCCGTGACGTCGATAAGAATGTTCGGGCATAAGTGAGATACTGGCTGCTGCTTTCGGTGGAATTGTAGTGATCAGTTCATTCTGTGGGCAAAATATTTGTGGCCGATCAAGACACCGGTAAATTAAACCCACAGACCTCACCTAAGCGCACAATAGAAACAGAAATACAGCCGAACCCGGTAGCATCCTAAGCCAGCTTGGAGAGCTTACATCCACGATTGTCGTCGGCGGCCGCACATTGTCTCGATAGCGCTCCTCAAAGGCGGCACGATTCGTGCATGCTGCAATGGCAGAAGTGCTTCTGATGCGTCACATTTAACAACGGAGCTGGCGCCCGTTTTGACAGGGAGCCTAGACCTTGGCTTGCCGTCTCTCTCCGCCCGCATTGTGGCGATCTCATTAGCAATCGGCAAGGATTATGACTTTAACGATGATTTTTGTACGACGGGCCACTGCGTTTTGGCGGATGCTTCCTGAAGCGAAGCCAGAGACATTACGACATGTCTAGACACAGCTTTACGTCTGGGTCACAACAAAGTTGTTTAATTCTAGGGGGTGCGCGTGAGTATTACGGGTGAGATGAGGATTTGCGTTGTCGGATCGGGTTACGTTGGTTTGGTCGCAGCTGTGTGCTTCGCGGAAATCGGCCATCGAGTATTTTGCGTCGATAACGATGAAGCAAGAGTTGACCAACTGAATTCAGGAGAGATTCCAATCCTCGAAGAACATCTTCCTGATCTATTCAGGAAGCATCACATGCGTCGCGCCGAGTTTACAAGCGACTTGCGTCGCGCCGTCGAAACAAGCGACGCTATCTTTGTTGCCGTGGGAACGCCTCAGAGCAGCTCTGGAGCGGCTAATTTGTCCTATGTGGAAGGCGTTGTGAATGACATCGCTAAATACATCACAAGATACAAGGTGGTTGTGGAGAAGAGCACGGTTCCAGTTCATACCAATGAACGAATCACGCAGTGCATTCTCCGGCATGGCGTGGCCCGCGATGCTTTCGACGTCGTATCCAATCCCGAATTTCTTCGGGAAGGAAGCGCAGTGATAGATTTTTTGCACCCTGACCGGATCGTTGTCGGGGCTAATACAGAACGAGCGGCCGAGGCTCTCAAACGAATCTATGAGCCGCTGACCAGCGGGGAGTATTATTCACGTGGTGAGGGTCTGAAAGGACCGTTAACACATGACAACCCGGCGAAGTTGCTGTTGACATCGGCCCAAAGTGCAGAGCTGATAAAACATGCCTCCAATGCTTTCCTGGCGATGAAGATCTCATTTATCAACGCGGTCGCTAATCTTGCGGAAGCCGTCAACGCGGATATCGAACAAGTCGCTGCAGGTATAGGTTCAGACTCCCGTATTGGTTCGAAGTTCCTCCGTGCAGGTCTCGGATACGGTGGGTCGTGTTTCCCAAAAGACGTGGCCGCGTTCACATGGGTGGCCGAACAAGAAGGCATCGACTTCGGCCTACTAGAAGAAGTACGCAACATAAATCTTAGGCAACAACAGGTGTTTCTTGCCAAGATCAGGTCGGCACTTTGGACACTCCAGGGCAAGCGGATCGCAGCATTGGGATTGTCCTTTAAGGGAGGCACGGATGATATTCGCGGATCACCAGCGATCGAGGTGATCCGCTCTCTTCATGACGGCGGTTGCAGAATCTCTGCATATGATCCCGTCGCGGAAGATCGTGCAAAGATAGTGCTGCCCGCTTCACGATCCGTGGAATATGCTGCAACTCCGTACGAAGCAGCCCGGGGTGCAGATGCTCTCGTAATTCTCACTGACTGGCCTGAATTCGCCCGCCTTGACTTGGTGAGACTGAAAGGACTGTTACGTTTCCCAATCATCATTGACGGAAGAAATCTCTACAATCCGCAGGTGATGGAGCGGCACGGTTTTACGTACCTGAGCATTGGACGTGCGCCGGTATATGGTATCGCCCAGCGCGAAGATGTCGCAGAGTTGAAGCATGGCGCCCGGTCGATCGTCATCGACATGACAAGAGTGGCTGTGCAATCGATTCCTGAAATGGCGGAGCAACAGGTCTGAGAAGCGCTCTAGTAGCGTTTCTGTCTACCATCGCGACAGGGCCGGGCACCTCAGCTCAAAAGTCTACAGCGCGCTTTCGTCCCAGATGATGCTAACTCATCCGTAGCACATTGTTTAGTAATACAGCAGCGACATGGTGAAGGATCTGTCGGTGGCCGGGACGTCAAGCGTGCTATGACTCTTGCATCTCACCTTCTGTTGGGAACCTTCCACGAGGGCTAATCTCTGACACCCATGTGCTTGTCCAATGGTCTGGCGAGCCGATAGCGAAGCAGCGAAGGTCGCCGTCGACCTGAGGCGAAGCAAGCTACGGATCGCCGCACGTAATCGGCTTCAGAAACTCGGAGTAAGCCCACAGAACGGTCAACGAACGGGATTTATACACCATGCCCCTTCGCAGCATCTCTTTTGGCGTTCGGGCAATCGTGCGATAAAGCCCGTCAGCGTCAAGAGGCTCCCAGCATATGAACTCGGGATTATCCGGTTCTATCTCATGCGGCTCGCAGAGTACCGGTACTCCAATTTCCCGGGAAGTACTCGGGTTTGGCTACCCACCCCGGCTTCGGTAACCGAAACCGCCGCGCGAAGATTCGGCTATACCTGCCAGGAGCGCCCGGTCTTCTCGCGCCATCCAGGACGGCGGCTCTGCTTCGAGACACCTGCGGTCCTTCAGGCATACAAATTCATGTAGCCAATTGCCGAGCGCGATCTCCCAACCGCCCCCAGCTTTCATCGCAATGCCGATCTCCGCGAACTCGCGGGGGCGTCCCCCCCCAGGGAAGGCTCCAGTCTTCCGCGCTCTCTTGCGGTTCGGTCATATTCGTCCACACGATCTCATCCCGCTCCTACTTGGTAAGAGACGGCCATTGAATCGAATCCGCCCCCGCGGGAAGCATGACCTCGATGTATCAGGGCACGAGCCGAACGATCTCTCTCAAGTGCCGGTCGGTGTTATGAGTCAACCACTCAAAGTCCCTCCGCAACGTAGCAAACTGAGGCCAGTTGCCGAACATATCGCTTATGACCCTGGTAGTAGACGAGTAGAACGCCAACTACCGGCTTCACTTTGCTGGACGGGTTACTTTGGAAGCCTTGGGTTTCTTGGGCGTGGAGACCTGCTCGGCTTCGGTCAGCAAGTCCGACTGATCTTTGTGCGGAAACGCGAGAGGATCGGAGAGGACGAGACGCAGGGCGAGGCTGGTTAGCTTCTCGTCTGCGGTGCTGTCCAAGGCAGCGAGCACAATCTCCTCATCGGACTGCTTCGTATTCTCCTTGTCCTCGGCGAGCATGTTCGATGATGCGCTCGAAAGCGGCGAGCCGCGCCTTGCGTTGCTTTTCGCGGCGAGCTTGCTCGACCTCGTAGTCCTTCTGTTGCCGTACTCGGCCTTTCGTTCCTCTTCCCTCCTCTGCCGCTCCGCTGCGTACTCGGCCAGCCGAGCGATTTGCTGATGGTTATTAGCCTAGGACTCCGAGTGGCCAGAGTCTTCATCTGCAAACCCTGCTCTACGGAAGGCCCATCAATCTCCTCGATCAGATCCCCGACGTGGCAATCTTGTTTACTGTTTCCAGAACAAAAGAGAACAGCCCTCCGGGAAAACCCTCCTAGGGCTGCTGGTGATTCGGTAGCCTTACTTCGGCTGTATCGGTACGCACTGCGAGCCCGCACCACATGCATAAGGCGGTGCGGGAGCAGATGACGTTGGCGCAATCTGATTTGCCGGCTGCGGAGCGGGCGCTGGAGCTGGATAGGGCGGAGTTGGAGGAGGTGCCGCGGGGCCTTCAATTGAAGCACCACCACAAAGCTCTGCCTCTGTCGCAGGATTCAGCTTCCCAGTGCCACAGGGTGTGTTTGCGGTCTTCGCTGTATTGCTGCCATCACCAGCAAGCCAAGGGGTGAAGTCGCCCATGGTCTCGTATTCATGGCTATCACTGTCCGGATCAGGAAACCAGAAGGTGCAACGGACCGTCTCGTTGGGATGTTTCTTGCTTGGCGCGTTACACCGGGATGCGAAAAGCACCTTCGTTCCGGGCTGGACGTTATCCAGGAACCATTTATTGTGAAAGGTGACGGCTGGGCGATAGGCGTTGCTATTCATCGCCGACAGAATAGACATCCCCTTGTTGACCGGAGCTTCAACGCGATAGTTATCCTGCGCAGTGTGAAGCACATGCATTCCTTGACCGCCTTGATCCATCTTCGCATCGGTCCCTGTCTTGGCAACGGTCGCGTCGGCTCCTGTGTGAACACGCAGGCTCTCATCTAAAACCGCCACCTGGTACTCGGGGGCGTGTTTATACGTCTTCTGAGCTAGTGCTCCTGTACTACAAACAGACAGCGCGACAAGAAACAGCGAGTGCTTCATGGCTTTCCTTTAGACCTAGGTTGTTTGATTTCTCGATGGAAACTATACCTCACAACTACTGAGGAAATGTGGCCAATTTACCGACATCTGCTGGTGCTTCGTCTGGACCTAGGCGAACCAAGCGATCAGCGAAATAACCCCGCTGATGTCGCCGGCGGCGATCACCCACCAGCGCCGCGGACTCAGTTCCTCGACGGCGCGCTCTAGCTGAGCGATGCGCTCGGCTGCCGGTTGCCGGTTCGATTATCCGCCCCCATAACGGATATTTCGTCATTGAAGGCCTAGTCTGGTTGGCTTGGCACCGATTTGCATTGCTTTTGTGACGCTGCGGCCGAGACGCTCCGCCGTTGAAGATGCGGCGTCGGTATAGATTTGTGCGTCATGAACAGCACTACCGAGGGATCAAGAACTACCAGGTCATCAAGGCTTGTCACGATAGGTGAGCTCCAGGTTCCTTCGGTCCGTCGACAAGTTGACCTAGGAGTCACGGCCACCCGAATATACGTTCCCGACCGGAGTAGGCGTGTCTGCCAAATGATGCCTGCGTTCAACACATCGTCCGCCTCCTGCGAATCCGCCGGCTGCGCCTCGTTCTTTTGCCCCGCTCCGTCTTCACCGTCAGGCGAGGCGCTTTGGGCAACAGGCTTCCCGTCCTGCGGAGGCAAGGTCCGTTCGATTTTTTGCGAAGCCTCTCCGTGGGCCTCCGGCCACTCGTCGCTCATTGCCAACTCCTTCGTTCCGCTTCCGCAGAGGCGGCTTCCATGGGCTGAACTTCGTGCCCGCTCACCATCGCCCGAAAGTTGTTCCAGCCCGCGAGCACGACCTGCACGATGTGAACCACGAAAAAGCCAAGAAAGCTCATCGTGGTCCAAAAGTGCATCCAGCAGGCCATCTCATAGCCACCGAATAAAGACGTAAGCCAGTGCAGTTGGGTGGGCTTATAGATAGCCAGACCCGTCAACAGCATGACCGCACCCATCAAGGCGCACGAGGTATACGCGATGCGATGCGCCCCGTTGTACTTGGTCTGAGGCGGCAGGCCTTTGCACAGGTGCAGGTCTACGAGCGTCACCTGAAACGTGTCCCGCAGGCTACGGCGCTGCGGCAAAATCAGGCGCCACTCGCCTGAAAGCCACGTGTAGAGCACCCACGCCACGCCGTTGATGGCGAAGATCCACATGAAGAAGAAGTGATAGCTCAAACCCATCGTGACGTGATACGGAACGTGCAGCCGCCTGTAGAACCAATCGGGAAAGAAACGGAACAGCGTGACCTTGCCCAGGCCGATACGGTACACCCGATGCGGATTACGATACGCATTATCGGAGTCATTCCAATAGATCAGGATGCCGCTCCAGATCATGGTGAACAGCACAGGAAAGTTGACCCAGTGCATCCATCGCATCGCGAGGGGATGCTTGCGCTCGAGCCGGATGGACGCGGCTACGTTTTCAGGCCCCGCCGCCGTTGTGCTTTCCCGGTTGGCTTCGTGCATCCAGACACAATCGCCTCGCTGTTCATCGGCGGTCCGCCCCCTGTTCTCGCTCGGTATGCTTGGCCATGAACTGGAAGATCATGTTCGCAATCTCGTCCGTCTGTTCGTCCAATGCGAAGTGCCCAGCGTCGAGCAGGTGGATCTCGGCGTTCGGCAAATCCTGTCTGAAGGCTTCTGCACCCGCCGCGACAAAGGAAGGGTCTTTCTCACCCCAGACCACGAGAGTTGGAGGCTGGTGTTCGCGAAGCCAGGTCTGCCACTTCGGGTAGGACGCGACGTTTGTCCGGTAGTCGTAAAGCAGGTCTGCCTGGATTTCGTGCTGACCGGGCCGCGACAGGTGAGCATACTCGCTGATCCAAGTATCCGGATCGTAGCGATCCGGGTGGGACGTCCTGGCGATGTGCCGGTCTTTGGTGGCTTCGAACGAAAGAAAAGCGTTTAGCACTTCAGGATGCGCCTTCGGATCCGCCCAGTATTCCGCAATCTTGGCCCATTTGGCTCCGAGGCCCGCTTTGTAAATGTTGCCGTTCTGCACGATAAGCGCACGCAATCGATCGGGGTGCGCCAGGATGATGCGGAACCCGATCGGCGCGCCGTAGTCGTGAAGGTACAACGCATATTCGGTGACCTTCAGCTTATTCAGAAGATCACTCATTGTTTCGGAAAGATGATCGAAGGTATATGTGTATGCCGTTGGCGGCGGCGCATCGCTCAGACCGAAGCCGGGATAGTCCGGAGCGATTAGATGGTATCTCGTTGCGAGCAAAGGAATGAGCGCGTCAAACTCGCGCGAAGATGACGGGAAGCCATGCAAGAGCACGATGGTTGGGGCGTCTTTGGGGCCGGCTTCTCGGTAGAAAATCTCGACGCCATCGACCTGCATGCGATGGTATGTCGTCGTCGCATTTGTCGACAGCTGCGGCGCGGCTTGTGCTGTTCCTGCAAGAAGAGCCGTGCCAACAACGTAATTCGCTATCCGGTTCACTACGAGTTTCCTCCTACGAATGCTTCTTGCCGGAAGCATCCGGTAAGGGAAGCGCGGTGCGTCTTAGAGATGCACTGGCAGCGCAAGGGGCGTCTAACTTTTTCGAGCGCCAAGGTATCGATGTATTGACGATGGCGTTCGATTTTCCCGTCCTGGATATCCCATACATGCGCGTATGCGAGGTCGGCGCGTTTGTGCGTTGCACGGTGTACGCAAGCGAAGCGGCCCAATGACACCACCGTCGCGCCATCGACAAGAAATTCCGGAGGAGCGGGTGAGAAGCTCTTCCACTCCTGCATGAGTAGAACGAACACTTTTTCATAACCTCTTCGGGGCCTCTGTCCTAAACATTGAAATCCACCACTGAGATCCACTCGACGTCGGGAGCCATCAGGCCAACCATTTTCCCAGTGTCACCTGCTGCTATTGCCGCGTAGAAATCGCGTACTGTGTCGACTGGTGTTGTCATTGCATTTCCTTTGCCATAACTTCATTTGCCATGGCGCGACGGTAGTCCGCCGCCCCTTCCAGGAGTAAGCTCCGATCAAGCGGGCTTTTTCCTCCTGCGTATAGTCTCTTCAGGGTAAGGTCCCATAACCGAGAAGAATAGTTCTAAATTCTCGTCACATACTTAAGCAAAGCTGACGTATTGCCGGCTACTACGTAGAGGCTGCTTCGTCATGGTCGCTCAATCTGAAGTCCTTCGTTGATATTTCTTTCAGTGACATTTGCAACGTCGCAGCTGTAAGAATCCCAAGCGCCACCGTTTCGAAGGTGAACTGGGCATAGCTCAGGATCGCCGTAGAGGGAGTAGTACCTGCATACTGTATGTTGAGCAGCGCCGCGAATACTGGACCCTTAAGTGCGACAACGAGCGCTGCGGTGATACCAAATTGGAGAAGAGGCGTGGACGGCAATTGACGGCGCACCGCATAACCGATTACAAAGGCCGCGATCACTGGCTCGAAGAAGGTTAGATAGGCGGGCAGTAGGATATGCCAGTCATAGGGAATTCCATACCGTTGATGGCCTTCACGCGCTTCAGTGAAATGAAGGACGCCGGTGAAGACGTGGTTGCTGAGCGGCGCAATGACTAAGCTGGCTACTGCCGCGAGTGGTATTGCGGCGATCA
>Ga0335074_10010757_pt1 | contig 12795 bp, 13 predicted proteins | sample Lox_Sample_23_FD_206715 | JGI IMG/M metagenome (GOLD analysis project Ga0335074, IMG submission 206715) | Soil microbial communities from Loxahatchee National Wildlife Refuge, Florida, United States - Lox_Sample_2.3 | ecosystem: Environmental > Terrestrial > Soil > Wetlands | place: USA...
CGCTTCATTTGAATTCCAATCCGCGCAACGGGCAGCCGTATTTCAACGCGGCGCTGTTTTCCAACAATGCACTTGGCACGCCCGGCAACGCGTCGCGCCGATATTTTTACGGTCCCGGCATGGCCAACTTCGATATGGCGCTGATGAAAAACCTGCGCATCACGGAATCGAAATCGCTGCAATTTCGCCTGGAAGGCTTCAACGTGTTCAATCATGCCCAGTTCTTCGGACCGCAAGCCGTGGACGGAAATATCGGCAGCGCCACATTCGGACAAGTGGTGAGCGCCGCGGCGCCCCGCCTGGTGCAGGTGGGCGCGAAGATCGTTTTCTAACCGCAAAGGATCAACATGAAAGCAATTTCCTACGCCGCCGCTCGAATTGTGTCTCTGCTCATTGCGCTGGGCCTGGGGCTCGCTTACGGCGCAAGTCCATGCCCGCGATTCCCGGCCGGGAGCGTGATCGCCCAGCCCCAGGATCTGTTCAGCACTCACGGCGTGCTGACGGTGAATTTCACTTACGAAACCACCGTGGATCAATACGGCAATACGCTCTACTGTTTCGTGACCGACAGCGGCATCGAATCGCCCACGCTGCACGTTCGCCCGGGCGACCGGCTGGTGATCCAACTGAAAAACAATCTTCCCGCTCCCGCGTCTTCCGACGCCGCGGCGGCCATGCCCGGCATGACGGTGTCCGGTAAGGCATCCAGCACCTGCGGCGCCGTTACGATGACGCCTTCCTCCGTCAACATCCATTACCACGGCACCAACACGCCTCCCACCTGCCATCAGGATGAAGTGATTCGTACGATGATCAATTCGGGCGAGACGTTTCAGTACGACGTGCAATTTCCGCCCGACGAACCGCCCGGGCTGTATTGGTATCATCCTCACATCCACGGCATTTCCGAAGCGGCCGTGCTGGGGGGCGCTTCCGGAGCGCTGATCGTGGAAGGGATTCAGAACATCGTTCCCGAGGCGGCGGGGCTGCCGGAGCAGACGCTGATCATCCGCGACAATCTGGTGCCGGGCAATCCCGCGCCGGGCGGCGATATCCCCTCCTGGGACATTTCGCTGAATTATGTTCCGGTCCCTTCGCCTGTCTACACCCCCGCCGTGATTCGCATGAAGCCGGGCGAACGGCAGCTTTGGCGCGTTTTGAACGCCTCAGCCGACACGATCATCGATCTTCAACTCGTCTACGACGGCGCGCCGCAGCCTCTCGAAGTGGTGGCGCTTGACGGCGTTCCCACCGGATCGCAGGATGGCACCTCGCGCGGCAAGCGCGTCTGGTACTCCGATATTCTTCTGGCGCCGGCGGCACGGGCCGAATTCATCGTCACCGGTCCCGCGGCAGCCGTCCAGCAGGCGACACTGATGACGCTCAACGTGGATACCGGACCGGACGGCGACAACGATCCTACACGGCCCATCGCGACGATCCGGGTTTCCGGCGGTGCGCCCGAGCCGCCACTCAGCATTCCCGACACGATCGAATCGCCGCATAAGCAGCGCTTCGCCGGGTTGGAACGCGAAAGCCCCACCGCTGAGCGGAGGCTGTATTTCTCCGAAGTGCTGTCTGACCCCAACGATCCTGATAGCCCGACCAACTTCTACATCACCGTGGACGGACAGACTCCCACGCTGTTCAATTCCGCGAATCCGCCGGCCATCGCGACGACACAGGGAGCGGTGGAAGACTGGACCATCGAGAATCGCTCGCTCGAGAATCACGAGTTTCACATTCACCAGATTCATTTTCTATTGCTCGAACAGAATGGGATTCCGGTGAACAATCCTGAGTACCTCGACACCGTTCAGGTGCCTTATTGGTCAGGCAGCGGGCCGTATCCGAGCGTCAAAGTGCGAATGGATTTTCGCGGCAATCTTGTGGGCGATTTCGTCTATCATTGCCATATCCTGGGGCATGAGGACAACGGGATGATGGCCATCATCCGCGTGAAGCCGCGCGTGGAGAGAGGCCGAAGGTAACGTCGCCGCCGTAACATCAACGCTCCAGACCTTCGTCATCAAGTATGATGATTCGTGGCGGTGCGTGACCGCATAAAGGAGAAGCGTGTGAAGTTGAGGCAAATGCTGGGAATGTTTGTGGGGTCGGCCGTGCTGGCGCTGGGCCAGGCGCCGGCCGATATTGAGGCGGGATTGGTGAAGATGGGGCACATTGTGGACCCGCCCTGTACGGCGAAATTATACCGGCCGCTGATGCCCGCAAACGACATTACCAGCAGCACCACGCCGCTGTATCCGGGCATCACGGTGATTCGCGACCAATCCTTCGGCCCGAATCCGAAAGACGTGGTGGACATCTTCACCGCCGACAAAGGCCGCGCATCGCGTCCGGTTTTGATTTATGTGCCGGGCGGCGGCGGCAACAAGATCGAGCTGCAGGATAAAGAGGCGAACGCATTCTACGACAACATCATGCGCTGGGCGACGCAGAACGGGATGGTGGGCGTCAACATGCAGCGGCATGCGGGCCAGGGTTGGGACGGGGGCGCGAAAGATATTTCCGCCATGATTCAGTGGGTGGAGGCGAACATTTCGAAATACCACGGCAATCCCAATCGCATGTTCATTTGGGCGCATTCGGCCGGCAACAATCCCCTGGGCACCTATATCGGGCGGCCGGAGTTGTGGGGACCGAAAGGGGTGGGTGTGAAAGGCGTGATCTTCATGTCGCCGGCGGCGTTCGATATCGCGCCGCTCGAAGTGCCTCCGCCGCCGTCCGGATCGAATCCCTTCGCCGCGCTTTCCGCATCCGGGAAAACTTGTGGCGTGGAAGGCGGAGCGTTTTCCTCGTCGGGTGCGCTGCCTGGACGTACCGAAGGACAGCCTGGTGGACCCGATGCGCCGTTTCGTCCACCTAGCGGCGCCGCGGCGGGCCGTCCGGGCGGCGGACCGCCGGCGGGTTTCGGTGGTCCTCCCGTAGACGCGGCGACGCGTCTGGCACGATCCAGCCTGCCCGAGCTGAAAAAGATCCCGGTGAAAATCATCCTCGCGAATGCCGAGTTGGACCCGGGGGTGGGAGCGAACGGGATCATGCCGTTCAACCAGGTGCTGCACGACGAGCTATGTAAGGAAGGTCCCGAGCATTGCCCGACGCTGCTTTACTTCAAGGGCGAGAGCCATATGTCCGAAGTGTTTTCGATCGACACCCCGGACAAGACCGTTTCCGGGCCGATCTTGACCTGGATGAAGAAGATCAAGTAGCCGGCAAAATACCTGGAAGGATTCCATGCGTTCCTACGTCCAACCCAATGGCATGGTGTTGGACGCGAACGATCGCGAAGTCATCGAAGCCTGCCAGCGCGGGGACCGGGACGCCTTCCGCGAGCTTTTCGAGACCTACAAAGACCGCGTGTATTCCATCGCATTGCGCTACTCGGGCAATCCCGCGGCGGCGATGGACATTGCACAGGACACCTTCGTCAAGCTGCTATCGCGCATCAGCGACTATCGCGCGGAAGCCAGTTTCGATTCGTGGCTATACCGGCTGGTGGTGAATAGCTGCATCGACGACCAGCGGCGCGGCCGCCGGCTGACCCCGTTCCTGGACGGATTGCTGGACGCGGTCTGCGCGCCGGCCGAAAGCGTCTTGCACAAGCTGATGCGCGCTGAAACCGAACAGCGGGTGCAGGACATCGTGGCCCGGCTGGCTCCCGAGCATCGTATGGTGATCGTGCTGCGATATACCGAGGGCCTCGGGTACGACGAGATCGCGGGCATTCTGGGATGCTCGCCCGGCACGGTGGCTTCGCGGCTGAATCGCGCGCACAAGATCCTGGAGCGGAGGTTAGCGCATTTGCGCAATAACGAGGGAGGTCTCCGTGCGTAAACACGAATGGTTGGAGCCCGAGCTCGAGTGGGGACTGCGTCAGGTAAGCGCGCCGCCCGAACTTTGGGACCGTGTGCAAACGGCCAGCTTGCTCGATACTCCGCCGGCGACGTTCCGCTGGGGGCTGGTTTGGGCAACCGCGGCCGCGGCCATCGTGATTGCGACCTCCGCGACCCTGATGCATCTTCAGCGTGCGGGCAGCGATGAAGCTTTGGCGATGCGCGCGCTGCAGGCCGATTCGAAGCTCGGCGGATTCCAGTGCGAGAATCCGGCGCGGTTGCGGGAATGGGTCCGCGCGAAAACCGGGCTGGATGTTCCGCTGCGCGACGAAGTATCGCCGGCGATTCAGTTGGTCGGTGCGCGGACCATCGAAGAGTCGCGCGGCGTCGAGGTCGAGTACCGGGCAGAGAATCGCGACGCGGTGCTCTTGGTGTCGCGAGTCCCGGCCGGCATTGCCAATGTGGCGCATAATCGCCCGAGCGGCAACATCTCGTCCTGGGTGATGGACGGCCAGCGTTACACGCTCGCTTGCGACAACGCAGCCGATCTCCAAATCGCCTGTAAGCTCTGCCACTTGGATTAATTCGAGTTCCGCAGCGCCTGTAGCACCTGGATTCTGGTTCGCTCCACTTCCACGCTTTCAGCGCCGGCATAGTCCTGCCGCGCCCGCAGCATGGCTTCATATGATTCGAGAACGGCGAGAAGTTGCGGACTCTCAGGTCCCCAAGCCTGCCCGAGGACGCTCAAAGCGCGGCGGTAGAGCGGTTCGGCTTGTTCCAAGCGGCCTTCCAGCCGGCACACATTAGCTCGCAACGCGAGAAGTCTGCCGATGTCGGGATGGTTCGGGGGCAGAGACTTGTCGAGAATCACTTGCGATTGACCGTAGAGCCGTTCGGCATCGGCATAGTGCTTGAGTCCCACAGCCGCCGCGCCTTCGGCGTAGAGATCGTAACCGATGCGCGGGTGATCCGGGGCAAAGTTCAGCCGGTCGATTTGCTCGGCGCGCTGGAGCAAGGGCTCGGCAGCCGCAAATTTGCGGCGCGCTATCATCATCCTGGCCAGATTGGCGAAGCTCGCGCCAACCTCGGGGTGCGACGGGCTTAGGCGCTCACCGATGGCAATGGCCTCACGATCCGCCTGCCCGGCTTCCTTGTAGCGCTTCTGGCAGACCAGCACTTCGCCTAAACGATTCAGCGTGGCAGCCTGGCGCGCCAGGTCCGACTCGTGACGGTATCCAACCAGCGCCAGCCGATAGAAGCGCTCGGCATCGGTGTAGCGCTCTTCCCCGCTATAGGCGGCGGCGAGATTGTAATACAGCTTGGGTAAATCCTCGGATCGATCGGGCTCGGCGCCCCATAGCGAGATGGCGCGGGAAAACAAAAGCTCCGCCTGGGGATATTTTCCAGCGGCAAAATACCCGCTTCCCAAATTATTCGTAAAGATGGCGCAGGCGTGAGCGGACTGCGCGGGACGGCACGCGGGCATGGGGTCTGAAAAGTCAGCGGCCGCGGCGGCCGCGAACATCGGAGCCAGCCAAAGCAAGATGAACAATGCTCGGTCCATGAAGCATTTTGGACCGGCTTTGTTCCGGCCGGAAGTAATGGCGCGGTAAGCTAACCAAACCGCTTACGGTAAGAGGCCAATTTGCTCGAGCATGCGCTCGAAGCGCGGTTCGGAGCGGAGCGGATCGTACAAGGGATGCACCTTCATGGAAGCCACGGATTGCTCGCGTTTCTGGCAGGCCACTTCCAGATGATGGAGCGCCGTCGGGTAATCGCCCAGGCCGATGCACGCGATGGCGAAGCAGGAAGAAGGCACCCACTGGTTCTTGTGAATCTCATACAGCTGATCCAGCAGTGATCTGGCTTCCCACACAAACCCGGCCGCGCCCATGGTCTGAGCGGTAGCCGCGAGGATGCTGGGAACGTCGCCGGCCAGGGCGCGGGCCCGCTCCAGACTAGCGATGGCTTCGTCGTAGCGTCCCACCAGACTCAACACGCGGCCCAGCGCGCTATAGGTTTTCCAAAAAACCGGATCCAAGTCCGCTAACTGTTGATACAGCTTCAGGGCCGTCTTGTAATCGCGCCGCAGCATGTGGACATAGCCGCAGCCCTCAAGCATCAGCGGCGACAGCGGGTCCAGATGACACGCCAGCTCGGCTTCCTGGATGGCTTCATCGAAACGGCCCATCAGCGCCAGATAGTCGGTAGCGTACCAATGCCGGGCACGCGAGAAGCCGGGGTTCAGGGCGATCGCGCGCCGGTATTCCCATTCGGCCGTTTTCCAGTCCCACTCAAACGTGGAAAGAATAAACGCGAGTGAAATGTGCGCCAGCGCGGACTGCGAGTCTAAACGAAGCGCCTTCTCGGTGGCCAGCCTGGCTTTCGGAACCACCTCCTGCGGATTGGCGACGCCGTAGTCCGCCAGCAAGCTGTAGGCGCAGCCCAGGCCCGCATACGCATCGGCGGAGGAATCATCGGCCGCCACGGCTTGCTCAAAACAGACCACGCTCTGCCGCAGACCTTCCGGCGTGCGTTTGTTGGCGTGAAAGCGCCCTTGCAGGCACAGGTTGTAGCACGTCAAATCGGGCAGCTTACGCGCCGCGCCGCCGCCGCGCCAAACCAGCGACAGTTCGAGCGTGTCGACAATCGCGCGCGCCATCTCTTCCTGGATCGCCAACACGTTCTCCAACTGCCGGTCATAGGCTTCCGACCACAGGTAATTGCCCGACTCAGTATCGATCAGCTGGGCCGTTACCCGCACTCGATCCGGCGAGCGGCGAATGCTGCCGCGCAGTACGGTGGCGACCCGGAGCTCCTGGCGGATACCCGCCAGATCCTGCTCCCGGCCGCGCAATTGCGACATGGAGCTCCAGGCCACCACGCGCAGATCCGGAATGCGCGTGAGCAGATGGATCAGCTCTTCGGTCAGGCCGTCGCTGAAGTAATCGGCGCCGGCTTCCGGTGTGAGGTTGGTGAACGGGAGGACGGCGATGGAGCGCTCTCCGCTTGTTTTTGCCGCCTGCGCGCGCGAGCCTGCCATGACGGGATGCGACAGGTTGCGCGTCCGGAACGACGGCACATAGGCGCCCTTGGGCAGTTCGATCCACACGCAGTCAGACTTGCCGGAGGATGTGTAGTATGACTTCAGCTTCGCGCGCAAGCGCCTGGCTTCGACGCGCACAATCGGATCGGTCCGCGGATCGTAATTGCCCTTGCGGTCGAACACTTCCACGCCCACCAGTTGTTCTTTGAGTTGGTCGCTCTTTTCTTCGAGCGTCAGTTCCACGCAGAATCGCAGAAACCGGCACAAACGTTCAGAACGCGCAAACAGGCGGCTGGTGAGGATTCTATCCACTTGCGCGCGGATTTCTTCGGGACTCGGCCGTGCCGACACGGGCACCTCAGATCCTGAAATCCGTTTAGTCACGATACTCCTCAAGGAACGCCCAGCAGGAAGTTTCCTCAGTTTAGCAAGCTTAGAAATGTTAATGTGGCGCACGCACCTTGCGCACGCACCTTGCGTGCCGCGTCGGGACTCCGCCGACGCTGGGATGTGCATTCAGGGTGTTCGCTTGAGAGCGAACACGGCACGTTGAGAACGCGCGCCACGACATTACCCGCAGTCAGTCTCCTTGCGAATGTTACGCTGGAATTACAAGCATGTCTCTTTCGGAATCCTTTTTTGGGCGGAAGTTTGCCATTACGGAGCACGATCTGGAATGGTACTTGTCGGAGGCGCTCTCATCGGGTGGTGACTACGCCGACCTGTACTTCGAATATCTCTCCACCAGCCAACTGAGCATCGATGAATCCATCGTGAAGAGCGCGGTGGAAGGCGTTTCGCTGGGCGTGGGAGTACGCGTGATCTCAGGAGAGCGGACCGGTTACGCTTACAGCGACGACTTGAGCCCGGAAAAGATCCGCAAGGCCGCTCGCGTGGCGGCCTGCATCGCGAGCGGCCCGTCGAAAGTGGAGAAGACCGGTCTTGAGGAAACCCGCCGGCGCGATCTATATCCCGTCATAACGGCGCCCAGCGAAACCAGCCTGGCCGAGCGCGTCGAACTAGTGAAACGGGCGGACCGTGCGGCCCGCGCGGCGGACCCGCGGGTGTTTCAAGTCACAGCCGGCTACGCCGATAGTTTGCGCCACGTGCTGGTGGCCACCAGCGACGGCGTGCTCAGCATGGATCGGCAGCCGCTGGCCCGGCTGGGCGTTTCGGTGCTGGCGAGCGAAAACGGCGGCGTCCCGCAGCGCGGCTTCTCGGGCGGAGGCGGGCGTGTGGCCCTGGATTTCTTCGAGGCTGAAAAAACGCCCGAACATTTCGCGCGCGAAGCGGTTCGCCAGGCCATCGTGCAGCTGGATGCCGCGCCCGCTCCGGCCGGCGAAATGACCGTGGTGCTGGGACCGGGATGGCCGGGCGTGTTGCTGCATGAAGCGGTGGGGCACGGTCTGGAAGCCGATTTTAATCGCAAGAAGGTTTCGGCCTTTAGCGGCCGGATCGGCCAGCAAGTGGCCAGCCCGCTGTGCACCGTGATTGACGACGGAACGATGGCCAATCGCCGCGGATCGTTGAACGTCGACGACGAAGGCGCAACCACGCAGGAAAACGTGCTCATCGAGAAGGGCATTCTGCGGGGCTATCTGTTCGACAAGTTGTCCAGCCGGCTGCTCGGTTCCCGCACTACCGGCAGCGGCCGCCGCGAAAGCTACCAGGATATTCCGATGCCCCGCATGACAAACACATTCATGCTGGCCGGCGAAAGCGCTCCGGAGGACATCATCCGATCCACCGCGCGCGGGCTCTATTGCGCCAACTTCGGCGGTGGCCAGGTGGATATCACCAGCGGCAATTTCGTCTTCTCGGCGTCGGAGAGCTACTTGATCGAAGATGGCCGTATCACGCGGCCCGTGCGGGGCGCGATGCTGACCGGCAACGGTCCGGAAGCGCTCAAGCATGTGAGCATGGTGGGGCACGACTTAAAGCTGGACGAAGGCGTCGGACTATGTGGGAAGGAAGGGCAGAGCGTGCCGGTGGGCGTTGGAATTCCGACTATCAAGATCGATCGCATGACCGTGGGCGGTACAGCGGGATGATCGATCCCCAACTGGCTCGCGATACGGTGCGGCTGGCGATGGAGCGCGGCGCATCCGGCGCCGAATGCACGATCGCGGAGGGCCAGGAGTTTTCAGCCCAGGTGCGGATGCGCGGGCTTGAAACGCTGAAAGACGCCGGGTCGCGACGGGCCGGATTGCGCATTTTGATCGGCCGGCGCGTGGGGTCGTCCCACACCTCCGATCTTTCGAGCGCCGGCATTCAGGAAATGGTCAACTCCGCCCTGGCACTGGCCGCCATCGCCACGGAAGACCCGCATGCCGGCCTGCCGGACGCCTCCGATCTGGGAGCGCTCACGGGCGACTTGCAGCTCTATTCGGACGATATCCAGAACGTCGAGATTCCGGCCCGCATCCAAGCCGCGCTCGAAGCCGAGGAGGCCGCGCTTTCCTGGGATCCGCGCATCACCAACTCGGAAGGCGCGTCCTTCGGCGCCTATTCGGGCGAACGCATTTTCGCCAATTCCCGCGGATTTCTGGGGAGCTACCGGACCAGCAGTTGCTCGCTGAGCGCTACCCCGGTGGCGCAACAGGGCGAGGCCATGGAGCGCGATTTCTGGTATTCCTCCGCGCGCAGCCATGCGAAACTGGATAGCCCGGCCGCGGTGGGCCGGCGAGCCGCGGAGCGCACCGTGCGGCGTCTGGGAGCGCGCAAGCTATCGACGCAGAAAGCGCCGGTGATTTTCGACTCCGTTACCGCGCGATCGTTGCTCGGCAATATTTTCGACGCTGTGGAAGGAGACGCCATATACCGCAAAGCGTCGTTTCTGGCCGGCCGCATGGGCGAACGCGTGGCATCGGAACACGTGACCATCGTCGACGATGGAACCGCGCCCGGCCTGTTTGGAACCTCGCCGTTCGACGATGAAGGCGTGGCGTCGCGTCGCACGATGGTGATCGAGCGGGGCCTGCTGCAAAATTATCTCCTCAATAGCTACGCGGCGCGCAAACTGGGGATGCGCACCACCGGCAACGCGGCGCGCGGCGTCACGGGAAACGCCGGCGTGGGCCACGGCAATTTCTTTCTCGAGAAAGGCCAGCGGCCGCCCGAGGACCTGATCCGCGGAATTCGCCGCGGCCTGTATGTGACGGAATTGATCGGACAGGGCGTGAACATCGTCACCGGCGATTATTCGAGGGGCGCGGCCGGCCTGTGGATTGAGAACGGCGAGTTCGCGTATCCTGTTTCTGAGATCACCATCGCGGCTAACCTGCGTGAAATGCTCATGAATGTGGAAGCCGCCGGCTCCGACCTGGAGTTTCGGAGTTCGGTGGCGTCGCCGACGCTAGTGATCCGGGAGATGACCGTCAGTGGTCGGTAAGACCGCTCTTATTACGCTCGCCACCGCGCTGCTTCTAGTCGGCGGGTTGCTGTGGTTCGTCAACCGGCCCAAGCCTGTTCAGACCGCCGTGCCGCTCTCGGCCGATGCGAAGGCCTACGTTCACAATTTGCAGTTGAGCGACGTTAGCATGAAGGCCACCGAAAGCTATTTCGGCCAGACGCTGACGGAAATCGAAGGCAAGATCGCGAACACCGGCACCCGCACCGTGCAGCACGCCGATGTGTACTGCGTTTTCTACAACTCCTACGGCGAGGTAATCCTGCGGGAGCGCGTGCCCATCGTCGTGGCGGGGCTCAAGCCTGGCGAGACGCGGGCTTTCCGGCTGCCGTTCGACGATATCCCCGGCGGCTGGAATAATCAGATGCCGCAATTGGTGATCGCTCGCATCGAGTTCGTGTAATGGCCCGCATTCTGGTGGTGGAAGACGACGCCAGCCAGCTGGACATTCGCAAACAGATTCTGGAACACGCCGGGTATGAAGTGATCACCGCGCAGGATGCGTCGCAAGCGCTGGAACGCTCGGAGGGATGTTCCGTGGTGGTGATGGACCTGCGTCTGCCGGAGCCCGAGGATGGCGCGCGATTGATCGAAGCGCTGGCCGGGAAGGCTCGGATCATCGTGTTGTCGGGTGGGCCGGTGGATCCCTCTCTTCCGGTGGACGAGGTATTGGCCAAACCATGCCCGTCCAGGCGGCTGCTGGAATGCATCGGGAAATGGACCTCCGCGTAAGAGTGATTCCGAAAAGCTCCAAGACCGAACTGGCCGGCTATCTGCCCGACGGAACATGGAACATCCGAATTGCCGCGGCGCCCGAAAAAGGCAAGGCGAATCGCGCGCTGATTGAGTTTTTGTCGAAACACTTGGGCATCCCCAAGAGCCGGATTCGCATTGTCTCTGGCGAGACCTCGCGGTTGAAACGCCTTCAGGTGGACGAGTGAAGGGGCTTCCCGCCGAAAGCTAATTTGGGCGCGCCGCGCCGCAGAAGCAGCAGCGCGATACCGGCCACCAGCGTGGCGAGCGAAATCCATTGCGTATAGGAAAGGCCGAAATGCAGGCCCTGCTCGTGGAAACGGAAGAATTCGATCCCGAAGCGGGCGGTCGAATAGAGCGCCAGATACCAGCCCAGAATCGCGCCGGCGGTGTGGGTTTTGCCAATGCGGAAATAGAGGAACGCAAAGATGAGCGCGTCGGCCACGCATTCGTAAAGCTGGGTGGGATGCAGCGGAATGCCGAGAGGGACGCCGGTGAGGTCGGCCGCCTGTGGATTATGAAATGTGATCGCCCAAGGCACATGCGTCGCTGTACCCCAACAGCATCCGGCGGAAAAACAGCCGATGCGCCCGATGGCTTGCCCCAGCGCAATGCCGGGCGCGAATACGTCGCAGGTGGCGAGCATGGGCAAGTGCTGGCGGCGCATATAGAGAATCGCGGTGATCAACGCCACCAGGAAACCGCCCTGGTAAACACCGGCGGCTTGCAACGTGCTCAGCGAGAACAGCGATTTCGGATCGTTCCAATAAGTCGGAAAATCGAACAGGATCATGAACAGCTTGGCGCCCGCGAGTCCCGCGAGCGCGCAATAAATGGCCAGATTCATGACCAGTTCATGGGGCAGGCTGGCGCGCTTGGCCAGCCGGATGGTCACCCAGAGCGCGGCCAAAAAAGCGATGGCCACCAGCGTTCCGTAGGTCGGAATAAAAAAACTACCGATTGATATTAACTTGGGAAACATGACTCACTCCGCGTTCCTTGGCCCGCCACATGTCCAGCAAGAGCAGGCAGGCGCCGATGGTAACGGCGCTGTCGGCGACGTTAAACGCCGGAAAATAGTGCAGGCCGGCGTGTACTTCAATGAAATCCGTCACAGTACCGCTTACAATTCGATCATACAGGTTTCCGCAAGCCCCGCCCAGGATGAAGGCCAGCCCGGTGCGCAGCATCGAATCGCGCTGCAGCGAGGGGCGGAGCAGCATGGCGGAGATGGCCACCAGCACCACGGCTGAAAATCCGATCAGCAGAACATCGCGCCAGACGCCGGGCGCATCGGCCAGCAACCCGAAAGCAATCCCCGGATTCTCGACATGCACGATATTGAAAAGACCCGGAATTACGGAGATGGAGTTATAAGGCGAAAGATGCGCCTGAATTGCCTCTTTGCTGAAACGATCCAGAGCGACCACCACAGCAGCAATCAGAAACGGAACCAGGCGGCGCGGCATGGACTACTTAATGGCCTCACTACAGGGCGCGCAGAGCGTCGGGAATTCGGAATCGCTTCCCACGTCGAGCGTGTATTTCCAGCAGCGCTGGCACTTCACGCCGTCCGCCGGCCGGATTTCTATGGACACGCCCTGGTCTGAACCCGGCGCCACCTCGACTTGCGAGACGATGAACGCGGCAGGAAGATGCTCGGCGTACTGAGCGAGCAGCGGATAAAGATCGGGGCCGGCGGCGAGAACCACCTTGGCTTCGAGCGATTTTCT
>Ga0335074_10010758_pt1 | contig 12794 bp, 11 predicted proteins | sample Lox_Sample_23_FD_206715 | JGI IMG/M metagenome (GOLD analysis project Ga0335074, IMG submission 206715) | Soil microbial communities from Loxahatchee National Wildlife Refuge, Florida, United States - Lox_Sample_2.3 | ecosystem: Environmental > Terrestrial > Soil > Wetlands | place: USA...
TGCCGGCCGGTGTGGTCGCCATCGAGGGCAGCTTCGAGCGCGGCGACTGCGTCGTCGTCCGCACCCGCGCCGGAAGCGAGGCGGGGCGCGGGCTTTCGGCCTATGCGAGCGGTGACATAAGGCGCATCGCCGGGCACAAGAGCGGTGAAATCGCGGCCATCCTCGGCTATCGTGGGCGGGATGAGATCATCCACCGCGACGATCTGGTGCTGACCGAGACCCCGAGCGGCCCGAAATGAACGACGCTCTGCCCTTGCAGCAGCCGGTTTCGCTCGCCGCGACGATAGCCGAGCTCGGCCGCCGTGCGCGCGAAGCGGCGACGCAGCTCGCGTTGGCCTCGTCCGAGGCGAAAGTTGCAGCGTTGCGGGCCGCGGCCGCTGCCGTGCGCGAAGGGCGGGACGTGATCCTCAGGGCCAATGCCGAGGATGTCGCCGCCGCAACCGAAGCCGGTATCGGCGCGGCGCTGATCGACCGGCTGGCGCTCGACCCGAAGCGCCTCGAAGGCGTCGCCCAGGGGCTTGAGGATATCGCGGCGCTGCGCGATCCGATTGGCCGGGTGCTCGACGAGCGGAGGCGGCCCAATGGCTTGCGAATTTCGCGGGTCGCGGTGCCGCTCGGGGTGATTGGCATCATCTATGAGAGCCGCCCGAACGTGACCGCCGATGCCGGGGCCATCGCGCTCAAATCGGGCAATGCCGCGATCCTGCGCGGCGGATCGGAGAGCTTCCTCTCGTCGCGCGCGCTGGTCGCGGCGCTGCATGATGGTCTGCGGGCCGCCGGGCTGCCGGAGGCGGCGATCCAGCTGGTGCCAACCCGCGACCGCGATGCGGTCGGCTACATGCTAGGGATGAGCGGCGTCATCGACATCATCGTGCCGCGCGGCGGCGCGTCGCTGATCGAACGCGTGCAGCGCGAGAGCCGCATTCCGGTCATCGCCCATCTCGAAGGCCTCTGCCACACCTATATCGACGGCGCGGCCAACCCGGACATGGCGCGCGCCATCGCGCTCAACGCCAAGATGCGGCGGGTGTCGATCTGCGGCGCGACCGAGACGCTGCTCGTCGACCGCAAGGCCAAGGCGATGCTGCCGCCGATCCTTGCCGCGCTGCGCCAGGCCGGATGCGAGCTGCGCGGCGATCCCGAAGTGCGCGCGCTCGGCAACGAGATCGGTGCGGCAAGCGAAGAGGACTGGCGCACCGAATATCTCGACGCGATCCTCGCGGTACGGATGGTCGATGGCGTCGCCGGCGCGATCGACCATATCGAGCGGTATGGCTCGCATCACACCGACGCGATCGTCACCGACGATCAGGCTGTCGCCGAGAGGTTCCTTAAGGAAGTCGACAGCGCGATCGTGCTGGTCAACGCCTCGACCCAGTTTGCCGATGGCGGCGAGTTCGGCATGGGCGCGGAGATCGGCATCTCGACCCAGCGTCTGCCGCCGCGCGGACCGGTCGGCGCCGCCGAGCTGACGACGTACAAATATCTCGTGCGCGGCAACGGTCAGGTGCGCCCCTGAATCCATCAGCCAGCACATTCTACGGTCGGCCGCATCGTCGCATCGGCCTGCTCGGCGGGTCGTTCAACCCGGCGCATGGCGGCCACCTGCACATCAGCCTGTTGGCGCTGCGATGCCTCCGCCTCGACGAGGTGTGGTGGCTCGTCTCGCCGCAGAACCCGCTGAAACCGGTCAAGGGCATGGCGCTGTTCGCCAAGCGCCGGGCCGGGGCCGAAGCCTTCGCCAAAGGCCATCCGCGCATCAAGGTCAGTGGGATCGAGGCTTCCCTCGCCACGCAATACACCGCTGACACCGTCGCCGCGCTGCGCCGCCGGTTTCCGCACACACATTTCGTGTGGCTGATGGGCGGCGACAATCTCGCGCAACTGCCGCGCTGGAAGCGCTGGGTCGAGCTGATGGAAAGCGTGCCGGTCGCCGTGTTCGACCGGCCGCAAACTTCGCTGCGCGCGCTCGCCGGCCAGGCGGCACAGCGTTTTGCGCGCGCCCGTGTCGCGGCCGACGCCGCGCGCGATCTCGCCGAGATGAAAGCCCCGGCCTGGGCGTTCTTTCATACGAGGCTCGATCCGCGCTCCGCGACCGAAGTCCGCAAGCAGCATACCGCCCGCGCGCAAAAGCCCGACGAAAAGCTTAAGGAGAAAGCGACGATTACCGCTCTGCCCGCTCGCCGCCGCCGCAAGACGTCGCCCGCCGATCGGCCGGTGCTCCTGACGACGATCGTCGCGAGCCTCGAAGACGGCAAGGCCGAGGACATTGTCACTATCGACCTCGCCGGCAAGACGGAGATCGCCGATTACATGGTAATCGCCAGCGGTCGCTCGGCCCGCCAGGTGACCGCGCTGACCGACCACTTGCTCGAGGTGTTGCCCAAGAAATGGCGCTCCTCGGTAGAGGGCAAGGCGCATGGCGATTGGGTGCTGATCGATGCCGGCGATGTGATCGTTCATTTGTTCCGGCCGGAAATCCGCGCGCACTACAATCTCGAAAAGATGTGGGGCGGAGCGATCCCCGGTGCCGAAGCGGCGCGGCAGTAGGGCCACGTCGATAAGAGTTTTCATCCTCGCTATTGGCAAACAGCGCCGCGGAACGCTGGGCGATCTGCAGTCGCTCTATGCCGGCCGCCTCAACCCGCCGCCGGCAATCGTCGAGCTCGAAGAAAAGCGCAAGCTGCCGCCGGCGCAGCTCCAGGCGCGCGAGGCGGAGTTGATCCTCGCCGCGCTGCCGCAGGGTGCGGTTCTCGTCGCGTTGGACGAGCGCGGCCAGAACTGGACCAGCCGCGAGATGGCGAAGCGGCTTGCCCAGTGGCGCGACCAGCGCGCGACGACGCTCGCCTTTGCGATCGGCGGCGCCGAGGGGCTCGGCCGTGCGGTCATCGCGCGGGCGGATGCGGTGTTGTCCTTGGGGGCAATGACCTGGCCGCACCTTTTGGTGCGGGGGATGCTGCTGGAGCAGCTCTACCGCGCGCAGCAGATCATCGCGGGACACCCCTACCACCGTGATTGACCCACCCCGTCGCGCCGGGAATTTATGACGGCGGACGCCGATTCACGTATATATCGCCTCATGAAACTGCCCAGGTTCCGATGACGATGAGCACCCGTCCCCGCCCGCTCGTCCTGTGCATTCTCGATGGCTGGGGCGAGCGGCCGGATGCCGACGACAACGCCATCGCCCGCGCCAAGACCCCGGTCTGGCATCGGCTGATGGCGCGCTGGCCGCATTCCCATCTCGAGGCCAGCGAGCATTATGTCGGCCTGCCCGACGGGCAGATGGGCAATTCCGAGGTCGGCCACACCAATCTCGGCGCGGGCCGGGTGGTGATGCAGGACCTGCCGCGCATCGACCAGGCGGTCAAATCGGGTGAGCTCGCGAAAATGCCGGCGCTCGCAGAATTCATCGCCCAGGTGAAGGCGAAGGGCGGCGTCGCACATGTCCTCGGGCTGATGTCGCCTGGCGGGGTGCACTCGCATCAGGGGCAGATCGCCGCGCTCGCCCGTATTATCGCGGAGGCTGGGATCAAGGTCGCGGTGCACGCGGTGCTCGACGGCCGCGACACGCCGCCCAAGTCGGCGAAGCAGTATTTAAAGCGGTTCGCCGCTGACACCCATGGCGCCAACGTTACTATCGCCACGGTATCCGGGCGCTATTACGCGATGGACCGCGACAAGCGCTGGGACCGGGTCGAGAAGGCGTATTGCGTGCTGACCGAGGGCAAAGGCGAAAGCGCGAAGGACGCGATCGCTGCGGTCGATGCCGGTTACAAGCGCGATGAGACGGACGAATTCGTCCTGCCGACCGCAGTCGCCGGCTTCAAGGGCATCGCGGACGGTGACGGACTGCTGCTTGCCAATTTCCGCGCCGACCGCATCCGCGAGATCGCCGCCGCGCTGCTCGATCCGAAATTCGCCGGTTTCGCGCGCGGCAAGACGGCCAAGTTCTCGGCCGCTCTTGGGCTTGTCGAATATTCGAAGGAGTTGAACAGCTTCCTCGAAACGCTGTTCGCGCCGGCCGATCTGAGCGACACGCTGGGTGAGGTGGTGTCGCATGCCGGGATGACCCAGCTGCGTATTGCCGAGACCGAGAAATACGCGCACGTCACATTTTTCTTCAATGGTGGGCGCGAGACCGTGTTTCCCGGCGAAGAGCGCATCCTGGTGCCGTCGCCCAAAGTGGCGACTTATGACAAGCAGCCGCAAATGTCGGCACCGGAGGTGACCGACAAGGTCATCGCCGCGATCAAATCGGGGAAATTCGATGTCGTTGTGCTCAATTACGCCAATACCGACATGGTCGGGCACACGGGATTGATCGGCGCTGCGGTGCACGCGGTCGAGACGGTCGATCAATGCCTTGGCCGACTCGCCCAGACGGTGGAAGAAGCGGGCGGCACGCTCGTCATTACCGCCGACCACGGCAATGCCGAGATGATGCGCGATCCGGAGACGGGCGAGCCGCATACCGCGCATACGACAAACCCGGTGCCGTTCATCGTCGTCAACCCGCCATCGTCGATCCGCCGAGTCGACGACGGCAGGCTCGCCGATGTCGCGCCGACGCTGCTCGCGTTGCTCGGGTTGCGGCAGCCGGCGGCGATGACCGGCCGCTCCCTCCTTGCGGACGACGCGCGGATGCGCGCCGCTGACTGACGTCGCAGTGCGGTTCCGGCGCGCGGCCTCGCTCAGCGCGACAAAAAACTGCTCGTCTGTCTCAAGTCGCTTTACACCGCGCCGGGAAAGCCGCCGCTGAGCCCGTCCGATCCGAACAAACGCAAAGCACTGCGCGCTTTGGACGCGCCGCAGGCCGCTGATGGTCCGACCGGTTTCGGGCGAGTTCGTCCACGCTTTGGCGCGGCCGATCGCTACGGCCAGCTCGGCCAAGGCCTGATAATACAAGGCATACGCGGCGGGGTCGTCGTCGCACCATTGGACTGACAGGTCGATTACGTCGGCCGGTTTCAGGGTTATGGCTGATCTTGATCATTCGCCATGCCGGCGGATATCATTCGGCTGCTGGCTGTGTTGCGTCATGCCGATGTGACGATGGGTCAGTGGCTGCTGGCGGGCAAGCCGATAGGCAGCCTGCCCGACGCCGCCGACAAAAGGACCGGCGCTACGTTTTATTTTGAATTGCGCCATGATGGGGGCGTCCGGTCGATCCCCAATCACGGCTCGGAAGCCGCGGTCAGCAGACCGAAGACAGTAGGGTGCGCGAATGAAAAAACTGGGCCTGATCGCGGCGCTTGCGGGTGCGCTCCTGATCCTGCCGCTACGGCAGGACATCGGCGCCGCGGCGGCGACCTCGACCACCAACACGACCGAAACCTATAAGGAGCTCAATCTCTTCGGCGACGTGTTCGAAAAGGTGCGCAGCAATTATGTCGACGATGTCACCGACGATACGCTGATCGAGGGCGCGATCAATGGCATGCTGACCTCGCTCGACCCGCATTCAAACTATCTGAACGCGAAGAATTTTAACGATATGAAGGTCCAGACCCGCGGCGAGTTCGGCGGGCTCGGGATCGAAGTGTCGATGGAGAACGGTCTCATCAAGGTGGTGTCGCCGATCGATGACACGCCGGCGGCGCGCGCCGGTCTGAAGCCGGGCGATCTCATCATTCAGCTCGACGGTGCCCCGGTGCAGGGTATGACCTTGCCCGAGGCGGTCGAAAAGATGCGTGGGCCAATCAACAGCGATATCACGCTGCGTATCCGACGGGCCGGGAAGGACCCGTTCGATGTCAAGCTGACGCGCGCGACGATCAAGATTCAATCCGTCCGGTCGCATCTCGAAGGCGACAACATCGGCTATATCCGCATCACCAGCTTCAACGAGCAGACCGATGTCGGTCTCGAAAACGCGATGAAGAATTTGAAACAGCAGGCAGGCAACAAGCTCGCCGGCATCGTGCTCGATCTGCGCAACAACCCCGGCGGGCTGCTTGACCAGGCGGTCGCGGTGTCGGACGCGTTCCTCGACAAGGGCGAGATCGTCTCGACCCGTGGCCGGCGCGCGGACGATGCACAGCGCTACAACGCGCATCCCGGTGACATCACCGGCGGCTTGCCGATGGTGGTGCTGATCAATAGCGGCTCGGCTTCGGCCTCGGAGATTGTTGCCGGCGCATTGAAGGACCACCATCGCGCGATTCTGATGGGCACGCGCTCCTTCGGCAAAGGGTCGGTGCAGACGATTATCCCGTTGCCCGGCCACGGCGCGATGCGGCTGACCACGGCGCGCTATTACACGCCGTCGGGCCGCTCGATCCAGGCCAAGGGCATCGAGCCCGATATCATCGTCGAGGCCGCCAAGATCGAGCATCCCGCCGGTGACACCGGCGCCGTCGCGAAGAAAGAGGACGCGAGCAAGAGCGACCCCGACAATCCCGAGGACCAGGCGACGGTCGATCCAACCGTGATCGGTACGCCGGACGACTACCAGCTGGCGCGGGCCGTCGATATGCTGCGCGGCATCGCGCTCTTTGGCGCGGCGAAGGCCGAAAACTGAGCGGCGACAAAGCGAGCCGCGACCCGGGCCCCGATCGGATGGGCCCGTATCGCCCGTGCGTCGGGGTCGTCCTTGTCAATAAAGACGGCAAGGTTTTTGTCGGCCGGCGCGTCGGTATGCCTGACGGCTTGTCGGCTTGGCAGATGCCGCAAGGGGGTATCGATGCGGGCGAGACCCCGCTCGAAGCCGCCCGGCGCGAACTCTATGAGGAAACCGGCACTGACAAGGCCGAGTTTGTGGCCGAAACCCGCGATTGGCTCTGCTACGATCTGCCGACGTCGCTGATCCCGAAACGCTGGGGCGGGCGCTATTGCGGGCAGCGTCAGAAATGGTTTTTGATGCGATTTACGGGTCAAGATATCGATATCGATCTAGCGCGTCATGAAATTGAGTTTGACGCTTGGAGGTGGGCTGAGCCGGCGGAGCTTCCCGGACTGATCGTCGATTTTAAGCGGCCGGTCTATGTTGCCTTGCTCGACGAGTTCCGCGAGCACCTAACCCGGTAGCCGCGCGACGGCGGCATCGATCGCGGCGCGGTCGGGCATCGCCGACTGCGCGCCGATCGCAAGACAGGCAAGCGCCGCTGCCGCGCTAGCGCGGCGTAATGCAAGATCGAATGGCAATCCCTCATCGAGCCCGGCCGCAAGGACCCCGGCGAAGGTGTCGCCGGCGCCCGTCGTGTCGACGGGCTCGATTGGTAATGCCGGCGCGACAATTTCGCCGCCCTTGGACAAGTAGGCCACAACACCGAGGGCGCCGTGGGTGACGATCAAAGCCTGGCGCGGCCGCGGCTGCGAACCGAGACCGCCGGCAGAGGCTTCGCCTTCATTTGCGATAATGATATCGATATCTTCTGACTGTGCGGGTGCGATCGGTCCCGCCGGCGCGACGCTCATGACAATCCGGGCGCCGCGTTCGCGCGCTCGGCAAATCAACGCCGCGTTCTCGGCAATGGGTATTTCGCGCTGCAAGACGAGCACGGTGCCGGGGCCGAGCAACCGGTCCGGCATTTGCGCCGCGACGACATCCAGATTAGCGCCCGAGGACACTGCGATCTGGTTTTCGCCCTTCGGATCAACGGTAATGGTCGCGCAGCCGGTCGGGCGCAGGCTGGTCGCGACCAGGTCGAGGTCGACCCTATCGCGGCGCAGCAGCGACAGCGCCGCCTCGGCAAAGCCGTCGCGTCCGACCGCGCCAATCATTGTCACGTCCGCGCCGGCGCGCCGCGCCGCGAGGGCCTGGTTGGCGCCTTTGCCGCCTGGCGCCATCGTGTAATCGTCGCCGAGCACCGTCTCGCCCGGCGCCGGCAGATGCGCCACCGGCACGATCAGGTCGACATTGATAGAGCCGAACACGACGATCATGGCGGCGCCCTGCGGCGATGGTAGATTGGCCCGATCTTCCGGAGAAGCCGCATGCTCGACCCCGCCAAGTTGAAGACATTCGTCGATCAAAGCTGGGGCGACGAGATCGTCCCAACGCTCGTGGAATACATCAAGATTCCCAACAAATCGCCTCTCTTCGACCCCGATTGGGCAGCACACGGCCACATGGAGGCAGCGGTAGCGATGTTCGAGCGTTGGGCGCGCGGCAAGATCGCCGCATTTCCCGGCGCGACGCTCGACGTGGTGCGGCTCGAAGGCCGCACCCCGTTGATCTTTATCGATATTCCAGGCGACGGCGCAGGGCCGAACAACGACACGGTGCTGCTTTACGGCCATCTCGACAAGCAGCCGGAAATGGTCGGCTGGGAAGAGGGTTACGGCCCGTGGCTGCCGCGGATCGTCGGCGACAAGCTCTATGGCCGCGGCGGCGCCGACGACGGCTACGCGATGTTCGGTGCGCTGACCGCGCTTGCCGCGCTGCAGGAGCAAAGGGTGCCGCATGCGCGTGCTGTCGTGGTGATCGAAGCGTGCGAGGAATCGGGCAGCTACGACCTGCCGTTTTATGTCGATCACCTCGCCGATCGCATCGGCAGCCCGTCGCTCGTCGTCTGCCTCGACTCCGGGTGCGGCAATTACGTCCAGCTCTGGCTCACCACCTCGCTGCGCGGCGTCGTCGCCGGTACGCTGACGGTCGAAATCCTAAGCGAGGGCGTGCATTCTGGGCACGCCTCGGGGATCGTGCCGTCGAGCTTCCGCATTTTCCGCAAGTTGCTGTCGCGGCTCGAGGATGAGGAGACGGGGACAATACACCCGGAGGCGCTTTATGCGCAGGTCCCCGCCGAGCGATTGGCCCAGGCGCGCCAGGCTGCTTCGGTGCTCGGCGACGTGGTGCGCAACGAATTCCCGTTTGTGTCGGGCGCCGGCGCAGTGAGCGACGATCTCACCGAGTTAGTGCTCAACCGCAGCTGGCGGCCGCAGCTCGCGGTGACCGGCATGGCCGGGCTGCCGCTGCCGGGCGATGCCGGCAATGTGCTGCTGCCCTACACAAGCGCGAAATTGAGCCTGCGCACCCCGCCGACACTCGACGCCAAAGAGGCGACCGAGGCGGTGCGCGCGCTGCTCGAAGCCGACGCGCCTTACGGCGCCAAGGTCAGTTTCACTGGCCAGGTCGGCTCGACCGGGTGGAATGCACCGGCGCTGGCGCCGTGGCTCGGTGCGTCACTCGAAAAGGCGTCGCAGGATGCATTCGGCGCGCCGCCGGCTTATATCGGCGAGGGCGGCAGCATCCCGTTTATGGCGATGCTCGGCGAGAAATTCCCCGCGGCGCAGTTTGTCGTGACCGGCGTGCTCGGGCCTCATTCCAACGCGCACGGGCCGAACGAATTTCTTCACATTCCGACCGGGCGCAGAATCACCCAGGTGATCGCTCATGTGCTCGCCGACCATGCGGCGCGGGCGGTGTGATGGACCTCGCCCCGCTCGACCGGCTGCTTCTCGATCACCGCATCAAGGGCATCCCAGGCGGCACTGCGCCGTTTCCACCAAGCGCCATCGGCACCAAGCGGTGGAATGTACTGCGGGAGGACATGACGCTCCCCGTCGCGGTGCTGAAGGACAGCGCGCTGACGCATAACGGCGCTTGGATGCGGCGGTTTCTCGATGCGTCGGGCGCGGCGATCGCGCCACACGGCAAGACCACGATGAGCCCACAACTCTTTTCCCGGCAGCTCGCCGATGGCGCCTGGGCGATGACCTTGGCGACGATCCAGCAAGTGCAGGTCGCGCGTGATTTTGGCGTCGGCCGCATCGTGCTGGCCAACCAGCTCGTCGGGCGGCGGGCAATCCGCTACATCGTCGACGAACTGAAGCGCGACCCCGATTTCGACTTCTATTGTCTTATCGATTCGACGGCGAATGTCGCAGCGCTCGCTGGCGCGGCGCGCGAGGCGAAACTTGGCCGACCGCTCCAGGTGCTGCTCGAAGGCGGCTATCCCGGCGGGCGCACCGGCTGCCGCGATCTCGCCGCAGCGCTTGATGTCACCCGCGCCGTCAAAGAGGCCGGGCCGGTGCTGGCCCTGCGCGGGGTCGAGGGATTCGAGGGTCTGTTTCACGGCGCGACAGCGGAGGAAACCGCCGGCCAGGTCGCGCGCTTTCTGGATTTTCTCGTGGCGATCGCGGTCGAGGCGTCACACGAGGACCTGTTCGCGCCCGGCCCGCTGATCCTCAGCGCCGGCGGCTCGGCGTTTTATGATCTGGTCGCCAAGCGCTTTGGCGATGCGGGGATCGACCGCGAGATCATGGTGCTGATCCGCAGCGGCTGCTACCTGACGCATGATTCCGTGCTCTATCGCGAAGCGTTCGCTGATCTTGTCGCGCGTTCACGGGAATTGGCGGCGCTCGGCCCCGGCCTGCTGCCGGCGCTCGAAGTCTGGGCCTATGTGCAGTCGCGCCCGGAGCCAGGCAAGGTGCTGCTGACGATGGGCAAGCGCGATGTGTCCTATGACGAGCTGCCGGTGCCGCTTTCTTGGTGTCGGCCGGGGGATGCGCGCCCGCGTGCGATCGGCGATGGCCATGTCGTCGCCGGTCTCAACGACCAGCATTGCCATGTGAGCGTTCCGGCCGGCTCACCGCTGCGGGTCGGCGATCTGGTCGGGTTCGGCGTCTCGCACCCGTGCCTGACCTTCGACAAATGGCCGGTGCTTTATGTGGTCGATGACGATTACACGGTGGTCGACGCGGTCCGTACGTTTTTTTAGGTCGCACGTTCTTTCAGGGGGCGATCTTCGCCAAGCGCTCCGCCCGCCAGCGCATCGCTCGCCACGACACCGCCGCGAGCGCGCGGCCTAGCCGGCCGTTCGGGGTCAGCCCGACGGCCTTCAAGATCATCGCGACGCCGCGCTCGACATGATGCGGTCGATAGATCGCGAAGGCGCGCCTGGCATAGGCACGGCTGCAGTGCTGCCGGTCGTAAGCGGCTTCGGCCGTGTTAGCGGCATAATAGGCGTAGGCGAGTTCATCGTCCTCGCTTTCGGCGACGCGGCCGAGCGCGATCTTGAGCCGCGCCCAGCGGCCGAGCCTCTGGCGGGTGAGGCACACGCCGAGCTTTTTGTAGAAGAGCCGGTAGTGGCGCAACTCATCGGCCGCGATGCGGCGGCAGATTTCCTGCAGCACCGGCTCGGCGGTCGCCTCCTTGAGCGCGGTGTAGTACGAGCTTGTGCCGGTTTCGACGATGCAGCGAGCCAGCATCTCGCCTGCCTGGGAGCCGCGGCGCGCGAACATCTTGTCGAAATCGATCCGATAACCCGATTGGAAGCGGGCAAAGGCCGAATCGAAATCGAAGTCTGGGTCGGCGAGCGCCGCCCAGCGCGCCAGCGCCACACCGTGCTGCACTTCCTCCTCGCCCCAGCCGTGCGCGCTCTCCTGGAACGCGGGGTCGTCGGCGAAAACGCGGCATAAATGTTGGGCGTAAGCAGCGCCGTTATATTCGACGAGGCTCGCCGCCTTCACCAGGCGCACAATTTCGGGATCGAGCCGAGACGGGTCGAAATGCTTCCAGGGAATATCGTCGAGCGTCCACAGGCTCATACCCGGTTATACACCAGTGAGCGATGAAGTTCCCGTGCTTGGGATTAATGCGCGGCCGCGCCGAGCGCTTCCACCTTGGCGCGGGCGATCGCCTGCTGGTGCTCAAGCCCGCGTAATTCGGCGACGAGCCGGTCACGGTCAACGCCGGTGGCGCGACCAACTTGGTCGCGCAGACTCGGCAGATTGCCTTCGATCGTCTGCAGTTCAGCTTCGACCGCCGCACGATCGAGGCTTGAGGGCATCATCGCTTCCTCGGCCAGTACCGTGCAGCGCTCGGGGGTCACCTCGGCGATGCCGCTGACGACGAAAATACGCTCGGAGATCGCGGCGCGCGTTTCGTAGATATCGATCGTGCCGGGACGAATCGTCGAGATCAGCGGCGAATGTCCCGGCAGCACGCCGAAATTGCCTTCTGTGCCGGGCACCACTACCATCTCGACTTCGGTCGAGAGGACGAGCCGCTCCGGCGTCACCAACTCGAATTGCACACGGTCAGCCATGCGGGTTACGCCGCCTCGCTAGCCATCTTGCGGGCTTTTTCGACCGCTTCCTCGATCGTGCCGACCATATAGAACGAGGCCTCCGGCATCTCGTCGTACTCACCGGCCACGATGCCCTTGAAGCCCTTGATCGTGTCCTCAAGGCTGACAAGCACCCCGGGAGATCCCGTAAAGACTTCGGCGACATGGAACGGTTGCGATAGGAAGCGCTGGATCTTGCGGGCGCGGGCGACGGTGAGCTTGTCCTCTTCCGACAGCTCGTCCATGCCGAGGATCGCGATGATGTCCTGCAGCGACTTGTAAGTCTGCAGCACGCGCTGCACATCGCGCGCGACCTGATAGTGCTCGTCGCCGACGACGCGCGGGTCGAGCATGCGCGAGGTCGAATCGAGAGGGTCGACCGCCGGGTAGATGCCCAATTCGGCGATCTGCCGTGACAGCACGGTGGTTGCATCGAGATGGGAGAAGGTCGTGGCAGGCGCGGGATCGGTGAGATCGTCGGCCGGCACGTAAATTGCCTGCACCGAGGTGATAGAGCCCTTTTTGGTAGTGGTGATGCGCTCCTCAAGGCCCCCTAGATCGGTGGCCAGGGTCGGTTGATAGCCGACAGCCGACGGGATGCGCCCCAAAAGGGCCGACACTTCCGAGCCCGCCTGGGTGAAGCGGAAGATGTTGTCGACGAAAAACAGCACGTCTTGGCCTTCCTCGTCGCGAAAATACTCGGCGAGGGTGAGACCCGAAAGCCCGACGCGGGCGCGCGCCCCCGGAGGCTCGTTCATCTGGCCATAGACCAGCGCCGCT
>Ga0335074_10010759_pt1 | contig 12793 bp, 4 predicted proteins | sample Lox_Sample_23_FD_206715 | JGI IMG/M metagenome (GOLD analysis project Ga0335074, IMG submission 206715) | Soil microbial communities from Loxahatchee National Wildlife Refuge, Florida, United States - Lox_Sample_2.3 | ecosystem: Environmental > Terrestrial > Soil > Wetlands | place: USA: Florida...
CATCGTGCTGCTGGCGTTTAACATGCTGGGTCTGCTGATGGTGATTCCGCGGTTCCTGCACGTTCCTGGGCTGGGATGGCTGTGGGACGGGACGCATCCGGGGACGATTATCACGAACGCGATCTGGACGCTGTTCAACATTGTGATTTTGAGCGTGTGCATTGCGGTAGCGCGCGAGGCGCGGCAAACGCGGCAGCATGTGCGCATCAACTTTGCGGCGCCGGTGCGGGTGAGGCTGGCGGATGGCCGGATGGTGCCGGGGCAGACCATCGATGTTTCGAGCGGCGGCCTGGCGATGGAACTGCTGGAAGGGATGCACGTCGATAGTGGCGAGGCGCTGCGCGTGATCTTTCCGCTGCGGACGGGCGATGCGGAACTGCCGGCAACTGTGGTGAACCTGGCGAATGGCGTGCTACGGATGCAGTTTGAGCCGCTGACGGTTCCCGAGGAAGAGATGCTGACAATGGTGCTGTTTTCGCGAGCCGATTCGTGGCTGGGATGGGGCGAATCGCGCGAGGTGGATCAGCCGTTGCGGAGCCTGAGGAGGATTATTCGCATTGCGTTTCGCGGGCTGGGGATGGCGGTCCGGTCGGCGATTCCGAAACGCAACGGCAAGAGTAAGAGAAGGCCGGTGGTGGCAGAGAGTCTCTTGGCCATAAGTATTGCTCTGGGTCTGGCGGCTTGGGGTGGGACGGCGAAGGCGCAGGATGCGGCAGGTGGCTCGGAAACAAATGCGGCCGGTGGTCAGAGTGCGGCTGCGACTGGGAGCCAGGCTGCGGGTTCAGCGGTGAATCAGGCGGCTGCGGAATCGCCGGCGGTGGGAACCTTCAGGACGGAACAGAACCTGTTCGATCTGGGCGTGACGAGCACGATCAACCTGAAGGGAACGGACGGCTTCGATACAGTTTACTTTTCGATTCCTCCGAACCAGGTGGTGAAGCAGGCTTCGATGCACCTGTACTACCACTTCTCGCCGAGCTTAATCCCGGCCCAGAGCCACCTGAAGGTGATGATGAACGGGACGACGTTTGCGACGCTGCCGGTGCCGCAGACGGCGAACAACGGAGCGGTGATCGAGTCGAATGTGGTGGTGCCGGCGGAGCTGCTGGTGCGGAACAATCAGCTGACGTTCGAGTTTATTGGGCACTACACGCAAACCTGCGAGGACCCGACCAATTCTGCGCTGTGGGCGCAGGTGGACACCAACACCAGCATCACGGTCGCGGGTGATTTGCTGACGCTGGCCGACGATCTGAAGCTGCTGCCACTGCCGTTCTTCGATGCGCAGCTGGCGCGGCCTCCGGTTGTTCCTATTGCCTTTGGATCGGCGCCGTCATTAAAGGCGCTGGAAGCGGCGGGCGTGGTGAGCTCGTGGTTCGGCGTGCTGGGCGATTATCGGGCGATGCGGTTCCCGGTATCGGTGGGCAAGCTGCCGACGGGAAATGTGGTGCTGGTTGCGGAGAATCCGAGTGCGTTGCCGCCGGGACTGCATCTTTCGTCGGTGGATGCGCCAACTCTGGCGATGCGCACGAACCCGGTCGATCCATATGGGAAAGTGCTGGTGATCACGGGCGCGGATGCGGACGAGACGCTGGTGGCAGCGCAGGCTTTGGCTACGGGATGGCCAGGGATGACAGGGACAACTGCGGCGGTGACGCAGCTGGACCTGCCGGCCAAGAGCAATGCCGACGACGCGCCGCGCTGGCACGAACAGGACAACCTGGGACGGGAACCGGTATGGACCGGACCGGCCGAGGCCCTGGAGGGTGACGGAACATCGCCGATGGTGGCGTATTACAAGGTTCCGCCGGATCTGTTTTTTGAAGATCCGCAGCAGAACCTCAGGCTTCATCTGGATTACCGGTACAACTCGATTCCGATTGGGCCGATTTCAAGCATGCAGGTGGAGTCGAACGACGCGTACCTGGGGTCGGTTCCCCTGACGCCGGGTAAGGAAGCGTCGAAGGAAACGTCGGTGAATCTGGCGATTCCGGTGGTGAATCTGCGACCGTTTTCGAACTCAATGAAGTTTCGGCTGACTTTCCAGCAGCTGAGGAGCGGGAACTGCCAGACGACGAATCCGGCCAACATGATGGGAGCGATCCTGAAGAGCTCCTATATCGATCTGCACGGATTTCCCCACTGGGCGGCGATGCCAAACCTGGAGTTGTTCTCGAATGCGGGGTTTCCATTTACGCGTTATGCAGATCTGAGCGAGACGAAGGTCGTGCTGCCCGAAGAGCCTTCTGCGCAGGAGATTGAAACCTACCTGACGATGATGGGTCACTTTGGCGCGGAGACGGGGTATCCCGCGCTGCGCGTGACGGTGGCAGGGCCGAACGCGCTGGTGCAGGGCGACGATGTGGATTTTCTGGTGATCGCGACGGGGCAGAGCAACGGAGAAGTGGGGAGGCTGGCGTCGGAGATGCCGGTGACGTTTGGTGAAAACAGCCTGAAGGTGCAGGACACACGCGGATTCTTTTCGACGTTTCACAATGCGTGGTGGAAGATCCGCACCAGCGACGTGCTGCCGTCGGGGGAGATTGGAACGGCAGGGGTGCCGGACGGGCTGATTGAAGAGATCGAATCGCCGTACGCGAGCGGGCGGACGGTGGTGCTGATCAACATGAAGAACGCGGCGACGTTCGACCCGATGGCGAAGGCGTTTCTGGAGGCATCGCAGTCGAGTGCGGTATCGGGGACGGTGGCGTTGCTGGAAGGGACGCGGTTTGAGAGCTACCGCATCGGCAACAACGTATATCACGTGGGAGTTTTGCCGTGGTGGACGGCCTTAGGTTTGTGGTTCATGCAGGTGCCGTGGATGGTGGACCTGCGCGCCAAGGCACGGCGGCGCTTGCAGGTGCTGGAAAGCATTTGAGTGGCGGATGGGAGTAACAGGGCGAGATGAGACCGCAGTTTTCAACAGCGGCGGGCCCAGGAAAGGCGCGGGTGACCGAACAGTGCCACGCCCTTCGGGTGATGCGCGGCGGGACTCGCTTTGATATTGAAAGAGCAGCGATGAATCGAGGGCTGCGCAAACTGATTTTGTTTTTCTGCTTTGGAGTGCTGTCCGCCCTCGTTGTGGGACCTTTGTACGGCCAATCGGCAGCGGCCCGGTCGCTGCTGGATAAGGCAGCGTCACTGGAGCAGTCCGGGCGCATCGACCTGGCGGCGCAGTCGTGGCAGCAGGTTCTGCTTTCCGACCCAAACAACCAGGAGGCGCTGGCCGGGCTGGGACGCTGGGCAAAATTGACGGGGAACGATGCGGACGCGCAGAACTATATCGATCGGCTGCGGGTGGTGAATCCCAACAGCCCGGAGATCGCGCGGATTGAAGCGCTGGTGAGCAGCAAGACGCAGAATGAGCTGCTGGAACAAGCGGCGGAGCTGGCCAGGAATGGGCACAACGAAGAAGCGTTGAAGATTTACCGGCAAGCCTTCGGGACGCATCCTCCGGACAACTGGGCGCTGGCCTATTACGACACCGAAGCGGCGATGGTGTCGACGCGCCAGGACGCGATTGATGGATTGCGTGCGCTCGCGGCAAAGTATCCCAGCGAACCGCAGTATGCGGTCGACCTGGGGCGGGTGCTGACTTATGATCCGGCCACGCGGGCAGAAGGCGAGAAGATTCTGAGCCAGTATCCGCAGGATGCGGGGGCGCAATCGGCACTACGGCAGGCGCTGGGGTGGGATGTTGCGAACCCGGCGACGGCACCGGCGGTGCGGGATTATCTCAAGCTGCATCCCGATCCTGAACTGGAGAAAGAGCTGGAAGAGACCGAGACGCGGCAGGCGCAGGCGACGGCGGGGATCGCGCGGACGCCGGCGGAGCTGGCAGCGTTTCGCGAGCTCGGAGCGAATCATCTGGCCATGGCGCAGCAGATGTTCGTGGATCTGAACCTGAAACAGCCGACCAATCCGCGGGTGCTCGCCGGGCTTGGTTTTGTGCGAATGAAGCAGAGCAATTTTTCCGATGCCGCAGATTATTTTGAGCACGCGGAACAGAACGGTCTGAGGATTCCGCTGATCGCGCAGTCACTGGCGGCGGCGCGCTTCTGGAATGCGATGCAACAGGGCACGCAGGCGCTGAATGCGAATCGTTTGGAAGAGGCGGTGGCGCAGTATAAAGCGGCGCTGGCGCTGCGGCCGGGCAGCATTGCCGCGCTGAACGGCGAAGCGGGTACCTACATGAAGCTGCAGGAGCCGGAGCAGGCGGTTTCGGTGTACCAGCAACTGCTGCACAGGCAGCCGCGGGCGATGGCGTGGTGGCGAGGACTGTTCAATGCGGAGACCGAAGCGGGGCAGGGCAGAGACGCGCTGAAAACCGCTGGCGAATTCCCGTTGGCGCTGAAAAAGAGTCTGGCCAGAGATCCGGATTATTTGCAGACGCTGGCGAGGGCGTACGAAGCGGATGGGCAGGATGCGGCGGCCCAGAAGACACTCGCGCAGGCGATGAATCTGCACTATGCGGCGAATCAGGAGAGCGTGCGAGTCGCGGTGACGCTGCAGTATGCAGCGTTGCTGGCGAAGGACAAAAATTTCACGCGGGCGGCGGAGATTTATCGCAAAACACTCGACGCCGATCCTAACAATGTGGCCGCCTGGCAGGGGATGGTATCGCTCGAGCACCTGGCGGGGCGCGATGCAGATGCAATTGCGATTGTGGAGAAGATGCCGCCGGACGCTTACGACAGCGCGTTGCGGGATGGAGGGTTCCTCTCGATGCTGGCGGCGATCTACCAGGGGCAGAACCATCCGGATGTGGCGGAAGGTTTTCTGCAGCGGGCGATCCGGGTTTATCAGGACAACGGGGAAGCGCTGCCGATTCCGCTGCAACTGCAGGTAGCCGCGGTGGAGCTGGAGAGGAATCACGCGGAGGGCGCGTACAGCATTTACCGGAGTGTTCTGACGCAGCATCCCGACCGGCTGGACGCGTGGAAAGGACTGCTGGCGGCGATGCACGCCACAGGTCACGACGCGGATGCGATGGCACAGATCCAGCAGATTCCGCCGGCGGTGCGCAAGACGCTGGCGACGGATGTGGAATACAACCAGACGCTGGCGGCCATCTACGCGGCCAATGGAGACGACCGCGCAGCATTGGGACTGCTGACAGAGATTGAAGAGTCCTACCATGCCGCGAACAGGATGGCGCCGGCAAACGTGGACATTGCGAATGCGTGGACGCTGTTCAATGTGGGCGACGACCGCGATTTGTACCGCCAGTTGATGACGCTGGGCGATCGGCGCGATATGAGCGACGAGGAACGGCGGCAAGTGCAGACGATCTGGGCAACGTGGGCGCAGCGGCGCGCGGCCCAGGCAACAGAGGCGGGCAATCCGCGGCGAGCCGTGGACATCCTCATAGCCGCGGCGCAGGCTTTTCCCGGGAATCCCGCAGTAAGCAAGGCGCTGGCGGCGGGATTTGTGCAGGCGGGGCAGCCCAAAGACGCGCTGGCGATTTACGAATCGCTGGATATGACCAATGCGACCGCTTCGGATTACCAGAGCATGGTGGGTGCGGCGCTCGCGGTGCAAAACACGAAACAAGCTGAAGAGTGGCTGCGCGATGCGCTGGCGAAGTTCCCCAACGATGCAAAGGTACTGGCCACCGCGGCGGAATTTGAGCAGGCGCGTGGAGATCGCGCGAAAGCGGCGGACTACTGGAGGGCGTCACTGAATGCGATGCCCGCAGCAACGCCGACAGCGACGCTGGCACACCAGTTGAATCATCCTGAGTTGGTGAAGCAGACGCGGCCCGATAAGCCGACGGATCTGGTGAACCTGCTGAATCCTGATGGAGAGACGAACGCGGCAGAGGGGAACGTGCCGCTGCCCGGCTTCAACAATCCCAATCCGTCGCGAGCGGCGAGCCAACCGTACGGGCCCGATCCTTATTACATGGGGACGGCGCCGGTGCAGCTGAACAACAATGGAGCGCAGGGCCAACCGGGAACGGCCACACCGCTGCTGGTATTGCCGCCTGCCGCGAACGCAGGAGCTGCAACGATTCCACCGGTCACGACGAATCGGGGAAATACGACGCCGGGGACCGGAAACACGCCGGCAACCAATCCGGCCGCACCGGTGAAGCCTCTGCCGGATATTCTCGACAACGGGAAGAAGCCCGCCAAGCCCTCGCCGGCGACGCCCACGCCGAAGCCATATATCCCGCAGGCCTCGATCCAGACTCCGACGACGGAGACTGAGACGAGCGCGAAGGGCGATGCGGGTAGGCAGCCCGAACAGCAGCCGGAGCAATTGGGCCTTGACGTAAGTCCGGCTCTGACGACATTGCCGAACGCGAATGACCAGGCGATGCAGCAGGCGTCGGCTGCGCTGGATGCGGCAAAAAAGCCGATCGACCCATCGCTGGTTGCGACGCAGTACAGCACGCCGTCCCAGGTGATTCAGGAGCAGCCACCGGATTACTTCGAGAGGCCGCCAATTTCGGGCGAGGCCTCCGACGACGATCTGATGCGGGAGAATCTTCCTCCGCTGCGGGGCTCTTACGAGCGCCCGGCGATTGTGCGTCAACGCGACCTGCGCGAGCAGGCGCAGATCAACCTTTCCACCATTGAGGCGGGCTACAGCTCCTGGCTGGGCGGCACCGGAGTTGTGAATCATCGCAGTGGAACGGCGGGCTTCGATGCCCTATCTGCACTCTCAGCCCCAATCGAGGCGTCGGCAGCGGTGGGCGAGGAGGCACGGGTGACGCTGGTGACCAATCCGGTGTTTTTGGATTCCGGGTCGGTGAGCAAGTCGCCAATTCTGCCCGGCGGGGTTGTCGAGCAACTGGGCACAGCTCCGGCGAATGCGGTGTTGAACCAGCAGAATTCGACCGGCATCGGCGGCGAAGTGCAGGTGGCAATCCCAAACTTCGCGGCCAGCGTTGGGTATTCGCCCTGGGGCTTCCTGGTGTCGAACGTGATCGGGAGACTGAACTGGAAACCGGGGAATGGTCCGCTGACATTTACGGTGAACCGCGATTCGGTAAAGGACTCCCAACTTTCCTATTCAGGATTGCGCGATCCGGGGTCGGCGGGTCCGAACTTTAAGGGGAATATCTGGGGCGGGGTGACAGCGTCGGGCGCGGAAGTACAGTTCGGCAAGAGCGATCCTAACTCGGGTTTCTACGTGAGCGGGGGCGGCCAATATCTGAGCGGCGTGCACGTCGAGAACAACGATCGCATCGACGGCGACGCGGGCGCGTACTTTCGGGTAAAAGAGGTTCCGGATGAGGGCGTGCTGACGGTGGGCGTGAATTTCTTCGGGATGCACTACGCGCACAACGAGAATTTCTTCACCTACGGGCAGGCGGGATACTTCAGCCCGCAGGCGTACTATCTGGCGAATGTGCCGTTTTCATTCCAGGGGCGGTACGGCGCCAACGTTCATTACAACGTGGTGGCAGCGTTCGGCGTTGAGGCATTCCAGCAGGACAGCGTGCCCTTCTTCCCGCTGGATCAGGCGCTGGAGGTTGCGAACAACAACGCGTCGTACTCGGCGCAATCGGTGGTGAGCGGGAATTACGACTTCAAAGGGGAAATGGCCTACCACCTGAGCGATCACTGGTTTGCGGGTGGCTTTCTTTGGTTGAACAACACGAGGGACTACGACAATCAGACGGTAGGGTTTTTTGTGCGCTGGGATGTTCGTCCGCAGAGGGAATCGGATCTGGGGCCGACCGGGTTGTATCCGTGGGATGGGTTGCGGCCGTATCTGGCGCCGTAGGCAGGGTCTGAAACGGAAACAACAGAGGCGACCTTTCGGGTCGCCTCTGTTGTTTCGGAATAGGCACCTTTTACTGCGGGCGGTGAACGTGATCGCCGACCTGGGGCGTTCCGGAGCCGCTGAAGTGGCCGACTGCTGAGCCCGAATCGACACTGGTAATGGTGAGCGAGCCGACCTGGTTATCGATGGTGCGCAGCACTTTGCCGGTGGCCGGATCTTTGACTGTGCGCACGACGCGGGAGATGGCGAGGGTATCGCCGACTTTGACGCCGGCGCCGGAGCCGACATTGATGATGATGTCGGGACTGGAGGCATCGGCGACGAGACCATCAACCGGCGTGACAGGCGGAGCTGCTGCTGCGGGCAGAGATCCGGCTTTCTGATCGAGGCCATTGGCCACGTCGGCGACCGAGGCTTTGGTGGCTTCGCCGATGATGGTCTGTCCGAAGTTGGAGCTGCCCATGTCGAGATGGCCGCCGCCACCGCTTCTCCAGTCGCCACCGCCGCCAAGCATATCGGCACCGGAGCGCTTCGATTCACCGTGGCCGGTGACGGAGGCGAGGATTTCTCCGGTGTTCACGTCGACGATGCGGGCGGTAATTTCGACGACGGCTTTGGCTTTGTGGATACCGAGGCCGCCGACTCCATACTTGCCAAGACCGTAGCCGCCGCCGCCGCCACCGTAGTTCTTGTCGTCGCGGCCAAAGGTGGTGATGTCGCCGATGATGATGGTGTCGACACCGGCGAGTGAGCCGATTTTTGCGGCGGTTGCCGGATCGGCACGGTTGCTGTTGGAGAAATTCTGTTCGTTGACGATCTTGTCGAGAGCGGCGCGCTCAAAGACGCGATAACTGCCGTCATTGATGAGCTGGTTGACGAGCATGTCGGAGATGCCCTTGCCGATGTCCTGGTTGGTGCCGAAGATGGCCTGGACGCTGGTCATGACTGTGCCGTAGCCGAAGTCCATGACGGCGACGCGGCGCTTATCCTGGGGATGGGCAGGCAACAGAGAGAGGGCGCCGAGGAGGAGAAGCGAGAAAGTCTTGCGCATAGTCTTCCATTTCCGATTCGTGGGTTTGGCTGCCGAACAGCAGGCGATCCAGATGAGAGCAGCGGTTCCGGAGGGGCAGCCGAGCCGCGGAACTGGGGAGAACTATACCCCGGACAGGTGACAACGACAATACATTTTGGCGGAGTCAGGCCGGGTTACTGGTGTTCCTGGTGAGGGGTGTTGCCTGGGAGGAGATAGCCCGAAGCGAGGCCGCTGAAACGGGCCACCTCGGCATCCGCCCAGGCCTGATCGCGGCCCAGTTCGCGGGCGAGCAGCGCGGCGACGGCGGGGGCTATGCGAAGGGCGGCGCGGGCGTCGAGGAAAAGCGCGCGAGTGCGGCGCGCGAGCACATCTTCCACAGTGCGGGCCATCTCTTCCCGGGCGGCCCAGACGACCTCTGCGGAGATGGAGGAAAGCTGGGCGTCCAGGGGCCGAGCCAGGTCGGGAGAATCCGCGGCAAGAGCGCGGATTTTTGCGGCATCGGAGCCGTAAACCCACAGACTGTCCGAGTCCTCGACGTCAGCGTAGCCGTGAATGTGAAGATCGCGGGTGACGCAGGGTTTATCCGGCAATCGGCCGAGCGTGATGGCATGGTCGACGGCGTCTTCGGCCATGTGGCGATACGTCGTCCATTTTCCGCCGGCGATGGTGAGGAGGCCGGAGTCATCGATGTGGATGGTGTGGTCGCGGGAGAGGGAGGAGGTAGTGGTGGCTGAGGCGCCGGCCCGTTTGACGAGCGGCCGGATTCCGACGAAGACACTCAGGACGTCGTCGCGCTGAGGCGGGCGGGCGAGATATTCACCTGCGGTTTCGAGGACGAATTCGATCTCGTGTTCGAAAGGGCGTGGTTCGTAAGAGGGCCGATCGATGGGGGTATCAGTGGTGCCGATGACAGTGTGATGGTGCCACGGAATCGCGAAAAGGACACGGCCGTCACTGGTGTGGGGGACCATGATGGCCGAGTTGCCGCGAAGAAAAGAGCGGTCGAGGACGAGATGGGTACCCTGGCTGGGAACCATCATGGGGGCAGCGTTTTTGTCGGCCAGCTGCCGGGTTTCGTCGGTAAACATGCCGGTGGCATTGATGACAACCTTTGTGGCGATGGAGAACCGGGTGCCCGATTCGGTGTCGAGAGCGACGACTCCGTTGACGAACCCATCGCTGTCGCGGGTGATTTCGACTGCGGGCGCGTAGTTGAGCACGGTGGCATCGTAGTCGACAGCGGTAGCAAGGAGATGGATGAGAAGGCGGGCATCGTCGAACTGGCCGTCGTGGTAAATGACGCCGCCCCGCAGCCCATCCCGGCGCAGATTGGGCAGGCGCTCCAGGGTTTCTTCGCGGGAGAGGAGCCTGGATTTGCCAAATCCGTATTCGCCCGCGAGGAGGTCGTAGATTTTCAGACCGATGCCGTAGAAGGGAGTTTCCCACCAGGAATAGTTGGGGACGACGAACGGCACGTCGTGGACGAGATGGGGCGCATTGCGGCGGAGGATGCCGCGTTCGCGCAGAGCTTCCATCACCAGGGAGATATTGCCTTGCTCAAGATAGCGAACTCCGCCGTGAACAAGCTTGGTGCTGCGGCTGGAGGTGCCTTTGCCGAAGTCCTCGCGCTCGAGCAGGAGCGTGGCGAGGCCGCGGCTGGCAGCATCGACAGCAACTCCGGCGCCCGTTGCACCTCCTCCAATAATGACGATGTCGAAGGGCTCGCGGCGTTCACGGATGCGGGCGAGCATGACTTCCCGATTCACGGCCTACCTGCGTTCTTTCTGAATGGGCACGACCTGAACGGTGGTGTCGCGCATTTCGTTGAGGAAGCGATTGATGATCGAGCCACGCAGAAGAATATCCCAACGGGAACGGGCGGACTGGCCGAAGACGACGTGAGAGATGTTTTCCTTGCGGGCAAACTCGATGAGCGCGTCGGCGACTCTCTTGTCCTCAAGAGTGACGACGCGAGCGCCGAGGTCGCGCGCCATGCGCTGGTACTCCTCGAGCCGAGCGAAGGCATCGGGATCGCCGTGACGGTGGTCGGTGTCGGGCGTTTCGACGTAGACGACATACCAGTTGGTGGCGAGACGGCCGGCGATGCGGGCGCCGACGCGAACGAGGCGCTCCATGCCGGGGCGGGGGGAGAGGCAGACCATGACTTTTTCCGGTATGGGCGCCTGCTCGAGGCCCTGGTTGCGGCGATATTCGGCGGCAGCGGTGCCCACCTGCTCGGCGGTGGTGCGGAGGGCCAGCTCGCGAAGCATGTTGAGGTTGCCCTTGCGAAAGAAGTTGGCAAGAGCCTGCTCGACTTTTTCCGCGGCGTAGATCTTGCCCTGGCGGAGGCGGTCGCGAAGCTCATCGATGGTGATATCGACGTTGACGACTTCGTTGGCGCGGCGCAGGAAGCTGTCAGGGACGGTTTCGCGAATCTGGGTGCTGGCGGAACGGGCGACAGCGTCATTGAGCGTCTCCAGATGCTGGACGTTCATGGCGGTCATGACGTTGATGCCGGCGTCGAGTAACTCGAGGACGTCTTCGTAGCGTTTGTGGTTGCGCGAGCCGGGGACGTTGGAGTGCGCAAGTTCGTCGACGATCGCCCAGACGGGGTGGCGGGCGAGGATGGCGTCGACGTTCATCTCGCGGAGGGTGACGGAGCGGTACTGAATTTCCTGGAGAGGAATTTTCTCGAGACCTTCGACCAGCGCGGCAGTGTCGGCGCGGCCGTGGGGCTCGATGAGGCCGATGACGATGTCGATGCCCTGGCGGTGCATGAGGTGGGCATCTTCGAGCATGCGGTAGGTCTTACCGACTCCGGGAGCGGCTCCCAGATAAATACGGAGTCGTCCCGCCTCCGGTTGGTCGGATGGAACCGAGGTGTTATCGGGGACGAGCGGTTTCGGTTCTGGTGGAATTGGAACGCTCATCCCACCTCCACTGGATGACGGTCGGGTTCCGCGACGGCGATGGGAAGCGTGAAGCGGAAAGTGGTGCCAGTGCCGAGGCGGCTTTCGACGGAGACCTGGCCGCTCTGCGACTCAACCAGGCGCCGGACGAGAGCAAGGCCGAGGCCCGTACCGCCGCTGGCGGGGTCGCCGGTGAAGCGGCCGAAGATAGTGGGCAGGCGCTCCGTCTCGATGCCGCGCCCGGTGTCGGAGACGAAGAACTGGACGCGCTCCTGCTGCTCGGTTGCGCCCAGACGAACATGTCCGCCCTCGGGAGTGTAGCGCAGGGCGTTGCCGATGAGGTTGTCCAGAATGGTGCGCAGCGCCCGGCGGTCGGCCTGGACCCAGGCGACATCTTCAAAGGCGATGAGCTCCATGTCGATGTTCTTCTCGTGCGCGACATCGCGATAACGAACGAGGGCGTCGCGGAGAGCATCGATGGGGCGAACTTTGTCGATGCGGAGCTGGCGGCGGCCGGTTTCGAGCTCAGCGACTTCGATGAGGTCGAGCATCAGATCGTCGAGGTGTTCAGCCTCCTGGGCGGCGCTGCTAGCGAGATCCATCTGAAGAGGGCGCAGTTCGCCGGCATGGCCCTGAATGAGGGCGTAGAGCGAGAGGCGAAGGCGACGGATAGGCTCTCGAAGTTTCTGGGAAGCGACGGAGAGGAAACGGGACTTGAAGCGGTCCACCTCAGCAATCTCGGTGACATCTTCAAGGAGGGTGACCGCGCCAAGGAGCTTACCTTCGCTGTCGCGCATGGGTGTGGTGCGGAGACGGTAGCTGCGTTCAGCCTCGCCGATGCGCATCGGAAGCAGAGCAGCTTGTCCTTCGGCCGCTGTGGTTGCGCGCTGCATGGAGACCGCCGCGCGAATGGCGTTAAGGATCTTGTCACCGCCAGGGGTGCTGGTGAGAACCATGCGGTCGACTTCCGGCCCCTGGGTGGAAGTACCGAGAAGCTCCATGGCAGCCTGGTTGAGCTTGAGGACCTGGCCCTTGCCGTCAGTGACGATGACCGGCTCAAAGATGGAGCGCACGACGGCGTCGGCGAGCTGGAACTCCATCTGGCGGCGGCCTG
>Ga0335074_10010760_pt1 | contig 12793 bp, 9 predicted proteins | sample Lox_Sample_23_FD_206715 | JGI IMG/M metagenome (GOLD analysis project Ga0335074, IMG submission 206715) | Soil microbial communities from Loxahatchee National Wildlife Refuge, Florida, United States - Lox_Sample_2.3 | ecosystem: Environmental > Terrestrial > Soil > Wetlands | place: USA: Florida...
ATTCATAGGCATCGTTTCTGTTATTTATCGCTTCCCCTCCGCATTACTAATTAACATGATCACTTTACTGTAGTAAGGAGCAAGGGTAGATAAGATTCCCTACCACACAAAGGCTTGTACCTTTCCGGGGCGTTGGTGCAGTTGATCGGACCACGAGGAGGCACGGGCCGAACAAAACATTCCTAAACTATCACCGAGGTTCGATGCGTTGTGCTTGCAGTGCAGACTTGGCTTGGTAAAGGCAACCTGGAGGAGACGCGGATGCAAATGCACGTGCACGTGTAGGGTGCTAGCATCAGTTCTGTTCATGAATCTTCGTCTCCTTTCTCTCTAGCTGTTGTTCTTATGCAGCCCAGAGGAGGATCGCCCTCGGCACACGCAGTAACCTACATGTGATCATTCCATACTGACTTTCCTAGCTTACACAAGACATGACATGCATGCCACATCAGCTGCCAATTGCAAAGGCTGGAATACTGCGGGAGGGATTTCAGTTTGGGAATAACTGCTTGACAATCCTCAGACCGCCTGTGGCTCTTACACGGGGCCAATATGTCCATGGATTAGGGCTTTGAATAGCGTGAATATGGATCGGACCAACATCTATGAACCCTGTTCCCATCCGAGAAGCCGCTAAGCACTTTAATCCCCATAGACTCTCAGATACAGTGCACCTATTTCACCCAAGAGTTATTTATCTGACCAGATACACCAGAAACGATTCAATTCAACGAGTTTGTAGTTGCGGATATTTGTCGGCAGTCGGCACAGCAAAATACGAATACAGGCGAGCCCCTGCTGTTTACCCCTGACGACCGGGGTCGACCACGTGATCCGATGCTGCTCGTCGTAGCTTCTTGACATATTTTGGGTGCCCAAGTTCCGGCTATGCAAGGATATGCAATATGCATTGAAGATCTAGGCTTGCCGCTTAATGACAGCTAAGGTTAGGGGTCTAGGATCCTGGTTCCTGTATATAGTTCCGAGTACATTTTGTAGTGCTGTAGGGCATTGAAGTAAGAAGTATGGATTACTAGTTATAGGACGTTTGTTAGTTCATATCGCCGTATACTACAAGTTTTCGTATCGCAATATCGCTGTAGCAGTAGTCGTTCATTGCACTGTAACTCCACTACAGCTGAGTATTGTGGAGATTGTGTGCATCTGGTTAAGCTCACGTCAGTTCACATCTGTCTGCAGTACATGTCACCACGCTTGGCGCGGGCTCTACAAGGTGGAGTAAGCGTAGAAAAGCTTGATGCCACGCCACTTAAGGCTTGATAGGAGAATGGCTGAGGGTGAGATGGAAGGCTGAAGAACGATAGGTAATGGAAAAAGGAGTAAGCCGCGCGACACAGGCCGATGTTGTCTCCATGCCAAGCTCTTTGCCGATACGAACGTGGCGCTTGCGCCTGTCCGTTTGCGGACCATGAAGCGGGGTCCAAGTGAGCGCAGGGCTCGGGGGTTGATGCTCTTGTCGCCGAGCGGGTGATTGCAGGCGATGATGTTAAACTGGAATAGGCACTGGGGTCGTGATTTGGGGAACTACTGTACTGTAGAATATTGAATCTGGGAGGCTACCAATGGCAAGTGACTCGGAGAAGCCACCAAAAATGGCACTATCGTTTCGGTTCGGCAGGGTCGACTTCCCTAAATAGTAATTGCGCATAAAAACGTTCGTGGGCCGCATTGGTGGCGCAGGGATAGCCCGGGCGTGTGAGTCAACTATATTACATATGCACAATTTGGTACTGGCTAGTAACCATGCGCCCGCGCCCCATACCTTGCACAACAATGTGCATTCTAATTTACTTTTGCGCTTGCCATTCCATTTCAGGCGAGCGTGCCAATATTCTTTACATGATACCTTGTACCAATACTGCCAGCCTCCATGCATCAAGCCATTAGCACCCCGGAAAATTTTTCCACAGACCTCTCCATCTCTGACCATAATCGTCCGAGAGGCTTATTTGGGCAAGCTGAGCAAACATATGGCGCGCTGGACCGGACCTGGATATCAGCCTCTTCACCTAGTGTTCTATCCTCCTCGGGTTGGTGTTGGGTCCCTGCTAGCATTTTTCGCGCCTCTGCATAGACCGTACTTGCGTAATGGGCAAAAGCCTTTTGTTTCGAGATGTTTTGCCCTTCGTATCTGCCGGTCATTCTGGTCAAAGTGCGGCCCGGATGGGACTGTGGAAAATATTAAATTACTACGGAAACGAAGATATATAGACGGGTTGGCCCGACAGAGGACGGTCGTTTTTATTTTTGAATCTGCACTCATTTTCATAGGTAGTTCTGGCCCACCATGATGAACTTCAAGTCATTCATTACAGCTTCTGCTGCTCTTGTACTCTGTCAGGGAGTTGTGGCAAGTGCTGTCCGCCGGTGGGAAACAGCTGGTCCCTCCTGTCCGGACTTCACGCCATTTGTGTATGAGGGATGCTTCTATGATCCCAGCTCTCCACGAGCTCTTCCTTTTTCTTCGTCGAGCCTGAATACGCAAAACATGACGGTTGAGATCTGTGTTGCTTTCTGTAAAGGTGCGAACCCCTGCCTCGTTTATGGTACCGTCGAGACTAACCTGATAAAAAGGCAACGATTATCGCTATGCTGGGTATATCACAAAAACCATGAACGGGAAGATCGTACAACTAACATGGTATTAGTCTCGAATATTATGGGGAATGTTTCTGCGGAGCTTCTGTTGCAGGCCCACAGATTTCTCAATCGAATTGCACCTTCCCATGTACAGGCAATTCATCGGAAATATGTGGGGGCAATGACATCTTGTCGGTTTACGGAGACCCGACTTTCCCTTATGATAATACCTCGACAATTTCCGACTACCAGTCTGCGGGATGCTGGACCGACAACAGCACCAGTGGCAGGACTCTTGTATATATGCAAGACCTTGATCCGTCGAACATGACGGTGGAGGCATGCTTGTTCTCATGTAAAGACGCTGGCTATTCTTTGGCAGGAGTAGAATACGCAGTAAGTGAAAAGAGATATTTGTTCCTTCTATATCATCCTATACATAGCTGAAATGTTCCAGAGTCAATGTTTCTGTGGAGTTGTGCTGGGCAATGGCACCGAGCAGGTCGACAGCAGCTATTGCAACATGCCATGCAATGGTAACACAAGTGAGATTTGCGGAGGACCTGCCCTTCTGAATCTCTACGTCGCGCCGGATCTCGAATCTGACCAGCCCTGTATCTATACGACGACGTCATCTACGACTCAGTCAAGTACAACGACGTCGTCTACCTCCACGACATCTTCCGCACCTCTCTGCACAGCTACCATCCCGCCAACCTGCGAGTACTCTTGCGGTAGCTGGTGTTCTAAACCCCTTCCAAACTGGTCTACACCCTCGGACTGCAAACTAGCGGCCACAAACTGTCAACTTCAGGTTGCTGCTTGCTTCGCTAATGCTCCGTTCCCCGACAGCTTGGATTGTTGGGGGTTCTCCAATTGGTGCCAGAGCGTCTCCTCTTACTGTGGCTCGCAATCTGGCGTGTGCTCCAAGAGCGACTGCTTCTCCAAGTATCCGCCTACAGGCCCACCCTACACACCTTCCGTATCAGTCTATACCTGCCCAGTTACCACTACCACCACCACCACTAAATCTTCAACAACGAGCTCTACTAGCATCCCTGTGCCGACATGCTCAAATATCTGCCAGCAGCCAAACAACCCCAATAACGGCTACACCAGCAGTTCGCCATGCGGTGGCATTCCCCTCCCTTGCCTCACTTGCAATGACAATCAACAGGAATTCAACTCGGGCTCCTGCTTCAAGCTCTACAGCAACTCTGACTCCTCCCAGTGCCCCACTTACGGCCAGAACTCGGTCCCACAAGGCTGCAAGGACTCCTGCCAGACCCAATACAATAGCTGCGTCAGCGTGTACGCCCAGAGCTGCAAGAACAACCAACCGTGGCAGGGCGACACTTACGAGTCCGCGAGCCAGAAGTGCCAGGACCAGTACAATGACTGCTTGAATACCAACTCGGGCGTCAGCGCTGGGAATAGGTGCAGCAACTGGAATTCTGGCTGGTGGTAGATAGAAAGTGCTTGGGTTTGTAGTCGGCGCGATGGGCCATTGGAAGATTCACGGAAGCTGGGCATGAACGAAGTTTTCACAAAAATATATCAGTTTTGATTGGAAAAAGGATTGCAGCTACCATAACTTAAGGATTAATGCTTATTTTGAAAGTCTCATGGCTATTTACACTTCCTGAATCTTTAATTTGTCCCTCTTGTAGCCGCGAGTCAGAAAGCATGCCGATGCAACCGTCTTGAAGCGGTAGCTTTTCACTAGACGTTCAATTCTCGTAAAATCTCCAGATCTTGCTCAGGTATCTTCTAGAATGTTATTGGCGCAGCTGCACAAGCCATCTCGCGCCCCAACCATTCCGATCTCCCGACGCGAATCCTTCACGTACTTCGTACGTGTAGATGGATCGAGCCGTCTCATTTGCACACCGTCCGTACCCCCAGAGCCACCAATGCCAGCCTCTAATTATTGCACTGGCGGCTTGAGCCGTCATTAAACGCAATGATGTAGTGAAGTAATCTCTGCAAAGACACACAGGGCTATGATTACGCAGTTAGCTTATTTGGGCACGTGGGCTTATGGATATTGAAATGATCTGCGGAGTCGCGATTGGATACTGCCATTTGACCATGGACGAAGCCTCAGCCAAAGCAAAGGGTACAAATTAATGATGATTAGAATCTCATCTCGAACTGTCTTGTCCATCTACATAGATCTGGAAACTAAATGAGCATTCTTAAATACCAACTTCCACAAGGGTATTGGCCCCATCAATGCCACCTACCTTATGTTGCGAAATACATCCTAATAATGCCTTATATCATCTATAAGAGAGAGCATAAAAGAACAGAACCAGCTCAGGGAACGTGTGGCGTGTGAATGGAACTGCCCGATAACGTCAATGGCGATCATCCGCCGTTCTTCGTCTTTGCTAGCTCCTTCCTTTCCCTTCAAGTAGATGTCAAGATTCGCATCACATTTTAATATATGCATTTGCAGCAATTTATTCTGTACGTAATGCTGGATGTGTATATGAGGCTGGCCCGGGATGTTTATGGCTGAGGTAAGGGGCCTCGTATTCGCCAGGCGCTTTTGTTGTTAACATGACCATTCTGCATAAAGGCATCCTGTTCTCAAAGCGGGGGTCTGCAGTCCACGACAGCTACTTTTGGAGATAAATGTGTCTCTGGGATGAGGGGTGCTTATTACTTACTTGACTTATAAGTTGGAGTCAGATTAAGTCTTCCAGACTTCGTAAAGCAGCGGATTGAATGTTTCAGAATTGACTTCCCAGAACCGTCCCCATGCCTTGCAATTTTGAGACTCTTTCAGGACTAACTCTTTAGAAGCTACTGTGGTTTAAGGAGTCGATTGACTTAGAATACCTATCTGGTATGGGTTAGAATGAGTGGTGCTAGCTAATGTACTCGTCGTAGACGTTCTTCATATGATTCGCCTCTTATCCAGGTATCATGACAGCAATTTAATTTGTTCTTTGATTGCTAGGTTACCGCCTTCATTCATCTCGAGTTCTGTCTTTCTAAATCTTTGACTTTTCCTGAAGAGTAACATTAGCAGAGGTTCTAGGCCAAAACTTGACTGCTGTGAATGTCTCGAATACTGGAAGATACAAGAGTGTTCCCTTCTATTCGTCAGTTCCGTTCAATTTATTGGAAAGAGCCTGTGCTTCGCTAATTCACGCTAAGTTTTTATTATTGTAATGGTATCTGAGTGCTTCTTTCTGAATGCGATGAGGCTAAGTACAGTGTAGTGCCTTTTCAATACAAATCAAGACCAAGTGTTTCCAGTCAATAGACCTAAGATATCTATTTACCAAACATAGCACTTATGCCGACAATACTACGGAATAACTCAAGGACAAAGCAACTCCTGTAGTATCTAACTTGATGAATGACAAGGCAGAGAACCCCACGGCTAAGGCAGCCAAGTAAATGTTTGCTGGACTTTATCACTACCCTTGTTGAATTACGGCGATTAGTAGCATAAGATTCCATCAAAAGCAATTCCAAAACGCAATGAATGATCAAAGAAGGATGTTGGGTGCTCAGATATAACGAAACTCACGCGACCGAAGTCATACAATGGACGGACAAAGGGAGTCGCTCGATCCGCCCGTACGGACTTAACGGAGTTAAATCTGGAGACAACGAAAACTCCGTCCTTCGATAGAGATTTTTGAATTCTATAGAACGAGCAAGCTGTGCTTGGCGTCTCTATAAAGTCTCTATATGATGTCTATTCGAAATAAGGACAACTGTGATCTCAATTTGTTGCCTAAGGCAACAACCTGGATATGACATCGGAGTGGTGTAGCTAGTATTTCTAAAATTCTCGTATACACACACATAACAGTGGTGCAGCACATTATATCGTAATTCATAGAGATATCAACGCTTTCTACTAGCTCGAATACATCTAGGAGCTGAAGCCAGTCTAAGTTAATTTATGAATAATAGAGTCGGAGCTAGTTAAATAGCAAGGCGCGGCCTTGCAAAATACGATATTTAATAGACGGACACGTCTGCTGTTGCCTTGAGCGGCAGATTTGTGGCAACTGATCGTCTCGATATCGATTGGATTAGCGAGCCTCCCGAAAACATTTCGTGTTCATAGATACGGAAAAGATCGTCAAATTCGCTCAATTAGCTGTTAGGGCTTGGATATTACGGGGGTAAGGCGAGGACGAATCAATAGAGCATCAATGGGGAAAGGCGGACTTGGTGCTTGTTCCAGATTGTGCATCGTAGGCAGCTTTGGTTTATGTGTCGGCCTACACGCTCTCAGTCACCCTGATGGTTTCAGCTGTGGCTTTGTTGGAAATTCAACTAAATGTACGCAGCGGATACAACGAGGGACTTGAACTTGATTTCAACTACAAAGGACTAGCTACAGGCATATATAGACTTTCAAAGGAAGGTAGGATCTAGTATGATAATAGGGGTTACTTGTTGATAGAATTTTTAATGAATGCGGTCATGTGGCTCCTTGTGTCCCTCAAGGCGCTAGCCGACGCTTTCTCGACTGAGGCGACTCCGAGTGCGCCGCCTCCAAAGCATGCACAGTGTTGCAGTAATAGAGCTCTAATGCTTCACAGACCGTCTCTGTAACCCATCAACGCTATTGCAAGGGTTGGAACGCGGAAAGTCGTTGATATAGCAGCTTAAACGTTGTGTCTGCAACGAGAGGATGAATGGAGGCGTGGTATACCCTTACTGTCAATCTAGGCGTAGCCGATACCTTTCGGGTATTTTCTAACAGCAACTGTATCTCGCTCTCAATCGCTAGGGGGCTGCTTTTGTTACTGATTTTCTTAATTGTTATGCGAATTCTAAGTAATTTGAATCTATTGATACCGTACTGTTATAAAGGCACGTGATTTAGCGGGCCTCCTACTATTAGTCAGATGAAACAAGCCTGAACCCGCTCCAACATCCCTACCAAAATAGGTATAAAGACACATGTACCTATTGTACAGTAGAGTTCGAAATCGACTATGATTTTATTTTTGACCAACATTTTAAAATGCAGTAACCCTTTATGGCTAGCATTATCCTAGGCCCTTGCATTCGCTTATTTCCCCTGCTTTAAGGTATTACACGTGAAATGCAGTATTTGGCCTTTGTAAAACATTCTAGAATCTAGCTCTAAATTGCATCCTCCCTTTCGTGCTTTCCCTCAGATGCTGGTTCTCCTCCTCCTCCTCCCTCTAACATTGCTATTATATCATTAACTCTAAATATTTTCTCCCTCTGTTATTATCGTAAACTAGTAGTTCTAGCTATATACCTATTAAAAGAAAGAGCTACTCTATGAAATCCTTGAAGACAGTGCTATCTATCGATCCCTAGAAGACGCAAGCAAGGATAATGCTATCCTGTGTATCTGCTAGCTGTTGAACGTGGAGGTTCTACAGTGCGAAAGAAGGATCCATTAATCTACAGAAAGTGATATACTACTGCTATATATGTCCAAAATGAAAGCAGAGGCTCAACCTCATATTCGGAGTCTCCAATTCAGGCTCTCTAGGAGCTGAAGCGGGTTCCCGAAGGGAACACTAGTGCCTAAACTTAGGCCTACCGTTTAACACTAGCAAAATTTGATACTGCTGTTCACGCTGGAACCAGGCAATTTGAATTGAAGTTACACTATATTGGATATAATGTTCCCTTTCTTTCATTTCAGCTTTCATTTACTCGAGCACCCCGATTCAGCTCTAGGCTGCAGGCACCGGAGACCCCGAATAGGAGGCAGAGCCTCCTTTGGGAATTGGGTATATATATCGTAGCTATGGAGCACTTAATGCTCCAAGGATTTCAATAGCAATCAAATTGATGAGTCTGTTCCTAAGAACCGCCCAAGCTAGTTGCCAAACGCAACACACTAAGGGGAGACTATCCTGTCCGTCTAAATCTAATCCGTTTGTCACAGCCAGACCTGAATTCAACGAGTTATACAAGTACAAATCTCTCAGATTAGCATTTCGTCCCTTACCTACACGGCGATTTTTTTTTTTTTTTTTTTTGGTCCAGCCATGGAATCTTAGCACTCTTCCTATGCTAGAAGTTGTTACTTGCATGTTAAACTCGTCTAACACAAAGAGCACCATCTTGTCCCAACATAGCCCAAGCTTCTATAGCAAGTATTCACACAGAGCGTCTAAATTTAGGGGCGTAATGCTTCGGGGACGTCTAACACCACTTGAGGGGGCTTTAGTCGAGCTATAAAGATGAAGGGTTTTATTGTAAAGATAGAACGCTCACTGCAATCTACAACGTTAGCTATTTCAGCAGTAGGACGGTTATTAAGGATCATGTCACGAATCTGCGCATGCTGCAACTCTGCAAGATTTAGCGCCATTCTAAGGAGTGAATTACAGTACATTTGCGCGAGCCACTTTTGTTGACGTCGCTCTTGTTAAAAGGACAAGTGGCATGTTCCTAGGGCCCGTGCGTACGTTGTAACTGAGCCGCAGAACTGGAGGTCTTCACCTACTACAGTGAATCCCCATCCTACTGTAGCACTACGTTATTCATTTGTAAGCTGCCTTAAACCCACTGACAAAATAAATTGAGCGTAATCCATCACATCTAATGAACAGTGATGCTCATTTTTTTCCTAAATAATAGTTACAGTTTCCAAAGTAGAATCCTTAAAATGTTCCTCTAACATCGTCGAAAACCCAATTCGACGACAGCGAGAACCCTAATCATAATCGACAGGAAGAAGAACTAAACCTGAAATATAGCTGCCATGCAGTCCGTCTTTGTCTGGCATTATCTCTAAGCACTTCACAGTCATTCCAGGCTCAACCCTTTCATAATCTTGTTTCAAGTCTAAGGTGAGATAGCAGCTTTCGGTGCCGCCTTTTGTCATTTCCAGTCTGCCATCCGGCATCCTTATGAGTTTGCTCTCTTCTATCTTCATATCAGTAATATATCTGCATAATGTAATATAACCACTAGACGCCGGCCCGCAGGGGTCATTTCTCTCCAGTTTACACGAGATATTAATAACGCTGGCAAACCTATAGGTATTTGGTGTAGGAATTTCTTTCATGTCAAGATACCATATCACTTTTCCTGAAATTAACGCCCATTACAATGATGGAGTGACGTATTCGTCGTGTCGCTTGCGTCCAGTGTCAGCAGCTTCCCACAGACCAGCATAATACTTTCCCAGATGTGGCATGAAAGTGCGCATTAAACTTGAGACTGCACAAAGCTTGTCCGATAAAAATGTTACACCTCGCAGAGTATATTCTTCGCAGGCTTCAATATAAAATTTCCACAGCTCATTGCAGAGATTCGTTGAATTATTTTGTTCTTTGGCGCTAGCCCGGGCCTTCGTAATCTTTCATTTAAATGTGAGCACATCTGGCCTGACATCTGATCTCATCCCACTGCACTCGCAGTCTGTTAGAGTGTTACATTCAAAGAATATCCCTTCTCCGCTGCCGCCAAATTGCAGGATCTGCGGAGCAAAGATTCGTTCTTGCATGCACCAAGCACGCCCAAGCCAAGGTGAAGGATCTCTCAGTGCTAGGAACAAGTTTTCGTGGTAAAATTTCCGTCGGCAATAAACTGGAGGATCATCTGGCCGATTCGGATCTCGGATAGACTCTAAAGGCGCTTTGTCAAAGCCGAGTTCAGGACCATGAGCAGCAAATACAATTTCCGCTCGGCCATAAATCAAACTCATCCTAGGCAGTTCTTACTCTTTGTCTACTAGATCGTCCTGAATGATACACAAGGAGTCTATCCAGCGATATTCGAGCTTTAATTGAAGGTTAAGAATAAGCACAACCGTTTGTCGAAGAGACAGTGAGAGCTCAACCCATAGCACTTGCTTTTTGTGATTGGGATAGTTCTCTCAGGTAGTTCTGCAAGGTGTTGTAAATGCCCAAACATGGCTAAGAGCAACATATCTATATATAGCGTCCGGGTTGATTGTCTCTTCCAGTCTTACTACGGGAGGTTTCGACTCGTCAGCACTCCATTCTAGCTTAAGTAATCTTGCGGGAAATCCGTCATCGACGACTGTGTCCTGGTTTTTCTGGGTTCTCCGAGATTTCGTGATTCGGTGGAAGATTTCACTTAACCTAGATCTACCACTAAGTGGCGATGGGTGCGAAGTATCCAACCTCGATTTCTGTCTCCAGGGACTTTCCACACATGCTTAGTGCCATAGCACACACAGTTTAAGCCAGCTCCGTATTTTCTCAATACAGGCTTCGCTGACTACCTCCAGTTGTATATGTGGTGCAGGCCCAAATGCGGCCTAAGGGCTTGGATCGTTCGGGGAGTGTAAAACTCAAGTTCCCCTATTGTTCGACCTCTATCATCTTTTAGCAAGATATCTAGAATATCCTCAGTCGTCTTAGGTTCACTCGATGACTGATCAGGGATGGACTGATCCAAAATGCCGATGCGAACGATTAGACACTTTTAGTCTTTGGGAAATGTAATGCCCACCCCTAGCTTATCATCGTTGATTCCTTTCCCAGATTCAATTTCGTCCTCGTACTCTACACACCATGGTTTCTGGTTTTCAGCTTCTACAGGGTCAAAGCCTTTGTGAGAGCCGCGCCATTGGTATCAGGCCCATCCAGTCCTCCATAGATATTTTTTTTAGATAGATTCCTTGATACAAAATGGAGCAGAATCCGCATTTTTGAGCGCTGCCAGCAAGCTCTGCAAGTGAGACAAGTGCAGAGTACACAGCATTTTTTTCTCCTCGATATTGCTGTTTGGAGCTGTAAGGTGGATGTATGAATGCGTCGCAGTTGTTAGGATGGGGATCCAGATCATCACGATGAATGATCAATGCTCCATCTGGAGTGACTGTCCGTTTGCTTTCAAGTCGTTAGCCCCTCATGTTCTCATTCACGTGGGACATGAGGCCACTTGCTCTCGCCAATAATTCCTGGGTCCATACGCTCGAGTAGTGTTACTTCCATTAATAGTTTTTTTGGACATAATACCGTAGCGGTAGATTTGGTTTCACATGCTTGAAGGGACAAAAAAGAAGTGTTGCAACTCATCGTAGACTTGCCGCTGCACCGCCAAAATTTCTTCTGAGCGCCTAATTTCTGGTTCTTCCAAACTTTGGGTTTGTGTGTTTTCGCTCTCCATTCTTTCGATGACAATGAACCGACTAATAAATACACTTGTTAATGGTTGCCAGAGTTTTAAATAGTTAAGAAAATCCTAGTTCGAGTTAAACGATAAGGTTATTGGAAATATGCTTAGTCATGGCAAAATCCAAGCTAAAAAGACACGTCAGCACTCCCAAATGCCTTCATTCTTATATACCGAATAAATTGGAATATAAGACAGTACAGTACTCCACCACAAGGTAATACTACGGCTTAAGACAGTGTTTTTTTTTTTTTTTTCGATTTCAGTGCGGATAAGTATATTCCTCTCTAAGACAGTGTCTTATAGATCGGGTACTGGAATAGAATTTGGGATTGAGAGCGGGGCAAGGGTTTTAACTTTGGACCTAGGATGTATACGACCAGCTACTACTTGAATGGTTAGCTGGCCTGCTTCGAGAGAATAAATTTGAGGCATTCTGGATGTACTAGGCATTCGAAGTAGCATCAGGTATTATTGTTGAAGAGATTTTAAGGTGGGCTTGGCATGTACCCACTTATAAGACAGTAGAATCAATTAGAAGACAGTATTTTTTTTTTTTCCGGCTTAGAGGCATATTGGGCTAATAGGATACTGTCTTATATTCCAATTTATTCGGTAATAATAAGTTTACTGTCGGAATACATGCTTTAATCAAAGTGCACGGGTATCACTGTATTGCAATACGTATGCGGTGTTGGTTGGTGGGTGCTTGATTCTTCTATTCTCTGCTGCAGTGTTAACAGTATATGTCTACGCGTTACGCGTAGATCACGTGACACAAATGAATACTAACATTTACCTCTCATCACCTTAATTAGCGCAAGATATTCTAAGCTAATATTGGATCACTAAGCCCAAAATCGGCTCATACTTCGCGGGATTCTTATGGCACGTGATCGTCATTTTTAGGAATGATGCAAATTAAGGGTTAGGGTTAACATGCACGGACCACGTTAAATTGACGCTCCAACGTCAGCGTATAATTCTTCGGGGGACAAGGGCAATTGCTGCACGCTACACGCTACACGCTGCATGCCCTTGCAGTTGCAAAACAAAAACAAATACAGATTCA
>Ga0335074_10010762_pt1 | contig 12792 bp, 13 predicted proteins | sample Lox_Sample_23_FD_206715 | JGI IMG/M metagenome (GOLD analysis project Ga0335074, IMG submission 206715) | Soil microbial communities from Loxahatchee National Wildlife Refuge, Florida, United States - Lox_Sample_2.3 | ecosystem: Environmental > Terrestrial > Soil > Wetlands | place: USA...
CTTTCTCACAACCTTCGAAGAAGAAATATTACTACGACCTTATTACAAGCCTTGATCCCGACTTGATCGCAGCTATGAAACCTCACCTTGCTAACGTGTCACTGGACGCTTCAGACGAAGTACGCAAAGTACACCAGAATTCCGCCTCAGCTTTTCTCTATCTATTTCTCTCTCTCGGCTCCCAGTCCTTTCCTGGCTGTCTATATACCCTCCGCTCAACTATTCCAATTGGAGCAGGGTTAGGCAGCAGTGCTTCTATCTCCGTTTGCCTTTCTGCGGCTCTCCTCCTCCAAATTCGTACCTTATCTGGACCGCATCCTGATCAACCTTCCGAAGAAGCTCGTCTCCAAGTCGAACGAATAAATCGATGGGCTTTCGTGGGGGAAATGTGCATACACGGCAATCCGTCTGGCGTTGACAACACAGTGTCAACGCAAGGCAAGGCAGTTATTTTCCAGCGAACCGACTATACTAAGCCCCCAACCGTTACGCCACTCTGGAATTTTCCCGAATTGCCACTATTGTTAGTCGATACGAAGCAAGCAAAGTCTACTGCTGCTGAGGTGGCCAAGGTTGGTGCACTGAAAAAGGCACACCCTGAAGTAACGACGACTTTACTTGATGCAATCGACAAAGTCTCAGAAAGTGCTGCCAAATTAATCCTGGACGAGGATTTTGATAGCGATGACGAGGCAAATCAGAGGCATCTGGGTCAGTTAATGAGCATTAACCATGGTCTTTTGGTCTCGCTAGGAGTGTCTCATCCCAGACTGGAAAGGGTACGAGAGCTTGTGGACCATGCAGGTATTGGCTGGACCAAGCTTACGGGTGCTGGAGGAGGGGGCTGTTCAATCACGTTACTAAAGCCGGACGTGTCTAAGGAGAAATTATTCGCATTGGAACAATCGTTAGACGAAGAGGGCTATCAGAAATTCGAAACCACCCTGGGCGGGGATGGGGTAGGAGTCTTATGGCCTGCCGTCCTTAAAAACGGCTCGGATGAGGACGAGGAGGGTGGCGTGGAAATTGATCAGGAGAAATTCCTCAAGGCCGTTGGGAATGAAGGAGTAGAGAAATTGGTAGGAGTACATGATGAACGCGGAGGGAGGGAAGGGTGGAAATTTTGGCGTATAGAAGGCTGATAATCAATTAGCTCTGTATTATATACTGTAGTCTCGAGTAAATGCTAATATAATGATAATTGCTGTACAAAATGAGTTTCGCAACAAAAACTACTCCACTATACATGTGATTCCCTTGCCATTATAGCTGTATCTATGAATTATTTGTTTCTGCTCGATGTGAAGTCTTTTGCCCAAGACATTCCATTAGTAATTAACTTTGTATTCTTAGTATTGTTCTGTAGTTTCATGAAACATTGGAATGCCTCGCTTCGCTTTCATTTTCTGGAACCTGCAAGACCCCGCTATCCTGGTTGTGTGATAAATGGCGCCTTCTAAGGGGAAGAAGTCAAAACGTAAGTAGTATCTCTTTTATTAAGGGCGTTTGGAAAATAGTAGTAGCTGTCTGTTTTATTTAAGCCTATTTTTCTCGCTAACTTCTCTATCTTGCTAGCAACCCCGCAGACCGCTGCCCCCACGACTACTCCAAGTCAAGCACCCCAAACAATTGGAGAGATCCACCAAGCAGAATACCTAGCCTCACGTCCATACCAAGTGAATTTCGAAAAGAAAGGCTGGAACGGCCTCTCCACGGACGAGAAAACCGCATACACGAACTTCCGGCTTCTAGAATCCGGAGCCTACGAGAAGTGGACTGCACAGGAACAAAATGACTTCCTGAAATATTGTGAGAAGCTAAATATTCCGCACCCGCTACCGAAACCGCTTAGCTTGGACTCTGAAGAAGGGCTGTTAACGGAGCAAAGGAGGAAGGTTGAAGCGCTATCGCCGGACGAGTATAGAGAGTATAAGCAGCAGCAGAGAGAGCTCTCCTTGCTGTGTAGCCAGAGTGGACGGTTTAGAGAGCGGGCGCGGAAGTTAAGGGCAGAGGCAAAAGAGGGGAAAGGACGGGCAGGGGTGGCACCTGGACAGAAGTCGGAAGAACTGCAGAAGTTGGAAACACTATTGGCAGAGGCAGAGCAGAAACTAGGGGTAAGCTTTCGGCCTCCCACTGGCCCTATCACGAAGGAGGATATCCAAGAGGAGAGAGCACGCAGGATCAGAATTGCAGAGCTAGAGGGGAAGAAGATGCCTGGGATATACGAAGGCGATCCCGTCTGGGATGATGTCGTGCCCATCCCGCAAGACGATGGCGAGAAGCCATTGGCAGCTATAGCCTACACAGACGAATATGCAGAAGGTAAGTCTACATCTCAAAGCTACTTCCTGCTTTACAAGGTATAGATGCTAACATGTGCCCCTATGAACAGCAATCTCCTACCTCCGCGCGATAATGGCTGCTCGCGAATACTCCCCCCGCGCCCTCGCCCTAACTGCACACATAATAGACCTTAACCCCGCACACTACACCGTCTGGGTCTTCCGCGCCTCCACCCTCTTTGCGCTCAACGCCTCCCTTTACGACGAGCTCGAGTGGGTAAACACCGTAGCGCTCGCGAACCAAAAGAACTACCAGATCTGGCACCACCGACAGCTCCTGATCGAGCACATCTACCCCTCCCTTGCCCCGGACCGCGCCAAGGTTCTAGAGTTAGCGCGATCAGAAGCGGCATTCATGGACCAGATGTTTGAGCTCGACAGTAAGAACTACCACGTCTGGTCCTACCGGGAGTATTTCGTGCGCAAACTGCAACTCTTTCCTTCCCAATGTTTGCCAGACGAGCCCAGCGAGCTCGCTACGGTCGAGGGCTTGCTTGAGCAAGATGTTCGGAATAATTCTGCGTGGGCGCATCGCTTCTTTATCGTGTTCTCGGATCCGGGCCATAGTACGGAGGACTCGAAGGCGCTTGAGAGGGATGAGAAGATCCCGGAGAGTATTGTGGATAGGGAAGTCGAGTTCTCGAAGACGCAGATTAGACGGGCCCCACAGAATCAGAGTGGGTGGAATTATGTCAGGGGGGTTCTAAAAAAGGGCGGTAGAGAACTGTCTAGTCTTGCAAGTTTTGCAGAAGAGTTTGTGACTTTAGAGGGGGAGGGGCGGAAAGAGGATGTTAGGAGTAGCCATGCGCTTGAATTACTGGCTGATATTTGGGCGGAGAGAAGCGAGGCTGAGAAGGCCGATGGGGCGTTGAGGCTCTTGGGGGAGAAATATGATCGTGTGAGACGGAATTATTGGGAGTATAGAAGGGAGGGATTGAGAAAAGCTTGAGAGGAAGGTATTGGAGGTGTTTTAAAGGTATTACCTTCTGTGGTAGTGTATGTATTGACGTCGGTGCTTGGAATGCTGTCATAGAATTGGCGGTCCTGGACAAAAGGAAAGATGTAATGGAAGAATATTAGGTGTATAATGGTGAAAAGTATTTTAGATGGAAGCCAGAGTCTGGCTTTCTGGCTATTAGTCCCTGGGATATTGCATACTGCGGTGCGATACCAATAGAAGGGAAGGATTCTAAAGGACCTTTAGTGCCTCCACCACTTCATCTCTCCCAACTCATCACACGATTTCTAGGAGTTGTTTCACGTGCAAATTGCTTGATCCTCTCAGCTTTGCTTTCAATTGCCAATCGGTATTTTCTACCTTCCCAACTTAGAAGTGTAGGTATTTACAATACCTCATGCTTTCCTCATTTTATGCCTTTTCATCTCGATCCAGTCCACGCTATGTGAAGCCAAGCAAGCAAGCCATACGCCTGTCCCTTTCCCTGCAGTTCAACTCGATTCAGCCCCAGGGTCCCCGTCTATGCGATTCTCTTCCCCTTTTGGTTCTTCTTTGGGACGTCGTTTACGTTCCAGTCTATGGAGTGGGTTGTGGTTAGCATTTACGCTGTAGAAAGTTATACGGCGAAATATGTCGCCTCTTGAGGATTGAAATTGGGAATTAAGTTATGAATTCTTAGCAGCGCAATATACGTACTCGGCGGTAGAGCTTTCTTCAGCTTGTCAGCCTTCTCATTGTCGTGGAGGACAAGTGTGTACAGAAGGCGTTGGCAGCGGACTTTGAATTTGATCTGGGAGTTCTTCTTGTTGCGCTTTATCCGTGCCGCTAGGAAGTACGTTAGCTTTTGGTCTAATGTAGGGCTTTTGGGTTCGAGAATTGAAAGCTAGGTTTGGGACGTACATGAAGCATCTTTGCGCTGGCAGATCTGGAGGAACTGTGATATTGTTAGCGGCTGCTCCATATGTCAAATATCTCTCAAATGCGATTTTCGTAAGCTCCGCAGAATAGTACTGCAATTGGAATATCCGCCCTTATATTATAATGCAGTTCAGATACGGTGTTTCAACGCTCCTTTTGCTGCCAGCAGCTGACAAAGTCTGGCCCAGATTTGTACTGCTTCAAATCGCAACGTCTGGAAGGATGGAAGAGTACAGTTACTCACGTTCTTAATATCTGAGACTTCACGAGGCATTTTGAATTAGGTGATCGTGCTATCAGGAATCTGCGGAGTTCTGAGTTCGAAATTCGAGAGAGGAGCCTGCTTTGTCGTCGAATCTTGAACTTCAATATAGGTTGTGGGCGAAATTTAAGCGAAGGGCATGTTGTAATTGTAGCCTTTAATATGAGGCATAAAATGAGGCTGGTGCAAGTATGTGGCTTACGCGTCTAAAGATGTGACCAGCTTTCCAATCTTTGTTGATATTGACTACTTAACCATCCGTTGCCCAAGAGAGTTTGTCAGTCTTTATATCCTTCTCATATATCATTTTGACAAATTGCCGCAAGTTTGAGGCTTGGAATCAAAATTTATCTCCATACAATTCATCAGCGCCACCTCCAATTTGGCATAATGCCTACCCCACTTGATAAAGCACTTAATTCAAAGGCATGTTGTCATGGCTTTTCATATTGGATATTACTGACTTTGTTCTCTAGAATACGTTTCTTGGTATAGATATATATACATGATTCTTGGGGAACTCCGCTAACATATATACAGCATTCACTGGCATCATCACGGCAGTAGCAGTATGGTCAATCTGGGGGACTGATATGTTCCCAGCACAGCCAGATCCAACGGGAGGTACTACTACTCTTCATTATTTTGGAATTCCGGGAGATATTTACTCAATTCTAGACCCTTCAACATGGACATTAGAGGAGATGCGAAGATGGCTTTCGGCGGTTAGAGTATTACCCTTTTCTGATAGAGTATGGCTGATACTGTTTGTACAGCGAAATTTGCATCCCAACCCAAAGGATGACAGAGAACAGCTTTTGGAACGGGTTAAGGCGAACTTAAGGACTCCGAGATCATGAGGTTTCATCAATTCCATTGGATTCAATGGGGATCGTTATAGAATGTTTATATACCCTTAATAGCAGTGAATCTGCCTCATCATCTCCTCGCTCTAGATCAGACTCCCTTGTTCCTGATTTATTTTCCCCTTCCTTTTCAATCTCTCCATCATTTGGTGGAAGCGAAGCTTAAGCTGGATGAGAAGGTATCGTATCCTTTTCCTACATCTAATCAACACATATCATTTCAACGACCTCATCTTCCCACTACGTCATATCATATACGACAGTCCTCTCCTCCTGAGGAGTGATTGGTGGGGTGAGAGGAGCGTAGATGCTACCAGTCTTTTTCTTGGGAGTTACACAGAGCGTTTTCGCTCTCTTCTTCGCAACGCAATCTGGACTAGTTGCATATCGTCTTCTGATTGGAAGAACAACGCGCGCGCTATTGGCTGGAACATTTTCCTTTGACAGAGTGTCAGTCAATAAATTCGGCACGCCGATTTTCGCGCATAGGGTGTAATCGCTGTCTGAGACAGCCCTTTTGAGCAAAACTTCGGTCAATTTCCCATCATATCTGGTTCGCACTTCCAATCGTTCGGAGGCCATATCTTTGTTATATTTCATGTGATCAGGCGGGATTACACCAAGATGAAGCAAAATTGCTAAGAGACGTAAGCTGCTATTTCTGAAGAGGCTTATTTATGGCTTACCGTCACTGGCGTATTGGAAAGAAAATATGGCAAGTGTCTCTCCCAGCATTTGGTTCTGTCTGAGGACCATCATTTCAAGGCTATGCTCGAGGCGTATTTCCCTCGTGTCACGAATACTATCGTCGCCGTCATCGAAGCTGCTTTCCTATTAGTTCAAACCGACTTGACGTGACTGAGCCCATACCGGACACCAACAGTATTGTTTAGTTCTCCACAGTACATGCTAACTGTGCCGCGGTCGTTGAGGACGTTGGGAAGTTGGAATGCTATGTCGTCTTCTTCATTGAAGGAGTGGCCAGCTCGGATAATTCTAACTTCGATCGTTCCAGCCTCCTTAACCACACGGCTAGTGAGCACAGCTATATTATTTTAGTTGGATGTTGCTAAGTAATGTCCTTGGGACCTACCATCGTCGAGATCCAGATCCACGAAACGGAATCTCTTCCAAAGAGGTATGCCATCCTTAGTCAACACTATTCCACGATCGATCATTGCCTCAGCGATCTGATTTTCGGCCAAACCCCGACCGGTTCGTAGTTTCATCACATTGCGCAGGACTCCATCGATATACAGCTCCAGAAGGAGCTCCGGCTGATATGCGATATGCTCTGATTTGAAGCAATTCACATCGAAGATGATGTCCTTGTCAGAGTCCGCCAAAATCCATACCTTTCCATGGATCTCGTTATATTCAACTCCGAACTCCTCTTTCCCGCGAAAGATCACATCGAATTGCAGGCCAGAGTCTGAAGTTACGAACATCTTGCAGAAGGCTCAGGTTGTATTGGGGATTTTATTCGTCCGAAAGTGGCGAAATGGCAAGATCTAAAGAAAAGGTTTTAACAAGTTGCTTACTTCTCTCAGTCTGATATGGAAGAAGAGCGGTTACCATATGTTGAAACTTACGTAGTTGATTGGGATGCAGTCTGTAACCAGAGTGCACACCAGAAGCTGAGCTAGAGAACCGGACGATACGGTTCAGCAGAGTCCTCACTTTTCAGTCGCTGAGAAAATGGACACCAGTATATTGCAAAAGCCACTGAGCAAGTCGACTGATGATTCCGTTTGTCATGGGCAAGTGTTGGACGAGATCGGATCCGGCGTTGAGCAGGATAAAACTCTTATAATCAGTAACGAAGTTACTGGTCAAATCACTCTGAGACAAAGGCAATTTTAATCAGATCGAACATTCCCGTTGATGAGAGAGCAGTCACGTCATACCGAAGTATGGATGTCTTGAGAGAAACCTTTAGCAAATTTGGATCGAAGTGAGGTATGATGAGGAAAGGGAAAAAACAACTCAGTCTACGGCGACTTCAGAAATGCACAAGTTTGAGGGTTGAAATTGATGAGTTTGTAGATGTGAGTTGGTAAGTCTCGGCGATGGAAGTGGTTTCTCTTAAACTCAGAAATTGGGCTCATCATATAATACATCCAAATGATTCATATGGTTACCTGCAGGATGCTCAAAAGCGGCCTCGACGCTTATGATTGGTACGAGAGACAAGATGGGGCTTGAGATCCAGCTCGAGTGGAGGAACGCACATGAGGGACTCATGATATAGGTCGCTTATGAGGCTTTCTGATAGACGTGAGTTAACTTCAAGTTATCAGCTACTGGGCTTGAATGGGGTTTGCCCAGGTATTGTCGGTTGAGTTGATGTAAAAACACAAGCTCTGAAGGTTATATTATCTCCTCATGTTCTTTCACAGTTCGGGCAAGAACAGAGGCGGAAGTTTGAGAAGAATTGATGTCAACTGAAAATTTAATGGAAGCATGTTGACTCAAAGCCATTCAGTGTCAACCAACGAATGGCACGGAAATAGTGTTTCACAGAATGCACAAGAAAGGAAATTATTGACGCATCTCTCAATTACGCTAAAGAACTAGTCTATGGTAAAGTTCATCGTAATGCTTCGCTTTCCTTCTAGCCATTTCCACCATGGCCGTGGGAATTACCGCAGAATCCAGAATATGAAATAGTCTGGTATAAAAGAGAGCATCGCTTTGAGCTCTGATATTCCACCCTTCTTGCTAAGGTGGTGTAAAATCAAATAGTGAGGAACATCTCCAATCCGAATGTCAATGTATCGTAATAAGCTGTGGCTCATTCAGGGGTCGTGACTGGTAGTCAAAGTATCTTTGAGAAATCACTGTTCATGGAGCTCACGGAGTCGAGCCTGTAAATGACGTCAGATCATAATCATTATCTGATTCTGAAGGACCCTACTCACTGACAGAGCCTGTGCTTCTCCCTGGATATTCTCTAACTCCATATCCAACTCTTCAAGCTATGAGGAAGTTAACCGCCGAAACTCACACATAGCATCCCTCCTAGCTTACCTCTGATTCCTCTTGCGCGATAGCTTCAGCCTGTCCAGCTTCAAACTCCTCAACTTGTCGTCGAAGAGCGTCCGCTTCAGCCTTCGCTTTCTCGAGTGCCTCTAATTTAGCCCGTTTCTTACGAGCAAGCTCCTCCCGGTGCGCTTTTGGTGATATTCCCAGGCCATTAAGATTAGCGACAAGAGACGGACGGCCGATTTGTGGACGTAGAGCATTATGAGTACCAACATTGAACTCGCCAAACTTTCTCTTTGTTGGTGTATCAGAAGCTGAGTTAGGCAATGATGCAGCGGCCAGATCTTGAGTGGCGAGTACCTCAGGGGCAATGCTGCTCGGAAAGCCTTCAGTTAGAGTACAATTCTTTGGAGGAGCAGATAGGACTTGCAACATTTGGGTGACGCGTCCTCGCCAATCTCCTTTACCATTGGTCATTGCTTTGGCGTGTCTCTCTATGTCCTCCGGGTCTGGGTCAACCAATGGAGATCGAGACATGTAATGGCCAGCTTTCGCTCTCATCATCGTATTCGGGGTGGCAGGCTGAAAATTAGCAATCCTCTGTAGGGGAGCGACTCCGATCTCTTGGTCAATTCCAGGTCCTTGAATAGCAGCTCCAGCACCCGCCACGTACGAAGATGACGTCGGAACGGGAATGGGATTCGAAGAATCTTGCAAGTGAAACAGTTGGAGCGGTTTTTCTGCCAACGACGGCAGGGAACGGTCATATTCCTGTTGAGAACCTTTTAGGAAAGGCTCAGACAGATTACCGATTCTGCTACGGTGGCCAATAGGTTCAACTTCGAAGTCACCTTGAGACTCCTTAGATTGGAACATCTTTGGCTGTATGTCATGGTTTTCAACAGACTGCTCAGATAGTTTAGTCGCCATGGCGCTGCTTGTTGCACCTGACATGATTGCTTGTTCAGTCGCACCGGTTGCAGCTTTACGGGACCATGCTGGAAGAGGCTTTTGTTTTGAAGATTTCTTCACTTCGTTCGGTCGGTCATGTTCAGCCTTCTTCCAATTCGCTATTGGTGCTTCATTCTGGGACGGCTCCTGCCTTTTGTCTGTATCATCTTCGCTGCATTCGGTCTCACAATAAGCTTTGTAGGATCTGGGAGTATGCAGATAAGGTTAGAACTATCTGATTATAGGAGTGGATCTGGGATTGAGACTGTACCGTTGATTTCCCGCGATCTCACTACCTTCCTGATCACTGTCAATGACGACAGCTATACTGTCCAAGACTTGAGTGCTCTTTGCTGAGGCTCCTATTTGAAGTTTCTTTTTGGCTGGCTCAACTTGGCCCGTATTCTCAGTGTTGTCTAGGTCGACCTGCTTGGATGAAAGCTCAGATAAGGCCATTTGTGAAAGAAATGACTCTGAATCCGTAGTGATAGCCGCAGCTGACTTTGTACTTGCCATATTGTCCGTCAAATTGGAAGATCGATCAGCTTTGTTGTTGGAAGATGAGTTTAGAGGATTGTCGATGGTGTCAAATCCCGCCGCTTGGATATCAGAAGCAGAACGATAAAGGAATTTAAACGAGGCCCACAGATAGTAGCCTTCAATGCTACGATTTATATTCTTTCTCGAGTTTCCATGAGTTTTTCGACCATTAATAAACCTTACGTACGTTAACACCAGGTATAAATTTTACAAACGAGACACTCAACTCACCCAATCTGATACGTCGGCGCAATGATGCCAGAGTCAACACGCTTGCTAACGTCCCACCATCTGAGATTATTTTCGAATGTTGGTCCCCTGTCTGCTTGTTCCGGTTTGACTTCTTTGTGTGATCTTGCACCCAAGTTGATATCCCGAAGAACCCTCACTTCGATGGTGCCGACGGCCGACGGCTGCAGATCATTAAAGCCAGAAGCAGACAGGTATATATCTAAGCAGTCAATATTAGTACGAGATCACACGTCTTATCAATTGATAAAAACAGAAAGAATGGAGAATTTACCCTCTGGGGTTTTCCTGTCTTCGATCATCATGTCACAATATTCTAGCTTTCCTTTAGCCCCTGAGGGACGGATTTCACAGGCGCAAACCTTTGTAATCTTTCCTCGATGGATGGTCAAAGGCCTGCTGGTGGCGATGTTGCTCTCACGCAGAACTCCGTCGATAAAAAAGTCAACTATCTGCCCTTCCGTACATGGAATCTCGTAGCCCAAAGTAATGAAGTCGCCTGGGGAGACCTGTACATAACATTGAATCACATTGCCAGATTCTGTAATGCCAAACTCCTCCAGAATGGTTCCTGCATCACTGAAAATGCTGACAGCTTCTAGCGGCTTTTTCTTGGTTGCTTTTGTAACTTTCTCATCCACACTGTGTGGAAGACGCATCTTGTCTATTAAAGATGGATTCAACAGGGAGTTTTTATCAGAAATCTGACGGGTATTTCACCTTGTCAGTAAAATCTGAGACGTGTGTGGTGAGGTTATGCAACAACTTAGAAAAAAGACTGCGAGTACGTTGCTAAGTAAAGCAAGTATTCAAAGCAGTGACTTGACGTATGATGCTTCGAGAAGTTGATGCGGCCACAATTAAGTGTTTGTGGAAAGAGGAGATAAGAATTGAATTGTGTTCGGTAAGAACAGCTAAGGACGCGTGAGAAATCCGATCAAGGTCTACGCGTTGTTTTTGAAACTTAATGTTGTACGAAAGCATGGCAGAAGTGAGCACTGTATGATGGAGAACCTTGAAAAATAATCGGAAAAGCGGGCACGCAAGTATTGAATATGAGGTTGGAGCACTGAACTCGGTCAAAAAAATGCACGAGAACAATTCCCAAGAGAAGATCTCATGATCTTTCAACAAATGAAGACTAAAATTACCCTAACAAAGGTCACGGTGATAACTCGCAGTGCTCAACAGGCCGTCATTCTCGGATTCGCGCGGTTTTTCCTTAGGTAGATAAACTCGACCCTGGCCTCCCCTAGCCCTCCTCTGTCGCCCAGATAATGCGTTCAAGGAATTATTGGGTCATCACTATATGTTTTATATAGTCTCTCTTCTAGAGTGAGGCTCTTCAGAGCACTATCCTGAAGTTCTGGCTCTGGATCAACCACCCTTTGACTGCTCCACTTTTGTCTCTCGCGCCCGAGTAGTTTGGAACCAAGACAAAGTTCTCAGTGAACCCTCTCATCTTCGCAGATCTCGACTCGCCATACTTGACGTAACCGCTCACGACCAACAGTACGCTCATCTTTCTTCCGGTTGGATCTGGGCCAAGCTCGTTATCGCCGGCACCAATGTTAAAGTTTGGATTCAAAACATGGCAGTCGAAACATTGAACCTCATAATGTGCCTTGGGCATTTGAGATTCAAAGAGAATTTGGAGGTCGGCAGGTGTCGGGACGATGTTCCCGTTTAGAGATATATCGGCGACTAGTGGATTAACGAGTGTTGGTTGGATGTAGAAGGATGACAATGTGGCTCTTGCACTTTCATTGTTCAGCGCTTTGTAATAAGCCTCAATAAAGTTTCGAGCAGCTGCTGGGTGATATCTATTAACTCTGGTACTCCTGACAGGGAAATAAAGGCTATACCATCTATCGAGACCTTTGTCTCCACCTCTACAGAAGGGTTCGCCATGTGGAACTTCTGAGCTGGAACAACTCTCAAGGCCTTGAGGATTCGGTTGGTACGCCCGCAGTAAATAGCCCATCCATCGATTCAGTGTATAATCCTTCAGCAGAACGTAATTTCTACATGTCGTTCATTCGTTCTCGAGTTATGTAGTGCGACTCACAACAATCCCTGCAGGTTAAACTACTAGCGGCCGCCGAGCCGCACCTTATACCTCGATATTATTCACGCGTCAACTACAATTTTCAGAAGTAATGAATTCACGCGCTGTGAATCGTATCCTTCGTAGGCCTTTATGGCCGAGAGTCAAGGTCTTATGGACAAGCGATTGGGTGTGCAAATCATGTCGGACAAAGCCCCTAATTCCTGTTCGGTCCTTGAAAACAGAGAGCTCCGTAAAACCTTATTACATCACAACTCCCATATTCTACGTCAATGCCGGTGAGATACAGTCCCATTCGATACGTCACAGCTCCTAATACTCGCTGACTCTTGCATAGCCCCTCATGTCGGTCATCTATATACTATGATCCTAACAGATATCTTAAAACGATGGCAAGTTCTGAAAGGGAAGACAGCTGTACTCTGTACTGGGACGGATGAACATGGCATGAAGATCCAACAGGCTGCGTCGAGAGCCAAAACTGAACCAAAAGAGTTTTGCGATGCAGGTGCTGAGGTATTCAAGACCCTTGCGCGAAGGGCAGAGTTGTCGAACGACCACTTCGTTCGAACCACAGATCCCGACCATAAAGAGGCTGTCCAACATATTTGGACCTTATTGAAAGCCGGAGGCTATATATATGCCTCCAAGCA
>Ga0335074_10010763_pt1 | contig 12791 bp, 11 predicted proteins | sample Lox_Sample_23_FD_206715 | JGI IMG/M metagenome (GOLD analysis project Ga0335074, IMG submission 206715) | Soil microbial communities from Loxahatchee National Wildlife Refuge, Florida, United States - Lox_Sample_2.3 | ecosystem: Environmental > Terrestrial > Soil > Wetlands | place: USA...
CAGAAGTACATCGAGAATATGTATGATGTGCCAAATCGCAAAATTCGATGGATCAGAAACGACGAATTCAACGCCGACTTCGCAGGCTTCATCCCCGAACTGAAGGATTGGGTCGCGGCCAGGTGCGACAATCGCGGCGACGCCGGAAAACCCGGTGAAAAGTCGGAATATAACGCCGCCGCCGGTCGGACAACCGCGGCGCGGTCCGCCGGCGACACATTGGTGAAAAAATCCGCGGCGCAGCTTAATTGCGAACAAAAAGCCCAGGACGAGCTAGCGCATCGCGCTTACAGCGACGCGCAAAAGCGGCGAAGCGGTGAAATTCCCCAGTCGATGCTCGACAAAATTCCGTCGTCTTCGCCGAAATAGGATTTGCCTGCCGGCCGCCGGCACGCCGGCGCCAATCGGACTCTAGGGTTCCGCTAGCCCAAGCGACTTGAGATATCCGCCGTTGACACGGACGTTGCTGAATTCGGCCGCTTCCAGATACGCGTTAAGGATCGCCAGCACCTGCCCGCGCGGCGGCAGCGAATCCGGCTTGAGCGTTGCTGCGTCGACGCTGCCGGCGGCGGTGACGAGATGCCATCCCGCCGGCTCTCGGATCGAGACCACGGCCGTCTCGGAGTCGAGACTCTTATACGGCCAGAACACCCAGCCGATGCCGAGCCGCTCATGCAGCCGGCGGAAACGCGCATTCCAATCGTCGTTGAATTCGCCGGTCTCGCCGATCAGAAGCGGCACGTTCCAGCGCTTGCTGAAATTCAAGTAGGTCTGCAGCGCGGCGCGGTTCGGCTTCGCCCAGAACTTGTGATACGTGTAGACGGAGTTGGCGTCGAACGGCCGGCCGAAAACGGCGAAACTCGTGCTCCATTGCCCGCCTTCGAGCAGCACTAGGTGATTGGGATCGACGCTGCGAATGACCGCCACGATCTCGCGGTACAACGGCTCCAGTCGCGGATTGAGATAATCCTCGTCGCTGTAAGGCGAGATCGGCTCGTTGAGCAGGTCATAGCCGAGGATGGTCGGATCGTTGCGATAGTGCGAGGCGAGCGCGCGCCACAACGCGATGGTGAGTCGCCGCTCGCGCGGCACATAGAAAGTCAGCGGATAGCCGGAACCGTCATCGTGATTGACTCCGGTCTGCCCGCCCGGCGCGGCGTGCAGGTCGATGATGACGCGCAGGCCGGCTTGCCGGCACCAGCCGACCAGCCGATCAAGCAGCGCCCAGCCCGGGCCTTCGAAGCGGTCCGCGTCGGTCGCTTCGCCCGCCTCCACGAACAGCCGCCAATTCAGCGGCACCCGCACGGTATTGAAGCCGGCCGCCTCGATGAAGTGAATATCAGCCTGCGCAACATAGACATCGTGGAACCGAGCCCAGAACCGGGACGCCTGTTCGCGACCGATGAGCGCTTCGATGATGGCCTCGATCTCCGTCGGGGCGCGGGCGCGCGCGAACTTGAACATATAACCTTCCGGCAACAGCCAATTGCCGAGATTGATGCCTTTGACGGCAAAGATGTCGCCGTTGGCGTCGACAAGGCGCGTGCCTTCGGCATGGATGAAGTCCGCGCCGGCTGCTCGTGAAGCGGTATCGGTGATCAGCGGCGTCGCGGCGAGCGCGAGGCCGCCAAAGAAGGAAAACAGGCATCGATGTCGTCGTTTGCGCTTTTCGCGAATATTCATGCGGGCCCAATTCGATTCCGATCCGCGTCGGCGTCGCGCGTTTGCCGATCGCCTATGCCGCAACAGGATTTTCTCCACCGACACGGCCGAAATTACTAGAATAAAAGCAAATGCCACGGAAAATCCGGCAAAATGAGCGTCGCCGCGTCCGGCTTCCAATGACGAGGAGAACCACGACATGGCCGGCGCGCCTCTTTTTAATGTGCTGCTGCTGCTTGTGTGCGTCATCGTTGTCGTCGCGGTTACGCACTCGCGGCGGCTGCATCCCTTTTTCGCGCTTATGGTCGTGGCCTCCGCATTCGGCGCCTTCGCCGGACTTTCCGTCGGTTTTCTCGGCAAGGCTTTCGGCGACGGCTTTTCGCGGGCGATCTATTCGCCGGGGTTGGTGATCGTCACCGCGGCTTTCGTGGCCGGCGTGGCGGAAAGCACGGCGGCTTCCGATTGGCTCGCGGCAAAAATCGATCTCCGGCGCTGGTGCGGATCCACGAAGCTTGCGGCGATTGCCGGCCTCGTCGCCGGTGTTGGCGCTTCACCTGCCAGCGCTTTCGCCTTGCTGACACCGCTGTTGCGGGCCGTCGCCCCGAACAGCGGCGCCGCTCCAATCGCATTGGCGCTGGCGATTTCGGCCAGTCACGGCCTGTTGTTGATTTCGCCGGTCGCGGTCGCCGCTGCTTCGATCCTCAACGCGCACTGGACGAGCGTAGCCTTGTTCGGCCTGCCGTTGGCGGCTCTGCTGGCGGCATTCGCAGCGGCTTGGGCACGATGGCTACCCGCAGCCGCGGCGCGCGGATCGCCGCCGCCAACGCCGCAGCGACTTCCGATGCCGCAAAAGCGAGGCGGCTGGGCGGCGCTGGTGCTCGTGGTTGCGACGGTGATCCCGCTATTGATGCTGATGATCCAATCCATCGGCGACATTCGCAGCGAGCCGCTCGGCGGCGGATCGGCGCGCGAGATGGTGCTGGGCCTCGGCCGCCCCCTGATCCTCTTTTTGGTCGCACTCGGAATCATGGTCCTCGGCCTGTGGCGGCCAAGCGCGAAGCTCTTTGCCGATTCCAGCCGGACCACGCGCATTTTCGCTGAGGCTGCCGGCATCGTGCTGCTTGTCGGCGCCGCCGGCGGATTGCAGCGTCTTTGTCAGGAAACCGGCATGGCGGAATTGCTCGGCGAGCGACTGCTCGGATGGCGCGGCGGCGTGCTGGTCGCATTTTTGATCGCAGCCCTGATAAAGACCCTGCAAGGATCCTCCCTGGTTGCTGCCATCACCACCGCCGGCATGGTGCAGCCGCTGCTGAGCGGGCTTGGATTAAACGGCGACAACGGACCGGCGCTAGCCACTCTCGCCATTGGCGCTGGCGCGATGACCGTCTCGCACGTCAACGACGAATATTTTTGGCTGGTGGCAAACAGCGCCAGCCTTTCGCCGTTGCGCGGATTGACCAGATTCAGCGTCGCAACGTTGTTGCAGGGAGTCGTCGCCGTGGCAGTACTGTTCGTGCTGTCCGTCCTGATCTGAAAATTTGTTCCGGATTATTGCAGCCTAGTCAGATTCTTGCCGCCGCAAATCCCGAGCACGCAGCCTTCGACCCTGATCGTATTGCCGTCGAGTTCGAGAAGATGTCCGGAATAGGTACGGCCGTCGTCGGTATTGTAAAGCGTCCCCGACCATTTTCCCGGCCCATCCGGCATCATGTTGTAGAGCACCGTTACGCCCACGATCGAACGATCACGCAGCGCCGGATCGGGATTGTTCTTGTCGGTCCAGGGACCGTCGGGTCTCGGCGTCGCGACGGTCGCGCACAGCCCCGGGCCGCAGGCGCTCACGCGCACATGCGCCCCGTCCTTCGCCAGCCAAACCCCACGCGGATCGGCGTACGCGGTTCCGGCAAAGATGAGTGCGGATAAGGCGACAACGGATGCTCCGCAAAACTTGTAAGACTTCATCGGGAACTCTCTGGTGTGGCGCTTGTTGTTTTACCGACACGCGATCCGCACGCAAGGTCTCGACGGTCAATCTTTTTTGCGCATGCCTTAATCTCGCGACAATACGCCTCGACTGTGGCCGGTGGGTGTCGTCGATCCGGGATAAGGAACAGGTATGAGGCGCATTGGCACGGTTGCGTGTCTGTCGCTCGGGTTGGTCGCGCTGGCTGCAGCAACGCTGCCGGTGGCTGCGTCGGCGCAAGTCATTTGCATCAGTAACGTAAGTCCGCCGCCGGAATTGCCGGTCTACGACCAGCCGCCGATTCCCGCGCCGGGTTACATCTGGACTCCGGGTTATTGGGCCAGCGGCCCGTATGGCTATTTCTGGGTGCCGGGCACCTGGATACTGCCGCCCGCCGTCGGACTTTTGTGGACGCCCGGTTATTGGGGCTGGCGCGACGGCATCTACACCTGGAACGCCGGCTATTGGGGACCGCATGTCGGCTTCTACGGCGGCATCGATTACGGCTTCGGCTATACCGGCATGGGCTATGAGGGTGGCCGTTGGGAAAACGGCGTGTTCGCCTACAACCGGACCGTCAACAATCTCGGCGGCGTTTCGATCGCCCATGTGTATGAAAAGGCTGTTGTGGTCGAACTCGGTGCTGCGCGGGTCAGCTTCAACGGCGGTTCTGGCGGAACGACGGCGCGGCCGACGGCGCAACAGGAAGCCGCGGCGCGCGAGCCGCATGTAGCGGCCAGCCCGACCCAACTCCAGCACGAACGAACGGCAAGCGCGAACAAGGCCCTGCTCGCCTCCGAAAACCACGGCCGGCCCGCGATCGCGGCGACCGCCAAGCCCGGCGCATTCACCGGTAAGGGCGTGGTGGCGGCACGGCAAGAAAAGGCGACGCCGACGCGATCGGACGTAAAACCGGCCGGCGACGCGGCCGTGACGCCGAATACCAATGCTCCGAAGACGTTCGAAAACAAGGGGCCGGCTGCCAAAGAACACGCGCCGACGGGCGGCGCACCGCCGCCACGGGAAGTCAATCGGGAAGCGAAACCTCCGGCCGCCGAAGTCAAGTCCCACCCGGAGGTAAAACCGGCTCCTCCGCCGGCGTCAAACGCCAAACCCGCACCGCATGTGGCCACCACGCCAAAGCCGCCTCCGCCTCCTCCGCCGCCGCACCATCCGGTGCCGGCGCCCGCCGCCAAGGACAAAGGCAGCAAGCCGCCGGGATGACCGGCGGCTTGCCGTCGAGCGGGCAGCGGATCAGTTGGCCACCGCGTCGAACTTATAGCCGTCGCCCCAACGCCGTACGCGGCTGGTCGAGGGCGCCGGAAAATGCGTCGCGCATATGATCGTGGGCTCTTCGCAGAAGCGGTCGAACACTTGGCGCCGGGTTTGTGCCGCCTGCCGGGAATCGTAATCGGCCATCATGCTGAGCTCGGGATATTTTCCTTGCAGCGGTGAATGAATCATGTCGCCAGTGATCAAGGCATCTTGCCCGGCGCGACCAACCAGCACCGAGAAATGATCGATGGTGTGGCCGGGTGTGGGAATGCATCGCACCTGGTCGCTGATGGCGAAATCGCTCTTGACGATCTGCGCGCGCTTTGCCGCGACCACCGGCAGTACCGAGTCGGTGATCCACGGTACGCTCGCCGGACTTTCCTTTTCCCGTTGCGTCCAATGGGCGAGCTCGCGGTCGGCCATGATGTAGGTCGCCTTGGGGAAGGTCGGCACCCAGCGGCCGTTTTCCAGACGGGTGTTCCAGCCGACATGGTCGGTGTGCATATGCGTGCACATCACATAATCGATATCGTTGACGCCAACGCCCGCGGCGGCGAGTCCCGTTTCGAAACGGTCGCTGTTCATCATGTTCCAGAACGGCCGCATCGGCCGCGGCTTGTGATTGCCGACGCAGGAATCGACCAGAATGTTGTGATGCGGTGTCTTGATGACGAAACCCTGAATGGTGAACACCAGCCCGTCATTGGCCGGGTCGATGAAAGTCGGCTCGAGCCAAGAGCGGTTCTCATCAAGCAGCTCTTTGGTCAGGGCCGGAAAAAACTCCGTCACGCGAAAGCCGGTGCAATGCAATTGCTCGATGACCGGACGAATCGTGATGTCTTTAAGCGCGATCGGCGTTGTCATTGCAGGCGTTTTCCCTCGGCCTCGCGAAGATCAAGCGTCGCCGCCGCATCCTTCGAGGCTCGCTTCGCTCGCGCCTCAAAAATGAGGCCTTTCATTCCCCGCCGTTGTCTTCGCCTTCATCGGTCAGCCGCTCGACCGAGGCGACTTTCTCGCCGTCCGCGGTCGAGAACACGATGACCCCTTGTGTCGAGCGGCCAGCTATGCGGATGCCGTCGACCGGGCAGCGGATCAGCTGCCCGCCATCGGTGACCAGCATGATCTCGTCGGCATCCTCGACCGGGAACGACGCCACCAGCCTACCGTTCTTTTCGGTAATTGCCATGGCGACGATGCCTTTGCCGCCGCGCCCGGTGGTACGGTACTCGTAGGACGAGGTGCGCTTGCCGAAGCCTTTTTCCGAGATGGTGAGCACGAACTGCTCGGCCGCCGACAATTCCACATAGCGCGCCTGGCCGAGCTCGATGGCGCCTTCGGCCTCCTCTTGATCGGTGCCGGTCTCTTCGCCGTCGCCGTTTGAGCCGCGGCGCACGGCGTTGGCGCGCTTGAGGTACGCCGCGCGCTCCTCGGCCGAGGCCTCGACGTGGCGCAGGATTGACAATGAAATCAGCTTGTCGCCGTCGGCGAGGCTGATGCCGCGTACGCCCATCGAGGTGCGGCCCTGGAACACGCGAACGTCGTTGACTGCGAAGCGGATGCACTGGCCGACCGCCGAGGTGAGCAGCACGTCGTCGTTCTCGGTGCAGATTTGCACGTCGACAATACCGTCACCCTCATCGAGCTTCATGGCGATGATGCCGGAACGTCGCACGTCGGAAAAATCCGACAGCTTGTTTCGCCGCACCGTGCCGCGCGTTGTCGCGAACATCACGTCGAGCTTGTCCCAGGTCGTCTCGTCCTCCGGCAACGGCATGATGGTGGTGATGTTCTCGCCTTGCTCGAGTGGCAGAATATTGATCAAGGCCTTGCCGCGCGCCTGTGGCGCCGCCTGCGGCAGCCGCCACACCTTCTCCTTGTAGACCTGCCCGCGCGACGAGAAGAACAGCACCGGCGCATGCGTCGAGGCGACGAACAGCCGGGTGACGAAATCCTCTTCCCGAGTCTGCATGCCGGCGCGGCCCTTGCCGCCGCGCCTTTGCGCCCGATAGGTGGAAAGCGGCACGCGCTTGACGTAACCGGCGTGCGAGACGGTGACGACCATGTCCTCGCGCTGGATCAGGTCTTCATCTTCCATCTCGCCTTCCTGGTCGATGATAACGGTGCGACGCGGTGTGGCGAATTCTGTTTTGATCGCGGTGAGCTCGTCCTTGACGATGTCCTGGATACGCGCGCGCGAGCGCAAGATGTCGAGGTAGCCGGCAATCTCATCGGCAAGCTTGTCGAGCTCGGCCTTGATCTCGTCGCGGCCGAGCGCGGTCAGCCGCTGCAGCCGTAGATCGAGAATGGCCTTGACCTGCTCCGCCGAGAGCTTCGTCGTGCCCGCCTCCGACACGCGGTGCCGCGGATCGTCGATCAACGTGACCATGGCGGCGACGTCGCGCGCCGGCCACTCGCGCTTCATCAATTCGTCGCGGGCTTCGTTGGCGTCCTTCGAGCTGCGGATCAACCGTATCATTTCGTCAATATTGGCGACGGCGATTGCCAAGCCGACCAGCACATGGGCGCGATCGCGTGCTTTGCCGAGCAGATGCTTGGTGCGCCGGTAGACCACCTCCTCGCGGAAGGCGTTAAACGAGGCGATCAAGTCCTTTAGGTTCATCACTTGCGGCCGGCCGCCCTCCAGCGCCACCATGTTGGCGCCGAACGAAGATTGCAGCGCGGTGAAGCGGTAAAGCTGATTGAGCACGACATCGGGCACCGCATCGCGCCGTAATTCAACCACCACGCGGTAGCCTTCGCGGTCGGATTCGTCGCGCAGCGCTGCGATGCCTTCGATCTTCTTCTCGCGCACCAATTCGCCGATCCGCTCGACCATGTGCGCCTTGTTCACCTGGTAGGGGATCTCGGATACGACGATCGCCTCGCGCTCGCCGCGCAATGTCTCGAATTCGACCTTGCCACGCATGACGATGGCGCCGCGGCCGAGATGGTAGGCGGCGCGAATGCCGGCGCGACCCAAAATGATGCCGCCGGTCGGGAAATCCGGACCCGGCACAATGCCGATCAGGTCGTCGATCGAGAGCCCTGGATTGTCCATGAGCGCAATGCAGGCATCGATCACCTCGCCGAGATTGTGCGGCGGAATGTTGGTCGCCATGCCGACGGCGATGCCGCCGGAACCGTTGACGAGCAGGTTCGGAAACTTGGCCGGCAACACGACCGGTTCCCGCTCGCGGCCGTCATAGTTGGGTTGGAAGTCGACCGTGTCCTTGTCGAGGTCGTCAAGCAACGGGATTGCGGGTCGGCCAAGCCGGACCTCGGTATAGCGCTCGGCTGCGGGCGGATCGCCGTCGACCGAACCGAAATTGCCCTGGCCGTCGATCAGCGGCAAACGCATGGAAAAATCCTGCGCCATGCGCACCAGCGCGTCGTAGATGGCGAGGTTTCCATGGGGGTGATATTTGCCCATGGTGTCGCCGGTGACGCGCGCCGATTTATTGTACGCCCGCTCCGGCGTGTAATTGTTCTCGTACATCGAATAGAGGATGCGCCGGTGCACCGGCTTGAGCCCGTCGCGGGCGTCGGGAAGCGCGCGCGCTACGATCACGCTCATGGCGTAATCGAGATAGCTCTTCTTCATCTCCTCGGTGATCGAGACCGGGCGAATGTCGGAGGGACCGCCATCAGTCGGCGGGGGATTGTCCTGGTCGGCCATTGTCTGGGTTTGGCTTGGTCTACGTTAGCGATGGGTCGACGTTGATTGTGGGCTCGTCTGGGCAAGAATCCGGACACGAATCGGCGTTCGATTTCATAGCCGATCGGAGCCATGGGCGCCATCTTAATCGACTACCGAGAGATATGATTTTTTATATCAATTTCAATACGTTACCCGCATAATCGAACCACTCTCCGGGCGCCGCCGACGGGTAGGAGAGCGCATAAGACAACACTGGCGCAATTCGGCACGGCGCCTATCATGCCGGCGCCAAATCCGGCCAGCGAGGTGCTTTATGGTTCAACTTTTGGACAGCGACATTCGGACCCGCGAGGTGCTCTCCTGGAAGGGCGTGCACGTGCTGCACTTTGCGGGCTCGTCCTGCTCGCAGAAGCTCCGCATCTTCCTCAACCTCAAAGGCATTCCCTGGCACTCGCATCCCATCAATCTGCCCGCCAATGAAAACTTCCAGCCGTGGTTTCTCGGCATCAATCCGCGCGGGCTGGTACCGGTCTTGGTGCACGATGGCGTTGTGCACATCGAGAGCAACGACATCATCCAATACCTGGAACAGAGATTTCCGACGCCTCGGCTCATTCCGTCTGGCCACGACAACGAGGTCGCGGGCCTGCTCAAGCACGAAGACGATCTGCACCTCGATCTGCGCACATTGAGCTTTCGCTTCGTCTTCGCCGAGCCCGGGCCGCCGAAATCCGCAGCCGCGCTGCAAAGTTATGCCGCCAACGGCGCCGACACGGTGCAAGGCGTCACGGATCGTGAGAAGCAGGCCCAGATCGCGTTCTGGCAACGCGCTGCCCAAGAAGGCTTTCCCGATGATCGAGTGCGGGCTTCGGCGGCGAAGTTTCGCATTGAGTTCGAGGCGCTCGACAAGACCTTGGCGCAACAACCCTATTTGATGGGGAAAGATCTCAGCGTGGTCGATATCGCATGGTTGATCTACGAGCAGCGGCTGTCGCTTGCCGGCTACCCGTTCGCGCGGCTGCATCCGCACGTCTATGCCTGGGCGGAAAAACTCCGCGCCATGCCGGCATTCGCTAACGAGATCGGCCAGCTTCGCCATTCGCCGGAACACTTCGACACCATTTCACGCGCGCAAGACGGCAAGACGCTGGAAGCGGTCGCCGGATTCTAGCGCGTGAGCGCGGTCGCGCTGCTCGACTATGCCGTCTCGGCGCTGGTGACGCTGCTCGTCGTGGTCGACCCCATAGGCCTCGCGCCGACCTTTCTGGCGGTGACCGAGGGCTTGCCGCGCGAGGCGCGGCAAAGCGTAGCGCTGCGCTCAAGCGTCATCGCCGGCGCGATCCTGATCGGCACGGCGCTGTTCGGCGACCGATTGTTCCGCGCACTCGACATCTCGCTTGCGGCGTTCCGCATCGCCGGCGGCCTGTTGCTGTTCGCCATCGCCTTCGAGATGGTGTTCGGTGTCCGCATGCGCCGCGAAGGCCAAGCCGCCGAGGAAGCCGTGGAAGAGCATGTGCGCAACGTCGCCGCTTTTCCGCTGGCGATTCCGCTGTTGGCCGGGCCCGGCGCCATCACCGCGACCGTGCTGCTGGCGGGACGCGCCTCCGGCAATATGCTGCTGACGGGCCTGTTGCTTGCCGTGGTGGTATTCGTGGCGATCGCCTGTTTGGTCGTTTTCATCTTCGCCGAGCGGATCAGCGGCTTGCTCGGCTTGACCGGCAACATCGTGTTGTCGCGGCTTCTGGGCGTGCTGCTCGCCGCGCTCGCTGTGCAATTCGTAGTCGATGGCATCCGCGCGCTGCTCGCCGGCTAAAACCACATTCGGTCATTTCGCAAGCCGGAATCCATGTCGTGCAGCCGGCCGGACCATGCGACAAAACAAACACTTAGAGCGGGATGACAATTCGACGATGAGTCATGTGCACCACTGGTCGGTGCAACCCGGAAATCTTAAGATTTCCATCCTGGGCGCGTGGGCTTCGACGAACTGAATGACTTCTTGAAGGACACGATTTAGATGCCGCGTGCGGCGATCTGTGCGCCGCAAGCTGGTTAGTTCGACTCTCGTGTGGATCGATATTCGCGCCAATTGCAGGCTTGTTTGCAGCGTGTCGAATAAGTGTAGCGACCGCAAAGGAGGAAATCGGCCCCAAAAACGTTAGACTTCGACCGTCAAGTTGCTCACTATGACTTCGCCGTCGGTGACATAGCGATTGACCCGTTCGGCCGGCAGATTATCGCCGGCTCGATATGAATTTAGGTCGCCGATAACTCGATTCTTTCTCAGCTCCGCAATGATGTAGTCCCGCTCGGCATTGGTGTCTGCATCAGTGGCGTGCGTGATCTGGAATGTGAGTTTGGTTAAAGACAGGCCGGTATCCTTGGTCCCCGCCCCGACCCAGTGAACGCGCGCGTCCAGCGGGGGACGGTCGGTGTTCAACCAGAAGCTCGCTGTTCCCAGCGCGGACTCGACATGGGCCATGCTCAAAGCCCAGAAGCGAATGTGATGGCGTTTTCGCGGGCTGTTACCGACTGCCTTCTGAAAGCCGATGTCTTGGCCGCGCCCGAAAAGGTAGAGCGTGCTGAATGGCGCTGTCGGATAAGCAGAGTTCGACACGAAGGCGCGGACCATGCGCCACGAGCTTGCCAATCCGAGGCGATCGGCCGTCGACCAGCCAGCGGCGGCAAAGGCGGCATGAAGCTGTTGGAGCGTGCCGGTAAGCACAAGATTGACCGGATCGCCAGGCAGCCCGTCGCCGGTAATCGTGTAACGCGGCACGCGTTTGCGCTGGAGGATTTTGAGGCCCATGCGTGCGCTGCGCGGAAAGACGATGTACGCTGCAATTCCATACGTGACAGCCAACGCTAGAATCCACGGTAGCCTCTGGTCGGCGAAGTCGAAGACAACAAACACAACGAACCAGACGCTCGAGACGCCCAATGCGACAACGAGGAGGCGCTGCACCGTGCGTTTGAGCAGTCTCACCATCGTGCCACCACGCTATCGTCGGGTGTTCCGCATGCCAATCGTGTTATCCGAGACGATGGCCCATCAGCGACCGCTCGGACGCAAAAGCCGAAATGTGCAAACAAGCCGACGATATCAGCTCCGCTCCGGATTTGCCGACGTGCAACGCGGGTCGGCTTTGAGGCCGCTAATTCTTCATTAACTATAAAAGTCCAGTTTTGCTTTAGGGTGCAATGAGTCACGTGTCCTAAACAACGTGGGAGATCGTATCATGACCGTTTCCGGAGTTTCCGTCGCTGCCGGAGCTTACGCGGCGAGCCAGCAGCCGCTCATGTCGATCGGTCAGCCGAAGCATAGCCACCATCACGCCAAGTCGCTCAGCGACGTCGACGCGCAAGGCTCAAGCGTGGCGTCCGCGGCAAGCTCGACTGGAACGATCGGCAGCAAAGTCGATTTGAGCGCGTAACGTGCGGCGCGATGCAAAGTAACGCAACGCCTTCCGGCTCGTTTCGGGTTCGCGCGGCGGCGCCGGTCGACGTTGCGGCCTTGATGCGGCTCAAGCGGCAGCTGGCGCAAAGCGAGGATTCGCTGCATGCCGTGCGCGCCACCACAGCTGATTGGCTGCGCGATGGCTTCGGCGCCAATGCCGGCTTTACCGCCTTCGTCGCCGAGACAGAAGTCGCAAGCACCGAGAGCGTGATCGGCATGGCCACGTGCAGCCGACGCATCATCACCGGCTGGAGCGGGCCGGTGATCTTTCTGCAAGACCTGTTCGTCGAGCCGCATTACCGGCGGTGCGGCGTTGCCCGCGCGCTCACTGCGCGCGTCGCGGCCTATGCGCGCGAGCTCGGCAGTCCGATCGTCGAGCTCACCGTACGCGCCGACAATCCGGCGCTGAATTTTTATCAACGCAGCGGTTTTGCGCACCTGCCGCATTGCCTGACTTACGTGCTCGCCGGTCCCGCGCTCGCCGCTCTGGCCGAGCAAGACGATCGCAAGCTTGCGCTCGCCGGCTAAAGCTAACACTTTCGGCGTCGCGTTTTCAGGGAACGAAAGTCAGGAATACGAACGCGGCGAACACCAGCAGATGGATGAGGCCGCTCAGAATGTTGGTCCGTCCGGTGCCAAACGTCAGAATGCTCAAGAACAGCGTGAGCGCGAGCAGCAAGGAGTCGCGCGCCGACAAGCCGAGTGCGAGCTGCCTGCCGAGAACGACATTGCTGATCGCAACCGCGGGAACGGTGAGGCCGATGGTCGCCAGCGAC
>Ga0335074_10010764_pt1 | contig 12791 bp, 8 predicted proteins | sample Lox_Sample_23_FD_206715 | JGI IMG/M metagenome (GOLD analysis project Ga0335074, IMG submission 206715) | Soil microbial communities from Loxahatchee National Wildlife Refuge, Florida, United States - Lox_Sample_2.3 | ecosystem: Environmental > Terrestrial > Soil > Wetlands | place: USA: Florida...
ATGCTCGCCGCATTGAAGATTCCCAGGAAATGCAGCGCGAGTGTGTGGGTATCTTTGGCAGTGACGGTCAGCGCGGAATCAAGCAGCTTAATCCCCTGGAGTTGAGCGCCCGGTTTGGTGACAGCCGTAAAGTCGCCCGTCAAAGCCGCCTGCAGGGCCGGTTTGCTCTTCTCGTCCAAGCCTTTGAGATCGATCTCATAGACAAACGCGCGGTTTCGGGCGATACTCTTTTCCAAAGCCGCCTTCAGGGATGCGCCCAGCGAGGCGGAAAGCGCCTTGTCGATGGCCGCTTTGATATCCGCCTTAAACTGCGCGGCATCTTTCATCTGCTGTGCGATGGAATCCGCCTCCGCGGCGGAGTTGGGATTGATCCGGTCGAGCAGAAAGGCAAGGGCATCCTGAGTCCCGATATTGGCCGCAACACCGGCCGATACGGTCAGGCTGGTTTCGAAGTCATCGGTCTTGGTCAGGCTCACGGCCAGGTGAAGGAGGCCACTGGGAAGTTTGGCGATCGTGATGGTGTGGTCGGAAGTATGGGTGGCCGTGCCCTCCACGGTCGCCAGGCTGGTCGCGTCGATAGCCAGAGAGGGCAGGTCGGTGATGGAAGCGGCGGCCAGTGGGTCATTCAGAAAATTGTAAGTGACGCTGGCGGTGAATTGCAGCGAGCTGGCTCCATCGAGCCGGCAAATGGCGCCGGGCGGCAGGCTGGTGAGGTCGTCAATGTCGTGAGGGATGGTCAGCGCCGCGACTGCCTTTTCCACTGCTTCGCCAAGCCTATCGTTCGCGGCCGCCTCATAGTAGCTGGTCAGCGTCACGGCGGCACTATTGGTGATTCCAAAAGTGAAGTCGCTGATGGTCGCGGAGTCACCTACACTGAGCGTCGCCTTCAGCGCGAACGAAACCAGACCGGAACTGGAGGGATTGCCCGTGACATTCACACAGGAAAGAAACGCTGATTCGTCTTTGCCCTGCAACAGCCCCAGGCAGGCGGACTCCCCGAGCTGAACACCGAGAGTAGTCTTTTTGACGGCGAATGTCCCTTCGCCCGTGGCCGAGAGGGTGATCGGGAAGTCCAATTCCTGCTGATCTTTCACCAGCAGGTTGGAAACTGTATCGAAGCTGGGCGGCGTTTGGAAAGTGAGGAGGGTTTGCAGGTACCGGTTGAGAGTCGCGTTATCGTCGGCGGACGAGGCGGCGAGGCTGAGGCCGGTGTTGTTGGTGAGACTAATGGTGGGCATAATCCAAGCTCGTAGTTAGCATACCGCCAACTGGACAGGGATTAGTGGCCTTTTTGAGAACCTCGCGTCTGTGGAATTATGATGGCGCGCCGCCAATACCGGCGGCAATCGAGCGACAAGGCTCCGGGTCCGAGGAAGGCGCGTGAGGCCGCAACTACACTACAAGGGCTTCCGCCATGCACCGATGGAACCGTAATAAAAGACACGGTTACCCGGGCTGCCGGCCGGGCGCCTGCTAATGGCCGGGACTGACGGCGCTCCGCGTGACCGTACTCCGAATCGCGATGACGGCCGGTTGGCACTTGCCGGAATGCCGTCAACCGGATTCTTCCCTAACCGGAGTCTGCCCGAGCAGTTTCTATAGTTTCTGGGATTTCTGGCAGCCGTCCTGGTCTGGTCTCCAGCATGCACTCTGCGTCTGCAAATGGGCGGACGCTAAGCAATGATGAAAATCGAAACCAAGACTGCCCACGGCCAGTTGATCCTTCAGGTGGAAGGGCGATTGGCGGGGGCCTGTGTGCCGGAGTTGGAACGCTGTTGGCTGGCCGCTCGTGCCGAACAGCCGGACCGCAAGATTTCGCTAGACCTGAAAAGCGTCCTGTGCGTGGATTTAGCAGGCAGACGCCTGTTGCAGTCCATGCATGACGCCGGAGTTGACTTTTTCGGTGCGAGGATGGCGACGCAGGACATCCTCGATCAGATTACGCTACGCGCCGACTGCCGGAGGTGAGACATGTTCCAAAGAATGTACCGCGCTTCGGAGGCGGCTGAAATACTCGGATCCATCTGGTGCGGCGTGGCCCACGGTGCAACGATGTGGCCTATTCACGGCCACTACCGGTGTGGAAACTGCGGCAGACAGTACCGGGTGCCGTGGGCCGAGCCGGAAGCGGCGGCCTCCAGACGAGGCCGGCAAGCTTCGCTTGCTTCCCTTGGAGCGGCCCTGCTCCCGCTCCTGCTCGTGGTTGCGGCCGCGACCTCCCGGCCCGCCAAGGCTGCGGATAACATGATGAACTCTAACTCGGGCGCTGCTCTGGCCTTCGCGCGCTACACTGCCGGAGAGCAACAGGCCGTCCCGTGGCGGCTGGAGACGATCGAGATCGATGCTTCCCTTCCAAAGCTTGCCAAGAAAGGACGCTTCCGGGCGATTCGCCGCCTCTTGCCTTTTGGCCGGCCGCAATATCAGGTTCTGGAGATAGACGGCGACCAGACGATCAAGCAGCAGGTGATCGAACGCTATCTTTCCACAGAAGCACACGTAGCCGATATTCCCCCTTCGTCGATTGCAATTACTCCAGCCAACTATAAGTTCCGCTACAACGGGGCGGTGATGGAAGATAGCGGCATTGCTTATGCGTTCCAGATCACTCCGCGCAAGAAACGCGAGGGCCTGATCAAAGGCGAACTGTGGCTGGACAGCGAGACTGGTCTTGCGGTGCGCCAATCCGGATCGCTCGTGAAGAGACCGTCGATATTTGTCAAGCGCATCGATGTCACCCGCGAGATTTCGCTTTCAGACGGAGTAATCGAGGCGCGCATCACGCATTTGTCTTTGGATCTGCGGCTGGTGGGGCGGGCGGAGATCGTCGTTAAGGAACGCCCTTTCCTCCCTATCGAGTGCGCACCTTCTACCGGCCCCGAATCCTGCCGCTGACGTACTGGATTCGCTTTTCGCCCTTTCTGCCCCCGCATGGTTCCAGGCGTCTGTTTGACGCCTTCCTTACACATCCCGGCTCGTCTATTGATCCAAGCGTTCCTACTCTGCGGCATGACTGTACCGCCAGCGATCTACTTACAACTCTGTGGCCGGCCATGCCTGGATACCGACACTTGCCGGACTTTCGGCATTAGTGGCTTGGCAATCGGGCCTTCATTGTTAGCCTAAGTGGCTTATCGTGAATAATTACACCTGGTCCCAGTTACGGCTGCAGGCTTGCAGACTGAAAGCCGTGAGTAATCAAGCGCCGGAAGTTATCCGGTACACTCACGGTGAGGATAAAAAAGGGAGTAACACGATGTTCAAACTAAATCGTCTCGCGATGGTTATCCTGGGGGGAGCGTTGGCCACGGCGCCGGCGTTTTCACAGCAACAGGGAGAATACGCCAAGTCGGAAATCAGTGTTCAGGCGTTCGGCAGCTTCGTCAAAAGCACCACCGACAACGGAGTCCCACAGAGCGCCACCAACAGCGGCGGCGTGCTATCCAGCTACCGGTATTTTTTCAGTAACAACCAAGGGGTGGAGGTCAATTACGGCTATTCGCTCAACACCCAATCCTACGGGCTGGCAACAGGTCCGCTGGGCGTAAAATCGGACCAACACGAAGTAACTGCCGCGTACGTATACCGGCGGCCGATGCGGCACTTTACGCCGTTCGTTGAGGCTGGTGTCGGCGGGCTGGTCTTCAATCCGACCGGCGGCGCCGCTTTCGCCTCCACTCAGGCCCGAGCGGCTTTCGTTTACGGCGCCGGCGCAGATTTCAACGTGACCCGGCGAGTGTTCGTCCGCGCGGAGTACCGCGGCCTGGTGTACAACAGCCCGACGTTCGACCTGGTGGCGGCCGCCGGCCTCGACCGCGTGACCCATCGCGCCGAGCCGTCCGTCGGTTTCGGCTACCGCTTCTGACCGATCAGGTCAGTGCAGGGGGGCTGGGCCATTCCGGCCGGTGGGACCGGGAATGGCCCAGCCGAGACGCATCGCGCAGTCACTGGTTGGCCGAAGTCAGGAGCACCAGCTACCGGGTTGCCACGATTCGCGTGACGGCATGCGGGCTTTTGCCCACATGTCGGCACCAGGTGGCAATCTATTATGCCTGGAGGGCTATCGGAGTCAACAATATCGACCCTCGCGCGAGTTGGCTGCCGGCGTGCTAGTTTTCGGTCAGTTCCAGTTTAGAGGGCCCCTGACGGGCGAACCTTGGGAGGGCGATAATGGTAGCAACTGCGAGGATGCGCATGACGTCACCTTGGGTGAACCCTTCAGAGTACCTGTTATCCGATCGCTATGAAGCACTCATCCGTGTCTCTCAAGCCATCGGCGCAAACCGCGATCCGAAGGAGCTTTTCAATGTGATGGTCGCCGAACTGCACCGTGTGGTGCAGTTTGACGGAATCGTGGTGGCCCAGTACGACGAAGCTTCCAACGAGATTCTGTGGAACGCGTGCGAAGTCTGCAACCATGAAGGTCCCGTTTCGCTCCCGGAAGGACCGGTGAATGAAACCCTCACGAAGTGGGTTTACGAGCGGCAGGAGTCACTGGTGATTCCCTCGCTGGACCGGGAAACGCGCTTCCCGAAGCTGGTGGCTTTTCTGCGGGAGAAGGGATTCCACTCCGTCTGCGCCGTTCCGTTGACCACCGTCCACCGGCGCATCGGCAGTTTCGCGGTGGCCAGCAAACTTCCGGAGGCCTACTGCGAGGACGAGGTTCGGTTTCTCTCCTTAGTAGCCGGCCAGATGGCATTGGCCGTTGACGACGCACTCAATTTCCAGGCATCGCAGGCCGCGCAGAGCGCCTTGCAGCACAAAAATGAGCGTTTGAAACTTCTTCTCGAAGTCAATAACACCATCGTTTCCAACCTTGACTTGCGTGGCGTGTTGCGAGCGGTCTCCGCAAGTCTTCGCCCAGTCATGCACTGCGATGGTGTGGGAGTTGCGCTTCCCGATCGCGATGGCAAGCAACTACGGCTGTACGCCCTGGATTTTCCGAAAAGCAAGGGATTGTCGCGCGAAGAGATCGTCTTTGCCGCGGACGGCGACTCCTCGGGTGCCCGCGCGTTTCGCACCGGTACGCCGGAGAGTGTGGTGTGCTGCGGGCCGGAACGCATCGACCCGGTCGCGGAGGCGGAAGGCGTCCAGTCGATGTGCCATATTCCGCTGATCGCCCGCAATCGGACGCTTGGTCTGATGAGCCTGGCGCGACTGGCTCCCCTTCCCTTCTCTGCGAGGGACATTGAGTTTCTCACCCTGGTTGCCAACCAGGTTGCCATCGCAGTGGAGAATGCGCTGGCTTACCAGGAGATCGCCGAACTGAAGGACCGCCTCGCACAGGAAAAGGTCTACCTCGAAGATGAGATCCGCAGCGAATTGAACTTCGAGGAGATCGTGGGCCGCAGCTCAGCCTTGCGCAAGGTCCTGCAGGAGATTGAGACCGTAGCGCCGACGGATTCGACGGTTTTAATTTGCGGTGAGACCGGGACCGGCAAAGAACTGATCGCCCGCGCCATCCATAACCTCAGCTCCCGCGGCGCTTGCGCTTTCGTCAAGCTGAACTGCGCCGCGATCCCCACCGGACTCCTCGAGAGTGAGATGTTCGGCCATGAAAGAGGGGCCTTTACGGGCGCGGTGGCGCAGCGTATCGGGCGCTTTGAGTTGGCCAATCGCGGCACCGTGTTCCTCGACGAAATCGGCGAAATCCCTCTAGAGCTACAACCCAAGCTGCTTCGCGTGCTCCAGGAGCGCGAGTTCGAACGGTTAGGAAGCTCCCGGACTCTCCACACGGATGCGCGCCTGATCGCCGCCACCAATCGCGATCTCGGCGCCATGGTGGAGGAGCAGAAATTCCGCGCCGATCTCTTCTACCGATTAAATGTTTTCCCGATCCAAATTCCTCCCCTGCGAGAACGGCAGGATGATATTCCGCTGCTCGTCCGGCACTTTGTGCAGCAGTTTGCGCGCCGCATGGGCAAAGCCCTGGATACCATTCCTACCGAAACCATGAACGCCCTGGTGCACTACCACTGGCCGGGAAACATCCGGGAACTGCAAAACCTGATGGAGCGTGCGGTAATCCTTTCTTCCGGCCCAATCCTCAAGGTGCCTCTCAACGACTTACAGTTTCAGGCGGCCCCGGGTGCCTCCAGAAAAACGGAGACCCTGGAGGCCGCCGAACGGAGGCTCATCATCGAGGCGCTCGATGCTGCGGATTGGGTCATCAGCGGACCGAAGGGCGCGGCGTCTGCGCTGGGCTTGAAACGAAGCACGCTGCAGGCGCGGATGGAGAAACTGGGAATCCGGCGCGCCCGTACGGCTGCGTCCTCTCCAAACTCCCGCTAGTGCTGCGACCGCGAGATCCCCGATCCCTGTGGTCGCGGCTCGGATTCGGGGTTAAGGCGAGCGCGTCAGCAGTGGGCGCACCGAATCAAGGGGCCGTTGACCTGGTGCTGCGACGCGCAATTTGTTCCGGTTTGGGGGATCACTTGCTCACGCCCGTGGCTCTGATCGGAGCGACCGTCAGGAAGCGCCTGTCGCAACCGCACAACCTCTTGCTGAGGAACCCAGGCAACAACGCGCTTTTCCATCGATCCTGATTCCCTTCCAAGCGATCTTAGCGGCACCTTCTGACGCCGGCGTGCCAACTGCCGGCGCATGGGTATCTGCCGAAAGACCGACACTGGTGCTTCGGCATTGGCCTCCAGGCGAGGTCCCAGTCGATTTGGTTTCAGCCACATGCAGGTCAAGAGCTATGGCAGGTGGAATGCCTCCTAACTTACGGAACTTCGCAATATAGGAGCCGGCGATGAAACTCGTGAACCTATTGATGGGTGTGACCTTGGTGGTTGGAAGCTCTGCCGGGCAGATACGGGCGGCGGATTTGCAGCCCGGCACGGTGCAAGCTTGGGACGCATACAACCGGGCCGCCGACCTCCGCGTGCAGGCGCGAGCGGACGGACGACAGTCATTTCTATGGACCGACGAGTCTGCCGACCGCAAAATGCGCGTCCTGCACGGCGAGATCGTGGTCGCGCCAGTTACGGGCCGCGGGACCCGGTCCGTGCCGAACGGGTTGATTCACGACTGGATCGGCGCGGCGTTCATCCCCAACGCCACCATCGAAAGGTTGTTTCGCGTGGTGCATGATTACAACCGGTATAAGGATTTCTACAAACCGGTAGTGGCGGATTCGAGAACGCTTGCCTGCTCCCCGGAAAACCAGGAATTCCTCATGCTTTGGCAGCGCCGGGTGCTCTTTCTGAATGCGGCTTTGGAAGGCCGCTACCAGTCTCACGATGTCGTGGTGGATGCGCGGCGCGGCTACAGTGTTGCCGAGACGGTCAAAGTGCAGGAAGTGGAAGACTACGGACGCACCGGGCAGCATCTTCTCCCGCCGGATAAGGGAAACGGGCTTATCTGGCGGCTCCGCAGCATTGCGAGATACGCAGAGCGGGATGGCGGAGTGTACCTGGAGTTGGAGGCGATCGCCCTGACGCGCGATATCCCGGCATCGCTCCGATGGCTGGTAAGTCCGGTGGTTAGCCGGCTATCTATCAATTCGCTGACCGCAACACTTCGCCAGACGCGCGATGCGGTCACGTCATTGCCTCAGGCGGTGGACGCGATCGCCCTGTGTCCGAATCGCGTCCCTATCTCGGCCGATGCGAAGGCAGCCGGCGGGAATTAGGAAGAGTTCCATGCAGGATACTTTGCCCGCACCGGTCAAACCGGACATCTCGATTGTAGAGCGGCATGCGCGCGCCAGCGTCTCGATGCGTGTCCGCCGGCCGGAGTGGGTAATCCTGGCCTTCCTCGTCTATGCCCCTTTGGTGGCGTCACTGTTGCCAGCCGCACCGTCGGTCACATATCGATTGTGTTGGCTGAATCCCTCAGTCATCCTGGCTTATCTCGTTCTCATTCATTTCGACTCCCGCAATCCGCGGTTGGCGTTGAGCGTAATTCGCGATTGGTTACCGCTGGGTTTAGTCCTGCTGGCCTATCGCGAAATGGGTTGGTTCGCTTTGCCTCATGCTACCGCGGCGTTGGAGTCTCATTGGGTGATCTGGGACCGCCTGGTTCTACGCGGCGGCGCCAAGGCGGCCATTGAGGCATTCGGACCGGTCTTACCGTCAATTCTGGAAATTGCTTACGCTCTTGTGTACGCACTGGCGCCATTCTCCATTGCGGTGCTTTATATCTATCGCCGCCGGCAATTCGTGGACCGCTTCCTGTTCGTGTTCGTCCTGGGAGTGCTGCTGTGCTATGCCCAATTCCCCTTCTGGCCGTCGGAACCGCCACGGCTGGTGTTCTTCGGACAGGACTTTCCGTCATACGATACGGTTTTCCGGCGCTTCAACTGGTGGATGCTGGGTAGTTGCGGCATTCACACCAGCGTGTTTCCCAGCGCTCATGTTGCCGGCGCCTTTGCTGCCGCCTTTGGCCTGCGCCAGGCGATGCCGCGCCGCCAATGGCCGGTCCGCCTGCTATTTATAATCGCCGTATTGATTGCGATCGCGACCGTTTACGGGCGCTACCACTACCTTGCCGACGCCACCGCCGGCCTGTTGATGGCGGTAGTCGCGGTGGCATTGGCAAAATACGGCCTGCCAGCGCTCTTATACCGGGAACGCAGCCACTTCCCAAAAATACTCACGGAGGAAAGCTAATCATGTCAGGGGAAACCTTCGAGGCTTTACTGGCCTCCAATCTGCCAGCGGTGCGGAAGCTGGTTCATACGCGTTTGAGGATGCCGGATCAAGCGGATGACATCATTCAACAGACTCTTTTGCGCGCTTTTGCCCGGAGGGACCAGTTACGCGTACGGGCTAAGTTCAAGAGTTGGCTCTGGTCGATCGCATTGAACGAAATTCGCATGTTCTTCCGCCGTGACCGGCACACCGTGTCGCTGGAAGAGTTTCCCCACATCGATTCGCGGGATCGGGGACTCTCGCCCCTGGCGCGATTCGAACAGATCGAACGGCGGGATTGGCTGCAAGCCGCCATGGCGAAACTTTCGGAGCGCGATCGTGCGGCGATCCGGTTGCGCGACCTCGACGAGCTTTCGCTGAGCGAGACGGCGGAGGCGCTCGAACGGTCCGAGGCGGCGGCCAAGTCGACTCATTTTCGGGCGCGGCAGCGGCTGGCTTGTGCCCTCCGCGAGGTTCCTGGACCGGAAAATTCGGAACGGCGGGAAACCCAGGCCTCCCTGCCCCAGGGCATCCGTGGACGAATGACGGTCCGGGTAACGCTTCGCCTGCCGTCAGCCGGAGGAGTCGGAAAACGCTGACGGCACCGGTGTCGGCACTGCCTCCTGAGTCGCTCAGCGGCAGCGGGCCGCCGGTGCCCAGGCTACCGGTGGGAGTTCCCTGGGTGGCCCGCGTCGATCCAGCCCTCGTTCACATCAGCCCAGTCTTCGGGGAATTGCCGGCATCGCCGAGCATAGGGAAACTTTTCAGGTCTTTGCGGAAATAGGTCCGGTAGCGCCGCTGGAAACCGCGAGGCACGCCGCTCTCCGTCTGGCCCAGGAGTGACGGCTGTACGTCCTGGACAAAGTACATCTCGACCTCCTTACCTTCCTTGGTGGTGACTCTACCGCGGGATTCGCAGGCGAAGAAGTCCTTCACGCGGGCGAAGGTTCGTTCGGAGATGTTGATGCAATCGGGCGCCCCGCAGGATTCCATGCGCGAGGCGCAATTGACCGTATCGCCCCACACATCGTACGCAAACTTGTGCACGCCCACCACGCCGGCCACCACCGGGCCGGTATGGATGCCGATGCGGATGCTGAGCGCCAGTGGGTTGTCTTCCAGGAAAGCGCGGATGGCCTGGCGCATGGAGATGGCGGTAAGGACGGCGTCCACCGGGTGCGAGCAATTCACCGCCGGCAAACCGCCCACGCACATATAACTATCGCCGATGGTCTTCAGTTTTTCCATGCCGTAGACCGTGGCCAACTGATCGAAAGCCGTGAAATAGCCGTTCAGCATGCTGACCAGCTCTTCAGCGGCCAGGCGTTCGGCTGCGGCGCTGAAACCCACAAAATCGGTAAACAGCACGGTTACGTCGGGGAAGTAGCGCGGCTCGATGCGTCCGTTCAGTTGCCACTCCTCGGCAATCTCGGCGGGCATCAGGCTGTAGAGGAACGATTCGGCGCGCTCTTTTTCGCGGCGCAGCTCGCTGTTCAGGCGGTCCTTCTCGCGCTGGCTCTCGATCAGCATTTCTTGCAGGCGCAGCTTTTCCTGCTGCTGGCGGATCACCGTTTGTGACTGGAACTCGCGTTCCACCAGCAGACCCATCTCTTTGAGCACCTCCACGTCGTGGGCGGTGAACTGGCGCGGCTGGTGATCGGCCAGGCACAGGGTTCCCACATTGTGGCCGCCCGGTCCGCGCAGGGGAACGCCGGCGTAGGCGCGCACGTGCGGTTCACCGGTCACCAGGGGATTGTTGGCAAAGCGCGGGTCCTCGAAGGTGTCGGCAATGATGAGCGGCTCGCTGCGCAGGATGGTGTGGCTGCAAAAGGCCACCTGGCGGGAAGTCTGGCAGTCCTGCAGGCCGACGCGCGACTTGAACCACTGGCGCTCGTCCTCCACTAGCGCAACGTAAGAAATCGGCACCTGAAAGAGCCTGGAGGCGAGCCGGGTGAGCACGTCGAAGCGCTCCTCGGCCGGGGTATCCAGCAATTCGAGTGACCGGAGCGAGGCGAGCCGCTCGGTTTCATTGGCGGGCCGCGGCGCTACCAGGTAGGCACTGCCATCGAAATCGTAATGCGCCGTTGCAGACTCCGCACTCTGAGGAGACATATGACGTATTGTCCGTCCGGGGTGTACGGTTTGCAACCATCCGGCGTAAGGGGAGTTTCATAACCGGCGGCAACCGGCTGGCGTGGTATGCAGGGCCGTATGGGCGGCTACCTTCGCCGGGGAGCCGGGCCGGGAGCCTGGTTCGGCGAACGGGGCCGGCCCGATTTGGTTACTCTAAGAAGGTTATATTTCCTTACGAGGCCACGGTGGGGATGGAACCTAACGCTCGTCGCGCCGCGAGGCAGCCGGTTTGACAACTGCCGCGAAAACCCTCGGCCTGGCAGGTTCGCTGGGGCTGCTGGCGCGCTACGTGGCTCCGCGGCGGCGGGCGTTTTACGCCATTGTGGCGGCGTCGCTGCTAGATGCGGCCCTGGGCGCGCAGATCTCGCTGAGCTTCAAATACCTCATCGATGACGCCATCGGCCGGCGAGACGGCCACGCCCTGGAACTGATCACCATCGCACTGGCGGTGTCGGTGGCGCTGGTCACGGCGGTGGATGTCTGGCGCGACCGGCTGTATGCACGCACCGGGGCGGAACTGGCCGGGGAACTGCGCTCGCGGCTGTTCCGCCATCTGCAAAGGCTCTCGGCCAGCTTCTTCTCGCGGGTGCAGCCGGCGGATATCGTGGCGCGCTTTGCGGCGGACCGCGCGGAAATAGAAGACGCCTTTATCAGCGGAGTGCCTTACGGCATTCTGCCGGGGCTGGATGTGCTGACCAGCCTGGGGCTGATCCTGGCGCTGGACTGGCGGCTGGCGCTACCGGCCGTGCTGGCGTTCACGCTGGCGATGGCGGGGCCGCGCTGGCTCGCGCCGCGAACCGCCGCCGCGGCCTACCAGTGCAAGCGGCTGCAGGGCCAGCTTTCGGCCCACGTGCAGGAGAGCCTGGAGGCGCACGCCCTGGTGAGGGCCTTCAGCCTGGAGGGCTGGTCGCGGGTGACCTTCAACGCGCGCAACCAGGCGCTGGAACGCGCCGCCTCCGGCTTGGGGTTTCTCACGCAACTGATGGAGCGCTGGGCCGCCTTCAGCACCCAGCTTTTGCAGGTTGCGGTGCTCGGCGCGGGCGGATACCTGGCCTTCAAGGGACAGATGAGCATCGGGACCCTGGCGGCCTTCCAATCGCTGTTCACGCGCCTGGCGGAATCGCTCAACTGCATTGCCGAATATTTGCCCTGCGTGGTGCGAGCGGCCGGCGGCCTGATGCGCGTGGAAGAGCTGTTTGCCGAGCGGCCGCAGGTGAGTGACGCTCCCAAGGCCGGTCCGCTGCCGCCGTTTCGCGAGGCCATCGAGTTTCGCAATGTCACCTTCGCGTATGGACCGGATCAGAAGAGCCTCGATGGATTGTGCCTGCGGATTCCACAGGGCACATCGGCCGCGCTGGTCGGCCCCAGCGGGTCGGGCAAGAGCACTGTGTTGATGCTGCTGATGCGTTTCTACGATCCGGCGTCCGGAGAGGTGCGCATCGACGGCCACGACTTGCGCGGCGTCACGCAGGAATCGCTGCGCACGCATACGTCGATCGTGTTCCAGGATAACTTTCTGTTCAGCTCCACGATCCGCGAAAACATCCAGGTGGCACGCCCGGAAGCGGCAGTGGCGGACGTGGAGGAGGCCGCGCGCCGCGCCGAAATCCATGAGTTCATCTGCACCCTGCCCAACCGCTACGACACGGTCACCGGAACTGGCGGCCTGCGCCTTTCGGGCGGGCAGCGGCAACGGCTGGCGATCGCCCGGGCGCTGCTGCGGAATCCGGAAATCCTGGTGCTGGACGAGGTGACCTCGGCGCTCGACACCACCAGCGAGGCGCTGATTAACGAAACGATCGCCCGCCTGGCGAAGGAACGCACGGTGGTTTCGGTGACCCACCGGCTGGCCGCCGCCACGCGCTGCGACCGCATCTTCTATATCGAGAAGGGCAAGGTGGTGGAAGAGGGATGCCACGCGGAGCTGGTGGCACGCGATGGCAAGTACGCGGCCATGTGGAAAAAGCAGAGCGGGTTTGTGGCGGGCGCGGATGGCGAAAGTGTGCACGTGACGCCCGAGCGGCT
>Ga0335074_10010765_pt1 | contig 12790 bp, 8 predicted proteins | sample Lox_Sample_23_FD_206715 | JGI IMG/M metagenome (GOLD analysis project Ga0335074, IMG submission 206715) | Soil microbial communities from Loxahatchee National Wildlife Refuge, Florida, United States - Lox_Sample_2.3 | ecosystem: Environmental > Terrestrial > Soil > Wetlands | place: USA: Florida...
CTTGTCGGTGTCGCCGCGGCATTGCTGACCGGCCCGATTGTCTTATGGATCGTACCGGTGCAGTTGGTGCCGCTGGCGCTTGTCGCCGGCAATCTGCTGCTCGCGCCGGTCGAGGCAAGGACGCAGCACCGCTATTGGGACGAGGCGCAGGCGACCCTGCGCCGCATCGACCCGATGGTCATCGCCATCACCGGCTCCTATGGTAAGACCTCGGTCAAGCACATCCTCGGCCACGTGCTCGAAACCGCGGCGCCGACGCTGATCACCCCCGGCAGCGTCAACACCGCGATGGGCATCGCGCGGGTGATCCGCGAGCAGCTGCAACCGCATCAGCGCTTTTTTGTCGTCGAGATGGGCGCCTACGGGCCGGGCTCGATCCGCCGGCTCTGCGAGTTGACGCCGCCGAAAATGGGCATCGTCACCGCGATCGGCATGGCGCATTACGAGCGCTTCAAATCGCTGGAGACCGTTGCCGAGGCCAAGTTCGAGCTTGCCGAAGCGACGGCCGTGCAAGGCGGTACGGTGATCGCCGCCGCCGACGTGCTGGAATTTGCCGCGCCGCAGCGTTTCGCGGCAGCGCATCCCGACATTTTCCTGACGGTGGGCGCCCCCGACAATGCCGCAGTCGCCGTCACCGCGATGCGCCAGGACATCGACGGCATTGCGGTCCGCGTGACCTGGCGAGACCAGCAATACGAGCTGCGCGCGCCGCTCTTCGGACTGCAGCAGGGCAAGAACGTGGCGCTCGCCTTTGCCGCCGCCTGTACGCTCGGCCTCCCGCCGGAAGATGTCGTCGCCAGCCTGCGGTCGACACCACAGATCGCGCACCGGCTCGAGGTGAAGCGCGAGCGGAACGGCGCGACCTTGATCGACGACGCCTACAACTCCAACCCGGTGGGTTTTGCCGCGGCGCTCGACGTGCTCGATTTGCTGCGCGGGGCGGAGGGCCGGCGCATCCTCGTGACCCCCGGCATGGTCGAACTCGGCGCAGCGCACGATGACGAGCACCGCCGTATCGGCCGGCTCGCCGCCGCACATGTCGATGTGCTGGTCGCGGTGGCGCCGCACCGCGTCGCACCGCTCGCCGAGGCTTTCAAGGAGACCGCCCCCGCGGCCGAGGTCGTCTCCTGCCCCGGTTTTGCCGAGGCGCAGGCGTGGATGGCACGCAACATCGCGCCGGGCGACGTGGTGCTGCTGGAGAACGACCTGCCCGACCTCTTGGAGCAAAAGCTTCGCCTTTAGGCTTTAACCGCCTTGGCGATCAATACCGTGCCCGGCAGGCGCATCCCGGCGCGAGTCAGGTAGGGCGCGTAGGCGGCCGCAGTTTCAGCGACGATCGCCTGGCGCACGCTTTCGGGCGCCTGCTTTTCTTCCATCAGCCGCCAGGCAGGGCCGAACATGGCGGCGTGCTCTGCCTCGCTTTTTGCGGTCAGGCCGATGATCTTGAACCCTTGCGGCGCGATGTCGATCTCGGCGAACCCGGCCTTGACGAGGATGTCGCGCAAATAGGCGGGGTCACGAAACGCCATAGGCCCGGGCGCGTGGGGGTCGACCGACGCAGGTTCGCCGAGATGCTTCGCCGCGATGTCGAACGGGATCTTCCAGTGTGCGTTCTCCGCCATCGATGCCCAGACCGCCATGCAAAGCCGCCCGCCGCGCCGCAACCCCGCGAACAGGTTGGTGAAGGCGGCGACCGGGTCGGCGAAGAACATCACGCCGAAGCGCGAGATCAGCAGGTCGAAGCTGTCAGCCGGAAAGCGCTGCGCCTGCGCATCGGCCCGGATCAGCGCGATGTTCGACACGCCGGCTTTGGCGATGTTCTCGCGCGCCTGGTCGAGCATCGGCTCGGAAATGTCGATGCCGGTGACGTGGCCGCTGGGTGCCACCGCCTGGGCGAACGGAATCGCCGTCGCGCCGGTGCCGCAGCCGATGTCGAGCACCCGCTCGCCGGGTTGCGGCGCCGCCGCGCGTTGCAAGAGGTGCGCGGCCTCGATATTGCGCGCTTCCTGAAGCCCCGCGCGGGCGACCCAGCGCGGCCCAGCGACCTTGTTCCAGTATTCTCCCATCGCCGCGTTGTCGGGCATCGGTGCCTCCCTCGCCTCTCATCCGCCTCTCCCGAAATGCGGAGAGGGGAGAGCAGTCACGGCTACTTGCCGAGCACGCCGTCGGCTTTGAGACCGTCGATCTCGCCGGCGCTCATGCCGAGCCAGCCCTGCAGCACCTCGCCGGTATGCTGGCCGAGCAGCGGTGATGGCTTGACCTTGGCCGGCGAGCCGTCAAAGCGCACCGGCCAGGCCGGCATCTTGACCGTGCCGGTCGTGGGATGCTCGAAGGTCTGCATGATGCCGCGCTCGGCGAGCGACGGGTCGGCCATCAATTCGGCGGTGTCGAACACCGCGCCGGCCGGCACCCCCGCCTCGCCGATCAGCTTCATCGCCTCATCCTTGCCGTGCTCGCGGGTCCAGGCGGAGATGATCTCGTCGACCTCGGCGGCGCGCTGGCTGCGCGCGTTCTGTGTGTCGTAGCGCTCGTCGCCCGCCAAATCCTCGCGACCGATGACGCGCAACAGGCGCTGCCAATGTTCGGGGTTGGCGCGGCTGCAGAACACATACACATAGTCGTTCGGCCCGCCCGGCTTGCACGGGTAGAGCGCCGAGGGCACGAGCCCGCCGGGCTGTGACTTGGCGCTGCCACCGCGCGGCGGCGCTTTGCCCGATGCCTGGGTGCGCGAGAAGGGCACGCGCATGTAGTGGATCATCGCGTCCTGCATCGCGACCTGGAGCCGGCGGCCCTGGCCGGTCTTGGCCCGCTTGTAAAGCGCACCCAGAATGCTGATCGCCATCAGCATCCCGGTGCCGGTGTCGCCGAAGCTGGGGCCGGGCTTGACCGGCGCCTGCCCGGCCTCGCCGGTGACGCTGGTCGGGCCGCCCGCCGCCTGCGCGATCATGTCGAAGGCAAGGTTCTTCTCATACGGGCTGCCGGTGCCGAAGCCCTTGACCTGGCAGTAGATGATGCCGGGGTTGATGTTCTTGACCTCGTCATAGCCGAGGCCGAGCCGCTCGATCGTGCCGGGCGCCATGTTCTCGATCGTGACGTCGGCCTTGGCGAGCAACGCCTTGACGATTTCGAGGCCGCGCGGCGATTTGAGGTCGACCGTCAGCGATTTCTTGTTGGCGTTGAACTGGTGGAAATACCACGGGTCCTTGTCGGGCGCGCCGGGTCCTTGCAGGCGGCGCCCGGGGTCGCCGGTCAGCGGGTTCTCGATCTTGACGACCTCGGCGCCGAGCCAGGCCAGCGATTCGGTGCAGGACGGCCCCGCCTCGAACTGGGTGAAATCGACGATTTTGATGCCTTCGAGGCAATCGATCTCAACGCCGAGATTCGCCATGTCAAATCCCCCCGGAAAGTTGCGTACACAGTAGCGCTCCTCTCGGCGAGGCGCCATTTTGAATTGGCTTCACGGCGAGAGCCGGGGGCCGCTCACCCAAGTTCTCGGGCGCTGAAAACTGGGATCCGGCTTCGCCGGGACCCTTAAGAGGGCTTGAAGAACTATCCCGTCAGCCGGTCCAGCCGCTTTTCGACGAGCTTGACGAAAAGGCTCGAGCCGAAGGGCAGCGCCGCGTCGTTGAAGTCGTAACCCGGGTTGTGCACCTCGCAGGCGCCTTCTCCGTCAACGTCGCCATTGCCGATTTGGATATAGGCGCCGGGGACCACGCGCAACATCCAGGCAAAATCTTCCGACGCCATGGTTGGCGTCATCGAGCGGTTGATGTTCTCCTCGCCGACGACGTCAGCCGCGCAATCGAGGATGAATTGCGTCTCGTCCGTATGGTTCATCAGCACCGGGAACAGCAGGCGGAAATCGAGTTCGGCCTTGGCGCCAAACCCGGCCGCGACGCTCTCGGCGATATGGCGCATCCGCTCTTCGACGAGTGTCATCACCTGGTCGCTGAAGCACCGCACGGTGCCGCCCAAAACCGCCTTGTCGGGAATCACGTTGTAGGCCTGGCCGGCATGGAAGCGGGTGATGCTCACCACCGCGGTCTCGACCGGCCGCACGTTGCGCGAAACGATCGTTTGCAAGGCCGAAGCGATGGCGGAGCCGACAACCACCGGATCGACACCGGATTCGGGACGCGCCCCGTGCGAGCCGACGCCCGTGATGTCGATGTCGAAATAGGCACCGCTTGCCATCATCGCGCCGGACCGCGTCTGGAACTTGCCGACCGCCAGTCCCGGCCGGTTGTGCATGCCGAAGAGCACATCGCACGGGAAGCGCTCGAACAGCCCGTCGTCGAGCATTGCCGACGCGCCGCCGAGCCCCTCCTCGGCCGGCTGAAAGATGAAATGCACCGTGCCGTCAAAATTGCGCGTCTGCGACAGGTACCGCGCCGCGCCGAGAAGCATCGTCGTGTGCCCGTCATGGCCGCAGGCATGCATCTTGCCGTTATGGGTGGAGCGATGGCCGAAGGTGTTGGCTTCGAGGATGGGTAAGCAGTCCATGTCGGCGCGCAAGCCGATCGAGCGCGGCGAATTGCCCACCTGCAGCCGGCCGACGAGCCCAGTCTTGCCGATGCCGCGGGTCACCTCGATGCCGAATTGTTCCAGCTTCGCCGCGACCAGGTCGGCGGTCCGCGTTTCCTCGAAGCCGAGCTCGGGATGCGCGTGGATGTCGCGCCGCCAGGCGGTCATGTCGTTGTGGTAGGCGGTGATGGCGTCAAGCGGCGGCATGAAATTTCCCTCAATTTTATTCAGTTTAGCGCAGCGTGCGCGGCCAGCGCGAGCGTATAGAGCCCGGTCGCACCGAGCACGATGAGCGCCAGCGCCCCGGCGGCGGCCTCGCCCATCCTGTCGCCGACCCGCAGCCCGAGGCGGCCGCCGACCCAGACAAAGGGCAAAAGGCTCAGTGCGATCAGCCAATCGCGCGCCGGCACGCCGATGAAAATCGCATTCGCTGTCAGCGTCGCGGCGTAGATCAACGCGAAGAAGCCGATCAGTGTGGCGCGCACCGAGCGCATCGGCGCGCCACCCAGCATCAGGTAGATCAGCACCGGCGGGCCGGCCATGCCGACGAGGCCGGTGGCGACCCCGGCGACCGCGCCGACCGCGAAGTCGCCGCGCGGCCCGGTCGCGATGCAATGCGTGATCCCGCGATAGCGCAACCACGCCAGCACGATCGCAAAGCCGGTGACAATGGTGCCGGCGACCGTCCCGACGATCGTCGGGTTCGCATGATGGAAGGCGATAATGCCGAGCGGCAAAGCCACAAGGCTGCCGACCGTCAGGCGGCGCAGCAGACCGCGATCGGCCGAGCGATAAAGCCCCGGCATCACAAACAGCGACACCGCAAGGCTGATAATGACAATGATCGGAACCGCCTCGGCTGGGGGCGACAGCAGCAGAAAAAAAGGCACCGCCAGCACCGCGAAGCCGAACCCGTTGGTCGCCTGCAGCAGGGAAGCGGCAAAACACGTCACCACGAGCCCGGCCCAATTCGTCCAATCCACCGTCAGCCTGCGCCTCGCGTGCGAGCTTCTAAAGCGGTTCCGTAGGAGCGCGTCGTTATAGTCCAATGCTCCCAGGGCGTCTTGTGCACAAGGGCCGGACGGCATGGCAGCGCCTCGTAAATTCGGACGTGACGCCGCGGCCCGGCAGTAGCAAGCTTCCCACAAACCCAACAAAAGAAGACGGGAGGAGAGGCCCCATGACCATCGAGCGGATGCTGAAGGAAGAGACGCCGTCGCGCGTCCTGGTGGCGCGGGTCTTGGCCGAAGCCGGCATCGAATATGTCTTTGGCATCTCCGGCGGGCATACCGGGCGCATCATCTCGGGCCTCGCGCAGGTGCAGAACCAGGTGCGCATGGTGACGGTGCGCGAGGAATCGCTCGCCGGCGTCATGGCAGAGGTGTATGGGCGCCTCACGCGGCGGCCCGGCGTGATGATCGGGCAGGGGCCGTGGGTGCTCGGCAACGGGCTGATCGGCACGCTCGAGGCGTATCTCTCGTCGTCGCCGATGGTGCTGCTGACCGATTTCTCCGATGCGCCGCATTTCCACCTGCACGCGCCCTATCAGCAGGCGACCGGCGATTACGGCAGCTGGGACGCGCGTCGTGCGTTTGGCGGCGTCACCAAGCAGGTGATGCAGGCGCACGAGCCGCTCGAAGCGGTTCAGGCAACGCAGCTCGCGATCAAGCACGCGCTTTCGGGGCAGATGGGGCCGGTGGCGATCCTCTTCAGCCACGACTCATTGGCCGGCACGATCACCCCCGACCAGCCGCCGCCGCTCTACCCGACACGCTTCTACCTGCCGCCCGATCCGCCGCCGATCGACGTGGCGCAAATCGACCAGGCGGCCGAGCGCATCCTCGCCGCGCGAAGGCCGATCATCATCGCCGGCAACGGCGTGCGCATCTCGCAGGCCTATGAGGAATTGCAGCAGATCGCCGAGACGCTCGGCCTCCCGGTCGGCACCACGGCGGCCGGCAAGGGCACCTTTCCCGAGACGCATCCGCTCGCGCTCGGTGTGTTCGGCACGTTCGGCACGCCGGCGGCCAATGCCTGCATCGGCGAAGCCGACCTCGTGCTGGTGCTCGGCTCCAAGCTCTCGCCCAGCGACACCGCCTGGGCCAATGGCAAGCTGCTCGATCCGACCCGGCAATCCTTCATCCAGGTCGATATCGAGCCGCGCAACGCGTCATGGACCATTCCGGCCGAGCAGGTCGTGCTCGGCGACGTCAAGGTGTTCCTCGGCCAATTGCACGAGGCGTTGCGCACCAAGGCGGGGCATCGCCGCGAGGAAGCCGAGAAGCGTGTTGCGGCGCACCGCGCCGCGCACGGCTATTTCAACACCCCGGCCTATGACAGCGACGACAAGCCGATCCTGCCGCAGCGGGTGATCGGCGAATTGATGAAGAACCTGCCGGAAAACGCGATCGTCACCTGCGATGCCGGCGAGAACCGCATCCTGATGACGCATTTCTACCAGACCAAGATGGCCGGTGGCTTCCTGCAGGCGGCGGGGTCGGGGCCGATGGGGTTCGGCATCCCGGCGGCACTGGCGGCAAAACTGGTGCATCCCGACCGGCCGGTCGTCGCGGTGTGCGGCGATGGCGGGTTCGCGATGACGATGAACGGCATGATGACCGCCCTCGAACACGACATCTCGATCATCACGGTGGTGTTCAACAACAACGCGCTCGGCTGGGTGCTACATGGCGGGGGACCGTTTGCCGCCGAGTTCAACGATTTCGACCACGCCGCGATCGCCCGGGCAATGGGCTGCAAGGGCATCCGCGTCGAGGCGGCGAACGACCTGACCCCGGCGCTGCAAGAGGCGCTCGCCGGGCGGGTGCCGACCGTGATCGACGTGCGCACCTCGCTCAAGACGTCGTTCGCCGACGTCACCTCGGCGCTGGCGAACGAGGCGTCGCCGCGGCGGCGGTAGTCAGCAGCTTCCGCCGCCGAACCCGCGGCGCAGCGCGGTGTAGGCGGCGGGCTCGGTCGTCGCGCTCCAGAAGCACGAGAATTTGGGGTCGCCGCGCAGTTCGTGGTCGGCGAAGGCCAGCTGGGTGTCGAGCTGCGGGCAGCCGGGATAGCCGGCGAATTTTTGCAGCTGCTCGAGCCGCGCGCTGCTCCACTGGAAGAGGTAGTGATATCCACCCGGCCCGGCGGCGCAGGCACGGAACCCACTTTCGGTGCGGGCGTGCTCGACCATCGCCTGTATCTGGAAATCCTGGTAGCCGTGCTTGTGCAGCCAGTCGACGATCTCGGCATGCGCCGCTTCCGGAGTCGGCGCAGATGTTGGTTGCGGCGCCGGTTGCGTCGAAAAAACCGAAAGAAACGGCGCTGGTTGCGGCGGCATTGGCCCCGGCACCGCTGACCCCGGCACCGGCAATTTCAGCCCTTCGAAGACCGAACACGCCGACATCGACAGCATGATGGAAAGCCACGCGACGATCGCAGCGCCGTTTCGAACCCCCCTCATGGGGCCGGGAGGCTAGTGCACAAGACGCGCAATCGCAACCCGTTGGCGTCCGCGGCCGAGATTGTCCCAGAGGTTACGGTTGACCGAAACGTAAGCCTTGCTAACTTTTGCCGGCGGATTTCGAGCGCCCGTTTGAGGAGCGAGCCATGAAGCTGATGTGGTTCCACCTGATGCCCTACACCGAGCTGCCCGACGATTTCCGGGAAAAGAACCCGTCAGTGTGGGTCGACATCCATTCCTCGCTGTTCGACCCGCGGCGAGCGCACCACATGTACAACGACTTTATGGACGAGCTCGAATACGCCGCGGAATGCGGCTTTGACGCTATCTGTGTCAACGAGCATCACTCGAACGGCTATGGGCTGATGCCGTCGCCAAATCTCATCGCCAGCTCGCTGGCGCGGCGAACCACCGACACGGCGCTCTGCATCCTCGGCAACAGCCTCGCGCTCTACAATCCGCCGACCCGCGTCGCCGAAGAGTTCGCGATGATCGACTGCATCTCGGGTGGGCGCCTGATCGCCGGCTTTCCGGTCGGGTCGCCGATGGACACCTGTTTTGCCTACGGGCAGAACCCGTCGATGCTGCGCGAGCGCTATTACGAAGCGCACGACCTCGTCAAAAAGGCGTGGACCGCGCCCGACACCTTTGCCTTCAACGGCCGCTTCAACCAGCAGCGCTATGTTAATGTCTGGCCGCGTCCGATCCAGCGGCCGCACCCGCCGATCTGGATCCCTGGCGGCGGCTCGGTCGAGACCTGGCAGTGGTGCGCCGAAATGGACTATGTCTACTGCTATCTGTCGTATTACGGCTACAAGGCCGGGAAATCGACGATGGACGGGTTCTGGGCCGAGATGGCGAAGCTCGGCAAGGACCGGAACCCGAACCGCGCCGGCTTCCTGCAATTTGTCGGCGTCGCCGAGACGCGCGAGCAGGCGATGGAGCTTTACGCCGAGCCGGCCGAGTATTTCTACGGCCGCTGCCTCCACATCGACCCGCGCTTTGCCGGCCCGCCGGGCTACGCGACCGAGGAGACGCAGCGGCGCGGCATCAAGGGCATGGTCTCGCAAGCCGCCGACAACAGCCGCAACAACGAGCACCAGCGCTACGAGACCAAGTTCGCGGCGCTCGCGCGCGAGATGGACTCGATCGTCGACAAGGGCTACGTGATCGTCGGCTCGCCCGACGAGGTCGTCGAGCAACTGACCGAGGTCGCGACCAACCTCAATGTTGGCCACCTGATGATGCTTTTGCAGTTCGGCAACATGTCGAAGGAGCTCGCCAAGTACAACACGGCGCTCTTCGCCGAGAAGGTCATGCCGCGGTTGAAACACGTCCATTCGCAATGGGAAGACCGTTGGTGGCCGCGGCCCATGCACAAGGCCGAGCGCGCCGCTCCGGCGTCGTTCGTGCCGATCGCGCAGGCGGCGGCGGAGTAGTCGCCGGCCATGGCAGAACCCAAGATCACCACAGTCGATGTCAACGGCTTTTCCTGCCGGGTGTGGACCGCCGGCTCAGGACCGAAACTGGGCTTTCTCGCGGGGTTCGGCGGCTTGCCGCAGTGGGTGCCGTTTCTCGACGCGCTGGCAAAAGAACGCACGGTGATCGTGCCCTCGCTCCCCGGCTTTCCCGGCGGTGAGCGCGGTCATGTCGTGCTCGACGGCCATCTCGACTGGCTGCTGGCGACGCGGCAGCTGCTGGAAGGGGCGGGGCTCGCAGCCGCCGACCTCGCCGGAAGCTCGGTCGGCGGCTCGCTGGCTGCAGAGATTGCGGCGCTATGGCCGCAAATGGTCAAGCGCCTAGCGCTGATCGCGCCGTTCGGCTTGTTCGACGAAAACGACCCGGCGACCGACCCCTGGGCGCAGCGCCCCGGCGATGTCGCCGGCCTGTTCTGCGCCGACCCGGCGAAATGGGAAGCGCTCAAGGCCGAGCCCGAAGGCCATAACGACCCGGAATGGCCGATCGAACAGGTCCGCGCCAGCGAGGCCGCGGCCCGCATCTTCTGGCCCCTCGGCAACACCAAGCTCGAAAAGCGGTTGCCGCTCATCGCCGCGCCGACTCTGCTTGTCTGGGGCAGCGAGGACCGCATCATGCCGCGCAGCTACGCCGACAAGTTCGCCCGTGGCATCAAGGTCAAGACCGCAATCAAAATCGTTCCTGGCGCCGGCCACCTCGCCGAAATCGACAAGCCCGAGGAGACGGCAGCGGCGATCCTTGACTGGACGCGCTGAGCGCCGCCCCAGAAAAAATTGAATAAAAGCTCGTTGTGCTAGCCATCGATTTGCGCAACCCTAGGTCGCAATAGACCTGGGGGAGGGCGGCGATGGCTCGGGGACAACAGACCAGCCGACGCGAGCTGTCCGAGGTCCTGGCGGAAGAATACAAGGCGATCACGGAGGAGTGGAGGGTTAACGCCGCGGTCGGAGACAAGCAGTCGATCGACATCGCCCTTGATGCCGCGGGAGATGCGGCGCGGGGCCGCACCCCAAGCCCCCCGAGTGCTCCGGACATGGCAGCCGAACAAGCTCGGCGGAAATTGCTCTACAAGGTCGGCCACCAGCTCGACCTAAGCGCCCTCTGCTTGTCGGGCGGAGGCATCCGCAGCGCCGCGATTTCGCTCGGAGTCATTCAGGGGCTGGCGGATCACGGTGTGCTCGACAAGTTCGACTATCTCTCGACGGTTTCGGGCGGCGGCTATATCGGCTCGTGGCTGTCGGCCTGGCTCTACCGCGTGCGCAGGGCGGGCGGCTCGTCGGACGATGTACTGAAGCGACTCGGGTCCCGCAGGAACGCGCCGGATGTGGAGGTGCCGCCGCTCAATCATCTGCGTGAATACAGCAACTATCTTACCCCGAAGCTCGGAATTTTTTCCGCCGACACCTGGGCAGCGCTGGCGATCGTGCTGCGCAATATCGTCGTCAATTGGCTCATCCTGCTCCCGGTGCTGGCGATCCTTGTGACAGTGGTGAAGCTGATTGCGCTGGGGCTGACCGCCCCGGCGCCTCACACGCCCGCGCAGGCACTGGATCAGTGGTCCTTGGCGCAGGAGATAGAACTTAGCGTCGCGATCCTGTGCTGGGCCTGCGGCGGTGTCGGGCTGGGTTATAAGCTGTACCGGCTTTACCGGCCGGCCTATAGCCAGATCCGCCGGGGTCCGGAGCAGTTGGCCGACCAGAAAGCGATGAGGGCCGCACAGGGCTGGTTCATCTGGTTTAGCCTGTTGCCGGCCGTGATCGGCGGGTTCTGTTTTGTTTGGCTTGCCTACAACAAGTTGACGCCTGGACTTTTTTCCAACGTATTCAGTGATTTATGGCCAAATCTCGTTGCCATTGCGGCGGCGGCGCGCCATGCAATCGCCCAGTCCTTGCCCGCTGAGATCACCGCGTTCATTTCGGCCCATGTGCCCGATACATTTCCCGCGCTGGTCGTATTCGCGCTTTGTGTCTACGCTCTGGCGCTGGTAATCGGGTGGACCTTCGCGGCGGTAGCCGCCATGCAACAGGTCTTTCACCGTCCGGCCCCCATTGCTCCTGCGGCGAACGCTCCGGCCCCGAATCCTCCTGCGGCGAACTTTCCCGCGCAACCGCAGCTCAACGGAGCGAGGCGTGCCTGGGCAGCCATATGCCGATGGTTTGTGGTCATGCGCCGGTGGTTTGCCGCCACCTTTATGGGTCGATGGTTGGCGGCCATCTTGGGCATCGGTCGGGCTCGCGCGTTCAACATCCACTTGAGCGACTTCTTGAGTTGGATCATCGCGGTTCTTGTGTTCGCGGCGATGATTTGTGGTGGCGCTTTCGTCATTAATGCGATGGGCGCCCCGATAACGGGAGGCGTTTCCATCGGAGGCGTCACGGTTCAGCGCGAGGCGCTGATCGCGATTTTCGGTGTGCCGTGGTTTCTTCTGACGACAATCCTGGCGCATGACATCTATCTGCTGCTCGACAGCACCTCGCCATACGGCGACGTCGAGCGCGAATGGCTGGCCCGCGGCAGCGGCTGGCATTTCATTGTCGGGCTGGCCTGGATCATCCTGTTCACGGTCGTGCTGCTCGGGCCGGCGGTCTACTATTTCATGCCGCAAACCGTTCACGTCGTGACCGTCATCAGCGGCACGGTGACGGCGCTGCTCGGCAAGAGCGGCCTGACCTCCGCCTCCGGGGAGAAAAGCGACTGGAAGGGCCTCGCCGCCAATATCGGTCTGGCGGTGGCCGGCCCGATCTTCGCGGTTCTGCTGCTCATTCTGCTGTCGGTGGTGATCGACTGGGTGGTCTTTGGCTATCACTACCCCTGCCTGCCGACAGACAGCCACTGGGATCGCTGTCGCAGCGGTGACTGGCTGTTCAGTCTCCGATGGCTCCTGCCATTGGGAATTTCGGTGCTAACCCTGCTGCTTGCCGATCGCTGTTCTAACGTAAATGCGTTCTCGCTCCATGCCGTCTATCGCAACCGGCTGATACGCTGCTTCCTCGGCGGGGCGCGCGATCCGCATCGCCATCCGGACGGTTTCACCGATTTCGACTGGGACGACGATCTGCGCGTCGCCGAATTATGGCGGTTGCCGCGTTTGAGAGGAGAATGGCGGCCGTTCCACGTTATCAACATGACGCTCAACGTCGCCGACACCAACCGCCTCTCCTGGCAGCAGCGCAAGGCGATGCCGTTTTCCGTAAGCCCACTCTCCTGCGGCAACGCCGATCTCGGCTATCGTCCGACTTGGTGCTATGCCGGGCCGCCACCCAAGCATGATCCGCAGCCTGATCAAGAAATCCGCTCCGGGATTTCCCTCGGCACAGCCATGGCGATCTC
>Ga0335074_10010767_pt1 | contig 12788 bp, 9 predicted proteins | sample Lox_Sample_23_FD_206715 | JGI IMG/M metagenome (GOLD analysis project Ga0335074, IMG submission 206715) | Soil microbial communities from Loxahatchee National Wildlife Refuge, Florida, United States - Lox_Sample_2.3 | ecosystem: Environmental > Terrestrial > Soil > Wetlands | place: USA: Florida...
GTTCCAGCGGCCGCTGCAACAGCATTCCGGCGAGTTCAAATTCATCTTTTCCGGCGGGCCATCCTGCAGCCGCGGCCATCACGACGGCTTCGGGAACACCGATGGCGATGGCCAGAGGCAAACTTCGATTGTGCCGCTCCGCCTTCTGAACGTGCACAGCGAGATGACTGCCAGGATGTGCGTTGACGGTGGCACGGCGGCCATCTACAAGCTGCATGCGGTAGACGCCGGCATTGCGTGCACCGGTCTCAGGATCCCTGCTGACATTGATGTGCCACGTGCCCAGATATCGCCCACCGTCCAGTTCGGACCAGTGCGGAACCGCCAGGCGGGTCAGATCCGGATCGCGGACCTCCACAAGGTCCTGGGGGAAGCTCGGAATTTCAATGGCCAGCGTATCGATTGGCGCCGCCAGCCTGCATCGTAGCTCGCGCAGGATTTCCGCCCGTGAACTGTCTGCGTCGATGCCCAGAGCGATCGCCAGACATGCGGTGCCCGAGAGTCCATTCGTGAACACGCGCTGCCCCGGATAACCGATGACGCTCTCAAAGAGCAGCGGCCTGCGAACTTCCCGCGTCATTCTGCCAATTTCGAATTTCCAATTCACCGGCTCAGTTACGCGTACGAGCAGGCCCGCTTCGTCGAGCCGCCGGATGAATCCCCGGAGAGATCCCTGGGCACAGGAATCCCGCAGCGCGAGCAACTCCACCTGACGCATTGTGAGAACGCCGGCCATGAGCCACCCGCAGTCGCCGGTCAGGCGTGCACCAGCTCAGGGCGGAACGACCGCGCCGCCCGCCCCTCGAGCAGTTCCGCAGCTCGCTTCGCAAAATAGGTAATGATCAGGTCCGCGCCCGCGCGCCGGATGGCCGTCAGCGCCTCCATCATGACCGCGTCCCGGTCGAGACGGCCGAGACTGGCCGCCGCGTCGATCATCGCGTACTCTCCGCTGACGCTGTACGCGGCGAGCGGCATGTGAAACTCCTGTTTCGCGCGCGCGACAACATCGAGGCAAAACAGAGCAGGCTTCACCATCACGATATCGGCGCCTTCCTCGATATCGAGGGCTATTTCGCGCAGGGCCTCGTCGCCATTCGCGCAATCGATCTGGTGAGTGCGTTTGTCTCCAAACGAAACCGTCGACTGCGTTCCTTCCCTGAAGAACGGGTCAAACAGTTTGGAGGCGAACTTCGCCGCATAGGACATAATGGGCAGATTGTGAAAGCCATTCAGGTCGAGGAGACGGCGGATCGCCTGGATTTGCCCGTCGAGCATGCAGGCGGGCGCCACCATATCGCTGCCCGCCTCGGCGTGGGAGAGCGCAATCTGCGCGATCAGCTCGAGTGAGGCGTCATTGTCCAGATAGCCGTCGACGATGTAGCCGCAGTGTCCATTGGCGGTGTACTCACAGCCGCACACGTCGGTGATTACGACCAGATCGGGAACCATCTTCTTCAGCGCCCGCACCGCTTCCTGGACGATGCCGCGCGGGGCGTAAGCTCCGGATGCCCGCTCGTCCCTGGCTTCCGGCACGCCAAACAGCAGCACCGCCGGAATGCCAAGGTCGCGCGCGCTCAGGGCCTCCTCAACCAGGCAGTCCAGGGAGAGATGGTAATTCCCGGGCAGCGATGAGATCTCCTCCCTGACTCTGCTTCCGGGCACCGCAAAGAGCGGCAGGATGAACCGGTCCGCCGAGAGGTGAGTTTCGCGAACCATCCCGCGTAATGCTTCGTTTTTGCGAAGCCTTCTGAGCCGTTGCGCCGGGAATGCCATGGCTGCTCCTTTCAGTGAATCGCTGTTGTCGTGCCAATGCCGCCGGCGGGGCGCAGGTGAAACGGCAGAACCTTGCCACTCGCCGTCGAGACCGGTTCATCGCGCCGGATGCGCAACATGCCCGATTGCCGCCACATTTCGACCCCGGATTGCGCCCACGATTCCGGGCTGGCTTCGCTCCGCCGGAGCAGAGACATGAATCTGTCCAGGACCGCGGTCTCGTCGAGCTCGCCGATGCGCGGACTCACCAGCAGCTGGAGCCGCGTCAATCCGTGACCGTCCTCCTCCTCCAGCAGCTGATAATCCGTGCTGCGGCCGCCGAACGCTGCGGGCAGTTCCCTTTCCAGAATGCGCACGAAGTCGGTATCGACGAAAGTAACTCCCTCGCCAGTCAGTTTCTCGTAGCTGCGGATGTTACTCAGAACCTGATCGAATCCCACCTCTCCAAAACGACAGCAGCAGTTACTGGTGAAGATATCGCCGAAATCGCCCATGCCGGCATTCAGGAGCAACTTAGGCGACTCATAGAGGAGGGTCGTAAACAGATAGGCATTGACGCGAATATCGCATTTTGGAACTTCCTGCAAACGACGAATCACGGCCATCGTGTCTTTATAGAGATGGCAATGATCGCTCTGCTCATGCGGGCGATCGCAACCCGCGGCAATCACCCCGGCTTCAGAAATGCCGTAGATGGGAACAGCGGCGGCTCCGGCCGACTCAATTTCGCGTTTTTTCTGGGGTGTGAGCGGCTCCCCGGTCACCAGAAATTTCGCGCCCGTCAGATCGAGATTCAGGTCGGCCGCGGCATTGCAGACGCGAACCGCCGACGCCGCAAACGTGTAGACGACGCAGTTCGGATTCTCATTGAGGGCCTCCGCGGCCCACTGCGCCACTCGATGCGCTTCGGACAGGGCTGTGTATTCGGGCCTGGCCAGGGTTCCGCCGGAATGGCGGTAGAAGGCGAAGATCGCCCTCGTGCCCCACGTTTTCTCCCAATTAACCCGGACCTGGTCTTCCGCGACCTGCGAGAACCAGCGCCGCACCGGGTTCCCGATGTGATCGAAGCGGAGACTGGAGTTGATTCCTGGCGCTCCCGGATAAATGGGAAACCAATTGGCTACCGGCGCGGTGAGGCACCCGTGAAGATCGAGCAGAAAAGCGTCGTAGAGCGAGCGCTGGTGCAGGTAATCGAAGTCAATGCGGATTCTGGTTCCTGCGCTCCGCGTGGCGCCGCTGCGAACCTCGTATCCCGCTGAGAGCCAGGGGTTGTCGAACATGCTCTCGCACAGGATGGCATTGACGCCGCGGCGGCGAAGTGGCGCCTTCCCCTTGAACTCGTCGACCGTTATATAGACGCCCTCTTCTTCCAGTCTGCCCAGCGCCGCCTCAAGGCCTTCCCGGCCGACCCATGAGCTCAGGTCGCTGAAGGAGATATGGCGCGCAGCCAGCAGTGGCAAGTAAGGACTGCGCGCATACCGGAAAATGCCCTTGTCGGCCAGGCGGAGAAAGTTCTCCTCGCGCGCAGCCATGCGCTCGCGCAATACCGTTCGCGCCAGTTCAATGGCTTCTTCAGGCTGCATGCGCGTTCGTGCGAACCTCCGCAACCCGTCGATGAATCGGTAGTATTTCCGCAACTCTTCCACCTCTTTCCGGTCGCTGGCAAACACACTGCCGACCGGCTTCGCGGTGCGCGGAACGTTGCCGGATCGGCAGACAGCGAGAGAGAGTCACACCTCTCCGGGCAGAGGGAGGCCGTTGCGTCACAGAACGACGCAGGTATTATCCACTTATCCAGGAGATTAGTATGTGACGGTCGTCACATATAGGAGGGACGCAATCGACGACAAGAGCTGTGTTCTGCTCTTCGGATCGCGTGTTACTTTACTGCGGCGCCGCGGGGAGCGGTCGCGAGTAAGAAGGTTGCGAGACTCAGAGTTACACGGTCAGGCGGGAATCGCGTCCCGAATCCGGTCGATAACTTCGTCGGCAATGGCCAGGCTGGCGGTAGCTGCGGGACTGGGTGCGTTCAGAACATGCAGCGCGCGCGCCTGTGAGACGAAGTAGAAATCCTGCACCAGCTCGCCCGCAGGAGACAAAGCCTGGGCCCTTACTCCCGCGCCGCCCGGCGCAAGGTCCTCGAGCCGAAGCTCGGGCACAAGGCGTTGCAGCGATCTGCAGAAGAGCGCCTTGCTGAAGGACCGCCGAAACTCGCTCCAGCACATTGCGGGATAGCGCACGAAGAACCTCCAGAACCCGCGATAGGTGAGCGTTTCGACCATGTCGCGGAAGGAGAAATCGGTTCGCCGGTACCCCTCGCGCGCGAAAGCCAGCACCGCATTCGGCCCGGCCTCGACACCGCCATAAATCAGGCGCGTAAAGTGCACGCCCAGAAACGGAAACTTCGGATCGGGCACCGGATAGATCAGATTCCGGACCAGATGCTGGCGCTCCGGCCTGATCTTGTAGTACTCCCCTCGAAACGGCACAATCTTCGTCGCGTCGCGATTTCCCGCGAGGCGGCTTACCCGGTCGCAATGCAGCCCGGCGCAGTTAATCAGGAAATCCGCCTCGTGATCGCCGCGAGTCGTGCGAATCAGCCAGCCGGCCCCGTTCCTCAGCTCCGTCACCTTCGAGGAGAACTGAATATCGCCACCCTGGCTGCGAATCTGCTCGACCATGGCATCGGCCACGGCCGCGTAATCGACGATGCCCTCCTGAGGCACACGCAGGCCCATCAGACCTGCGGCGTGGGGTTCCACTTCCTGGAGTTGCTCCGCCCCGAGCAACTGCAGCCCCTCCAGTCCATTGGCCTTGCCGCGCTCCAGCAGTGCCTGCAGGCGAGGAACCTCTTCCGGTTCGGTGGCCACCACCACCTTGCCGCAAAGATCGAACGGGACCTTATGCTCCTCGCAGAAGTCGACCATCTTTCGAATGCCCTGCACGGCCATGCGGGCTTTGGTTGAGCCCGGCTTATAGTAGAGGCCGCAGTGCAGAACCCCGCTGTTGTGTCCGGTCTGGTGGCGGCCGGGGCCGTCTTCCTTCTCGAGCAGCAGCACGCGAACGTCCGGTCGCCTGCGCAGCAAACGATGGGCCGTGGCCAGTCCAACAATTCCGCCGCCAATGACTGCGACTTTCATAGGAGTTCTCATATTCGGGCCGAGATAGTCCGGATCGTTATACCGAAATACTAATTTACGCCCCGTCGCGGACGGATCTGTAATATCCGCGCAAAAAGTCAGGACACGGGTTTCTTTGCTATTTGATAAACATCAGGTTCGCCCGGCTCCGGCCGGGAACGAAAGAAAACGGAAGCCTCCGTGGGCACGAAGGTGGATACCACGACGCGCTCCCGGGGGGGTGCGGATTACTCCGCGACGCCGTCATTCACCTGATCTGCGACCATCTCCAGAGCGCCCTGGTTGCTGAACACCATGCCATGAAACCTGAGAATCTCGCCGGCTTTAGCCGGAGTCGTGTTCAGCATGCGCGTCTGGCTGCTCACATACACTTCCAACTTCGCGCTGCCCTGGGTGCTGCTGAGAGGATCGTAGGACGCCAGACTCAGCTCATATACCTGGAATCCGTTGCTGCTGGTCACGGACTCCACATTCCCATCGACGGTTTGCGGAAGCAGCGTCACCGTTGTGACCGTAGGATAAGGCCCCGAGGGCGGTATCGACTGGGAAGTGAGGGCGACGTTCTGACCGACAACCATACTCGATCGGTCGAAAGCCGGAGTGAATGGCAGCCCCTGCGGCGCCTGAAATCCACCGTCGATGAGAAACTGAGTGCTGCCGGTAAACTGAAGAGCCATGCCGCCGGACCGGAAGCCCGACCCAAAATCCTGACCCTGCTCGCGCTCGCCCACCAGGTTGAAGAAACCCGCAGACGGATTGATGTTGAACACCGGTCCCGTGACCAGATCGCGTGCCGTCGCATCCGGCACCGCAACGTGGGTGGCGAGCAGAGTCCCGTCCGGCTGCATCGCGATATCCACATCCGCAAACATGCCGGTCGAGAGGGAATCGTATCCGCCGACTCCCTGATACACGGTGTCGCTGTCAGAGGCGACGGTCAGCGCGGTGCCGGATGGCGACTTGAGCACCAGGCTGTCTTCCCCGGAATCTGAAATCTGGAGAGAACTGATTTGGCGGAAGGCATTGGCTTCCGCGCCGGCCATTGTGTTCTGTGCACCCGGGTCGGGCACTTCGGTCGTGATCGTGAACCGCGGCGTAACGGACGAAGAGAAATTACCCCCCTGCGGATTTCCTGACATCGATACCGACTGGGAAACGTTCGAGTCCACAATCAGCGCCATCGAATTTCCGCTGACTGTGATTGCCTGCGGAAGGCTGACTTCAGCGGGCGCGAAACCGCTGTTATCCGCACTGATGTCGGTGTTGAAATAGATGTATCCCGCGTTGTAAGTGACGAACGTAAATTGTGAACCGGAAACAGTAAGTTTCGCAGAAGTGTAGACGTCCTGGGGAACGCTGACGGTGAGCACCGGCTCCAGAGTGCTGTTTGAGTGCATGAACTCGGCAAGCTGGCTCCCTTTGGCCAGATTGAATACCGTCACGCTCTTTCCGTCTGCGTCGGTCAGTGTGAGGCTGCCCAGCCCCAGCTGAAAGTCGGTCAGCTCGTCGTTCGCCGTGCTCGAAAAAAGCACCGTCAGGCTGGTGTTCTCGCCGGGAATGGGACTTGCGCTCTGCCCTCCTCCGCTCGCGCTCGACCCGGCGCCCGGCGCTGCTGCGCTGGCGCCGCACCCGCACAGCAGACCGAGGAAAAGAGTCGAGCATGCGGCCAGCCCGGCCAGGAAGGGGGGTGCGGTCTTTGCGTGCGGGGCCATGAAACTGCTAATGTATGCGCCGGCCCAGGCGCGCGCATCGGCATCCAGTAACAGAATAGAATCAAAATAGTAACTGGCTCATTTGGGGACCGAATCGCTGGAATTGTAAGATATTACGGCCCTAAATGGGTCTATCCTCCGCGTTCCAGCGGTCGGCGTAACCACGACGGTAGCCATAGTAACCATCACATGTTACTTATGAGAAAGTTACGAGGGACCCAGGTTCGAACCCGAGCCCTGGCACCCCTGTGGAAAACACCTCTGATTCCCAGTTGAGGCACCGCCTCCGTGACCACCACTGCCCCGACGGCAGGACGCGGAAGCCAGCGCACGATCGTAGAGAAAATCTCAGGCCTGCCGGTAAAGATTGCCCGCGAGCAAATTCAACCCATCGATCTTTTGCAAATGCCGGCCCGATAAGTCCCGTATTTGCAGGGACTATCCGGCCTGTTAACCAGATCAAGCCCGTTCTGAAAATGGTCCTGTGCGTGCTAACTTCGGTGCTAAGATGTCTTCAAAATTTCCTGTCTGAGGCCGATTCGCAGATCAGCGGCTCGGGCTTGGAAGTGTGCTGTTCGGCTCCAGCAGAACGACTTCAATCCCGATTGAAAGGCAAGTGTGCGGGTCCGGAACGGCTGGAGATTGAACACGCGCAGGAAAATTGTTTGCCTCCTGCTTGAATTGCATCCACGAAAATCGACCAGTGTTGTTTGCCGGCATCGCCGCCTGCGGGCCGCGCGCGCTCCGCTCGCGATGCCACGGAATTTCAGTTCCGTGGCGATTTTGTTCTCCGCTGCAGCATGGCTGCTGTCACTCGGTTTGTCCGGATGCGGATCCGCTGTCGTTGTCACCGGCACGAACGACACCGGATCGCTGGTCGTTTCCACGCAATCTGTGGATTTTGGCAACGTGACGGTTGGCCAGACCGCGAGTGCCACGATATCGGTGACCAATACCGGGACAGCTGCAGTTTCGATTACACAAATACAAATGCAGGGCGCCGCCTTCGCTCTGACTGGCCAGAATAACCTGCCCATCAACGTCGCCGGGGGGTCCTCGTACAGTTTGGGACTCTCGTTTCAGCCGACCGTAGCAGGGGCCGCCGCCGGAACGCTCACTCTGACCAGCAACGCATCCACCGATCCTCAGGTGACCATTGCGCTGAGCGGAACGGGAACAGCGGTCGCAACCCCGGCTCTCACTGGGCTGACCTGCAGCAGTGCATCAATGACGGAAGCCGGATCGGACGCCTGCACCGTAACGCTGACCGCGCAGGCCGCTGCGGGCGGCCTGACGGTGGATCTGACCAGCAGCAATACCGCGGTTTCGGTGCCGGAATCAGTAACTGTGGCCGCGGGAGCGACCAGCGCAGGTTTCACGGCGACCGTCTCGGCGGTAGCCACCGCGCAGACGGCCGTGCTGACTGCGACTGCCGGGGGCGTGACGGAGACTTATACGATCCAGTTGGGGCCGCCCACGCCAGGCCTGACGCTGCAGTCGACAAGCGTGGCGTTTGGCGATGTGACCGTGAACACGCCGGCCACGCAGACCGTGCTGCTCACCTCATCGGGAACGGCGCCGCTGACGATCAGCGCAGCCTCGGTGACCGGAACCGGGTTCAGTGTGACCGGCCCGAGTTTTCCTCTCACCCTCCAGACCGGCCAGACGGCCAACCTGAGCATTCAGTTTGATCCGCCGGCCACCGGAGCGGTGACGGGAACCGTGACCCTGACCACCAACACGCCGGCGGGTTCGGCGACCATCGCGCTGAGCGGAACCGGAGCAGCGAGTTCCTACGAAGTCGATCTCAGCTGGACCGCGCCCACGGATTCCTCGGATCCTGCGGTGAGCTACGACATCTACCGGGCTGTCGGCAGCAGTTCGGCTTACCAGATACTGAGCACGACCCTGGCCGGCGTCACCACCTACATGGATACCTCGGTCAAGGACGGAACAGCCTATACGTATTACGTCGTCAGCGTCGACGCGGCCGGCAATCAGAGCGTCCCCTCGAACCTGTTCGGCGTGTCGATTCCCTAGTTCCCGTAATCGCTCGCGGAATCAAAGCTGCCGCACCACTGCGTCCAGCGCATCTTCCCACGCGGGCAGCCGAACGCCAAACGTTCGGGCAAGCTTCTCGCAGGACAGCACGGAATTCGCGGGGCGGCGCGCGGGAGTGGGATAGCCGGCGGTTGCGATCGGCGTCACCTGCGGCGATCGGCCATCCAGCAGCCGGCCGGCACGCGCGAAAATTGCCTGCGCGAACCCGCACCAGGAAGCCACGCCGCCACAGGTCATGTGATACAAGCCGGCCCACTGTTCCGCCGCGCCGAAGCGATCGGTGAGCACCCCCTCCAGGATTGCCCGCGTTGCGTCTGCGATGGCAATGGAAGTGGTCGGCGCGCCCTGCTGATCGTCGACAATAGTCAGCCGCTCGCGTTCGCGTCCCAGGCGAAGCATGGTGAAGAGGAAATTCTTCCCATGCGGTCCGTAGACCCAGCTGGTGCGGAAGATGAGAAAGCGCCCGCCCACGCGGCGAATCGCCTCTTCGCCGGCCAGCTTGCTCGCCCCGTAGGCGTTCAGCGGATGCGGCTCGTCGGATTCGGTCCAGGGCGAAGATTTGCTGCCATCGAAAACATAATCGGTGGAGTAGTGAATGAGCAGCGCATCCCGGCGCACGGCCTCCTCAGCGAGGATCTGCGGCGCGCGTGCGTTGATGGCGTGAGCCAGCCCAGGCTCCGATTCCGCCTTGTCGACGGCGGTGTAGGCTGCTGCGTTCAGGATGACGTCCGGCGCGGTGCGCTCTACGGCGCTGCGAACGGACTCTTCCGAGGTCAGGTCCAGGGCCTTCCGATCGAAGGCAATGAGTTCACCGAATCCCGCAAAACTGCGCTGGAGCTCCGTGCCCACCTGGCCGGTCGCTCCCGCCAGCAGGATTCGCGGACTCACGGAAACAGCTCCGCATCCCGAAGCAGCGCTCCCTGACGGTCTTTGTCGGAGACGAGGGCAACCTCAGGCCGTACCGGCCACGGAATCGCAATCTCCGGGTCGTTCCACAGGATGGTCCGCTCACCGGCTGACGAGTAGTAGTCGGTCACCTTGTAGGCGAATCCGACGACCTCGCTGAGCGCCGCGAATGCGTGGCCGAAGCCTGCGGGAATCCAGAGCATGGCCCCGTTCTCCCCGGTCAGCTCTGCGGCCACATGCTGCCCGAAGGCCTGTGAACTGCGGCGGAGATCGACGGCGACATCGAGCGCGGCGCCGTGCGTGACGCGCACCAGCTTTCCCTGCGGCTGCGTGATCTGGTAGTGAATCCCGCGCAGAACGTTCTTTCTCGAAACCGAGAAATTATCCTGCGCCCATTCCGTGGGCAGGCCGGCCTCAGCCATCGCGCGATGATTCCACGTCTCCCAGAAGGCGCCCCGTGCGTCGCGAAAGATTTTCGGCGTTATCAGCAGCACGCCAGGCAGGTTCGTCGCCTCGATTTTCACGGCTGCGCCGCTCTGGCCGCCATGTTCGGTTCCTGCAGCAGCGCGAGCAGATACTGGCCATATCCGCTCTTCACGATCGGCTGCGCCAGCGCGGCCAGTTGATCCGCATCGATGTAACCCAGACGCCACGCGATCTCTTCAGGACACGCGATCTTCAATCCCTGCCGCCGTTCGATGGTCTGGATGAAGAGTCCGGCCTCAAACAGCGAGTCGTGCGTGCCCGTGTCCAGCCACGCCATGCCGCGGCTCATGATCTGCACGTTCAGGCGACCGCTTCGCAGATAGCAGCGATTCAGATCGGTAATTTCCAGCTCCCCGCGCGGCGACGGCTTCAGCGATTCGGCGTGATGCACCACCTCATTGTCATAGAAATAGAGGCCGGTGACGGCATATCGGGAGCGCGGCGCCTTCGGTTTTTCCTCCAGGCTGATGGCATTCCCTGCCTCGTCGAACTCGACCACGCCGTAACGCTCCGGATCGTGCACCGGATACGCAAAAACCGTGGCGCCGCTCTCCCGCCGCGCTGCCTCCTGCAACTGTTTGGAGAAAGACTGGCCGTAATAAATGTTGTCGCCGAGAATCAGCGCGCTCGGATTGTTTCCGATAAAATCGCGGCCGATGAGAAAGGCCTGCGCGAGGCCGTCGGGACTGGGCTGAACTGCATAGTGCAGGTCGAGCCCCCAGCGATGTCCGTCGCCCAGCAACTCCGAGAAGCGTGGCAGATCCTGCGGCGTCGAGATGATCAGGATCTCGCGCAAACCCGCCAGCATCAGGGTGCTCAGCGGGTAATAAATCAGGGGCTTGTCATAGACAGGCAGCAACTGCTTGGAAACGACGTGCGTGGCGGGATAAAGCCGCGTGCCCGAACCGCCGGCGAGAATCATGCCCTTCATCGTGCCAGCCGCTCCGCGTAATTATGGTCGATCCACTCCAGATACGCACCGCTGCGCACATGATCGGTCCACGCGTGATGATCGAGATACCAGCGCACCGTGCGCCGCAGCCCGGATTCAAAGCGCTCCGCCGGCGACCAGCCCAGCTCGCGCGCGATCTTCGCCGCGTCGATGGCGTAGCGGCGATCGTGCCCCGGCCGGTCCTTGACGAAAGTGATCAGCCTTCGCCGCGAGCTCGGATCAGGGGCCTGCGGAGCCATTTCTTCTACCAGGTCGCAGATGGTGTTCACCACGTCGAGGTTCGTTCGCTCGCAGTTGCCGCCTATGTTGTAGGTTTCGCCCGGGCGGCCACGCTCCAGCACCGTGCGAATGGCCGAGCAGTGATCCTCCACATACAACCAGTCCCGCACATTTCCGCCATCGCCGTATACCGGCAGCGGCTTGCCCTCCAGCGCGTTCAGGATCATCAGCGGGATCAGCTTTTCGGGAAACTGGAACGGTCCGTAGTTGTTCGAGCAGTTCGTGGTCAGCACGGGCAGGCCAAAGGTATGGTGGTACGCACGCACCAGATGATCTGAGGCGGCCTTGGACGCGGCATAGGGGCTGTTCGGCGCATAGGGCGTCGTCTCGGAAAACGCCGGATCATCGGCGCCCAGGGTTCCGTACACCTCATCGGTGGATACATGCAGAAAGCGAAAACCGCGACGGTCTTCCTCATCCAGCTCCAACCAGTAGCGTTTCGCCTGATCCAGCAGCGTGAAAGTGCCGTGGACGTTGGTGCTGATGAACGTGTCGGGCGCAACGATGGATCGATCCACATGGCTTTCCGCGGCGAAGTGGACGACGGCTCGCGGACGGTGTTTCCGGAGAAGCGATCCCACAAGTTCGCCGTCGTTGATGTCTCCCCGCACCAGCAGATGCCCCGGGGCTCCGTCCAGCGACGCCAGGTTCTCCGCATTCCCGGCATAGGTGAGCAGATCGAGATTGACGACCGGCGTGCCGACCGTGTCAATCCAGCTCAGGACGAAGTTCGAACCGATAAAACCGGCGCCGCCGGTCACGAGGATGGTGTTGGTATGTTTCATTGTCCCGTATACAAATGAATATTATCCGGGTCTTATCGCCCGAGTCATCCGCAGCCTGAATCCTGCGCCGGCTAAAAGCCCCGCTTGACCGCAAGGTAGGGGATGAGCGCCAGCTCCGCGACGCCCGGCATCGGATCGGCGAGCGAAAAGACCGCGTCGGCGCTGGCGCTGCGAAGCGTGCGCCAGTACTCGCCCCAGTGCAGGCGGCCGCGGCAGATTTCCGATACGGCGGTGGGAAAGTCCGTCGCCATGCGGATCCACGAGACCCCTGCTCTGGCTCGCACGCGCTCGGCCGGCCGATCCAGCTGATCGCAGAACAGCAGCCAGGGGAAATCGACCCCGGCCTCGAAACCGAGAGTATGGTACCCCCACGTGCGGGCATTCACGTCGAGCAGCTTGAACTGCCCGTCCCGCGGATCGCGCTTGTATTCCAGCTCCACGAGGCCGTAATAATCAATTGCCTTCAGGAACCGCGCAGACATCTCTTCCAGCTGCTCGTTTTCGATGGTCTCGACAAAGGTGCTGGCACGCCCAAATTCCGGCGGATGCTGCCGCGTACGGCGAGCCACCATGCTGGCGATGCTGGCGCCCCGGCCAAACAGCGCGCAGCAGGCGAACTGCTGACGGCCATCGCCGGGGATCAGATCCTGCAGGATCACCTCTGCAGGGCCCACCTGGGCGACAGCCCGCGCGT